>Ga0182742_1003347_pt1 | contig 15871 bp, 12 predicted proteins | sample eDN5th37CBELigMG_FD_128880 | JGI IMG/M metagenome (GOLD analysis project Ga0182742, IMG submission 128880) | Enriched Miracle-Growth compost microbial communities from Emeryville, California, USA - eDNA 5th pass 37_C BE-Lig MG (version 2)... ...
GAATTATTCAAGGTATGAAAAAAGCAGGAACAGTCAACCCTGTCTTTCTTTTAGATGAAATCGATAAAATGTCCAGCGATTTCCGAGGTGATCCTTCTTCGGCAATGCTTGAGGTATTGGATCCTGAACAAAATCACAATTTTAGCGATCATTATATTGAAGAAACCTATGATTTATCGAATGTAATGTTCATCGCAACGGCTAATAATCTAGGTACGGTTCCTGGTCCATTGCTTGACCGAATGGAAATCATTACGATTGCTGGTTATACCGAGATTGAGAAAGTGCATATTGCCAAAGATCATTTATTGCCAAGACAGGCGAAAGATCATGGTTTATCAAAAGCACAATTGCAGATCCGTGAAGAGGCTTTAATGGAAATCATTCGTCGTTATACGCGTGAAGCGGGAGTCCGTTCCTTAGAACGGCAACTTGCTACGATTTGCCGTAAAACGGCGCGCATCATTGTTTCTGAAGAGAAAAAGCGGGTTGTAATTAGTGAAAAGAATGTCGTGGATTTCCTTGGAAAGCCTCGATTCCGCTATGGAGAAGCAGAGCTAGAAGACCAGGTAGGGGTAGCGACTGGTCTCGCCTATACAACGGTCGGAGGCGACACGTTGCAAATCGAGGTTTCGCTTTCTCCAGGGAAAGGGAAATTGGTGCTTACCGGAAAATTAGGCGATGTCATGAAAGAATCGGCGCAAGCTGCGTTTAGTTATGTTCGTTCAAAAACGAAAGAACTTGGCATTGATGAAGATTTCCATGAAAAGTTGGATATTCATATTCATGTTCCTGAAGGAGCAACGCCTAAGGATGGTCCATCCGCAGGGATTACGATTGCAACAGCGCTCGTTTCAGCTCTATCTGGCAGACCGATTCGTCGTGAAGTAGGGATGACAGGAGAAATCACGTTGCGTGGTCGGGTCCTTCCAATCGGAGGTTTAAAAGAAAAAACATTAAGTGCGCATAGAGCAGGTTTAACGAAAATAATTCTACCGAAAGACAATGAGAAGGATATTGATGATATTCCTGAAAGTGTTCGGGACCAGCTGGAATTTGTGCTTGTCTCACATGTGGATGAAGTTCTGAAACATGCTCTTGCCGAAGGAGTTCGTCAATGAAAGTAACATCAGCAGAAATTATTATTAGTGCAGTTCGACCAGAGCAATATCCTGAAGGAGACTTACCAGAGTTTGCACTTGCCGGCCGTTCCAACGTCGGCAAGTCTTCTTTCATCAATAAAATGCTCAATCGCAAAGCGTTAGCGAGAACCTCTTCGAAACCAGGGAAAACACAAACATTGAATTTCTTTTTAATTAACGAAATGGTCTATTTTGTCGATGTTCCTGGTTATGGTTATGCGAAGGTTTCGAAAAAAGAGCGTGAAGCATGGGGAAAGATGATTGAAACGTACATCACATCTAGGGAACAATTGAAAGCTGTGATTCAGCTTGTTGATTTACGTCATCCACCATCAGCGGATGATAAAATGATGTATGATTTTCTGAAGTATTACGAAATTCCGGTCATAATCGTTGCGACCAAAGCGGATAAAATTCCAAAATCGAAATGGCAAAAACATATTAAAATCGCAAAAGAAACGCTTGAGTTTGATCCAGAAGATGAATTAATTCTATTCTCATCTGAAACAGGTGAAGGAAAAGATAAAGCATGGAACATCCTTCAGGCTTATATGAACAGATAACAAGATAGTTTTTGTAGATTTTAACGTGTTTCAAGCTATTTCATAGGTTGGACGTTTTTCTAATAATGTTGGATCTATAGCTTCAAATTACTTTATATATAACAAAAAACCTGATGCTAACGTGCATCAGGTTTTTTGTTTGTTTTAGAAGTCTTTATAATTCTATTTCCTTTTAAAAAACAATAAATAAATTCCGATGAGCACGAGAGCAATTGGCCAGAAATTCCATAGGGCAGCTACGCCGCTTTCCGTTGTTTCTAGAAAAAGGGTAATTTGGTCATAAAATAACAAGAGTGCGGCAAGGATAAGAAAGAGGATGCCGTGAAACAATCCTGCTCCTGTTTTTTGGTAACGGAGAAGAAACGCGAGAGCTATAATTAAAATAAAGGCTCCTAAGTGGTCAGGCCAGACCTCAAGATGGTTCACAATATGTAGATGTACACCAAAACCAAAAAGAATGACACCGGGTAGGATGGAGTCAAAAACTTTCCCACGATAACCATGAACCAAAAAGGCAATTCCAACAATGGCCATTAAGGTCGGCCATGAAAAAAACTGCTCAAAAAGTACAAGGTCGATTTGTTGAAAATAATAATATATTCCAAAACCAATTAAAATGATTCCTGGAATGATGTTTTGATTTTTCATAATTCACCGCCTTCGGTTTGCCTTACTTGAATTTATGTCGAAATTTTGATACGGTACATATGGACTAGAACTTTTTGTAACGTGTTCATCTTATTATTTAACCAGAATCATCATTATTCTGGCAATGCTTTTCAGTGAATTAAGCTGGTAGGATTTGCTAGACAGTTTTCAAAGGATGTTCACATTTATTAAAAGTTTATTAATTACTTAGATGTTATAATGAAATTTAGATGAAAAAATAAAGGTGTCATTTTTTGTTTGGGGGTGTCGAGTTACAATGCATATCATGGTCGTTGGCCTAAACTATCGTACAGCACCTGTTGAAATTAGGGAAAGGTTAACGTTTGATGAGAATAATTTAAAGGATGCCATGCAGACGCTTCAAAACAAGAAGAGCATTCTAGAAAATATCATCATATCAACCTGTAACCGTACAGAAATCTATGCTGTAGTCGATCAGCTTCACACAGGTCGTTATTATATAAAAGAGTTTTTAGCTGAATGGTTTGGGATTGAGCAAGCGGAGTTCTCTCCATACTTATTTGCTTATGAACAAGACGGAGCAGTGGAACATTTATTTAAAGTCGCATGTGGATTGGATTCCATGGTCCTTGGGGAGACTCAAATCCTTGGGCAAGTGCGTTCAAGCTTTTTTATCGGACAAGAAGAAAAGACCACAGGGACAGTATTTAATCATCTGTTTAAACAAGCTATTACGATTGCGAAACGTGGTCATTCTGAAACAGACATCGGAGCGAATGCGGTGTCCATTAGTTATGCAGCCGTAGAATTGGCAAAGAAAATTTTTGGTTCGTTAGACAACAAACATGTTCTTATTCTTGGAGCAGGGAAAATGGGTGAACTTGCGATCCAAAACCTTCATGCCAACGGTGCAGAAAAGGTCACAGTGATCAACCGTACGTATCAGAAGGCTGAGGATTTAGCGAATCGCTTTGCTGGTGAAGCAAAGACATTGAAAGAACTTCAATGTGCGCTCGTGGAAGCGGATATTTTGATTAGTTCTACTGGTGCGAAGGACTTTGTTGTCACTAAAGATATGATGTCAACGGTAAATAGCTTGCGAAAAGGAAAGCCACTATTTATGGTTGATATTGCCGTGCCTCGTGACTTGGATCCTGCCATTGCAGATCTTGAAAATACATTCCTATATGATATTGATGACCTTGAAGGAATTGTAGAGGCGAACCTTCAAGAGCGGAAAAAAGCTGCTGAGAAAATTATGTTAGACATTGAAGAGGAAATTGTTTTATTTAAACAATGGCTGAATACCCTTGGCGTTGTTCCTGTAATCTCTGCACTTCGTGATAAAGCACTTGTCATCCAAAAAGAAACGATGAGCAGTATTGAACGTAAGCTGCCGCATCTTTCTGAGCGTGATATCAAGGTGTTAAATAAGCATACTAAGAGCATCATTAATCAGTTTCTAAAAGATCCGATTCTACTTGCGAAGGAAATTCCTTCAATGAAGGATTCAGAAGAAGCGCTTGATCTCTTTGTGAAAATCTTTAATATCGAGAATCAGGTGGCGGAACAAAAGGGTTTGAAAACAGTCGATGAGAAGCAGACGGTTGTGCAGAAGGTTCCTCGAGCTTCTTTTCAATCGTAAGTGAGGTTTTGCCATGTCTGAGCTTTTTATCACCCGCTTGCATGAGTTAACCATTGTCATTTATGCAGCAAGTGTCTTTTTATATTTTATTGACTTCCTTAACCGTAACCGGAAGGCAAACCAAATTGCCTTCTGGTTACTTGCATTTGTATGGCTTTTGCAAACGCTTTTCCTAATTGGTTATATGTATGAAACGGGGCGTTTCCCTGTCTTATCCTTATTTGAGGGGCTCTATTTTTATACATGGGTTCTAATCAGTTTGTCACTGATTATAAATAGGTTGATGAAGGTCGATTTTATCGTATTCTTTACGAATATGCTTGGGTTTATCATCATGGCGATACATACATTCGCTCCGCCACACAATGAGTCCAATGTTATTTCGGACCAGCTAGTTTCGGAGTTGCTGCTCATTCATATCGTGATGGCGATTTTATCATATGGGGCTTTCTCTATTTCTTTTGTATTTTCATTGCTCTATATCTTGCAATATGAGCTATTGAAGCGAAAGAAATGGGGGAAGTTATTGTGGAGAATTACGGATTTAACGAGACTAGAGAAAATGTCGTATGTTTTAAATGTCATTGGAGTCCCACTTCTTTTATTAAGTCTGATTTTAGGTTTACAGTGGGCTTGGATTAAAATTCACGATTTTGTCTGGTTTGATTCAAAGGTAATCGGTTCATTCATCGTATTAGCAGGATTTAGCACCTATTTATATATGCGCGTCGGCCTCGGAAAACAAGGCAAGGCGCTCGCACTTTGGAATATTGGTTCGTTTTTAATCGTATTAATAAACTTTTTTTTATTTGGTCAATTATCATCTTTCCATTTCTGGTATGAGTAATAAGGAGGCTCTTCATGAGAACAATCATAGTAGGATCAAGACGTAGTAAGCTAGCATTAACGCAAACCAACTGGGTTATCAACCAGTTAAAAGCACTAGGAGCACCATTTGAATTTCGTGTCGAAGAGATTGTGACCAAAGGCGACAAAATCCTCGATGTTACCCTCTCAAAGGTTGGTGGGAAAGGCTTGTTTGTTAAAGAAATTGAACAAGCAATGTACGACAAGCGGATTGATATAGCGGTTCACAGCATGAAGGATATGCCTGCCGTTCTTCCAGAAGGTCTTATGATTGGTTCAATTCCGGAACGAGAAGACGCACGTGATGTACTGATTTCAAAGGGAAACCTTTCACTATCCGAGTTGCCTAGTGGTGCAGTGGTTGGAACAAGCAGTTTGCGTCGAAGTGCACAGATTCTTTCCGAACGTCCCGATTTAGAAATTAAATGGATTCGCGGCAACATTGATACACGGATGGAGAAGCTTAAATCTGGTGAATATGATGCGATTATTCTTGCTGCATCAGGGTTAAAGCGCATGGGTTGGGCTCAGGAAACGGTTTCTGAATTTATTGACCCAGATCTTTGTGTTCCAGCAGTTGGCCAAGGTGCGTTAGCCATCGAATGTCGTGAAGATGACAAAGAACTTTTAGAATGGCTGGAAAAGTTCACTTGTCAACAAACGGCATCAACTGTTTATGCGGAACGAGCTTTCCTTGCTAAAATGGAAGGTGGTTGCCAGGTACCGATTGCAGGCTATGCAACGATGAATAGTAAAAATGAAATCGAATTAACGGCACTTGTTGGTTCACCAGACGGAAAAGTCATTTACAAAGAAATGACAACAGGTTCGGACCCAATCGAAGTGGGTGAGCGTGCGGCCGCTGAATTAACAAAACAAGGTGCGAAAAAATTAATTGATGAAGTGAAACAGGAGTTGGACTCAGAATGATTTCGGCTCCTCCGCTACAAAATAAGCATGTATTAATAGCTAGAGGAGCAAAACAGGCAAAATCTTTTTCAGAATTAGTTAAAAAGCTTGGAGGGATTCCGGTTGAGATCCCTCTGATTGCTTTTCGCCCTGTTCCTGAATCTGCGGAGTTAGATGCTGTATTAAAAGAGTTACATACCTATGATTGGATTGTGTTTACAAGTAATGTCACGGTTGAAACGTTTCTAGCGCGCTATCAAGCGGGAGGAGATTTCCCGAGGATTGCTGTCATTGGGGAGAAAACGCGAGAAACGCTGGAACAGCAAAACTTTCACGTTCGTTTTACCCCTCAAGAGTATGTAGCGGAAGGGTTTGTAAAAGAGTTTCTTCCACATGTCTCAAAAGGAATGCGAGTGTTAATCCCAAAAGGGAATTTAGCACGAGACTATATTGCTTCTGCGTTAAAAAAGCAAGGTGTAATCGTGGATGAAATCATCATCTATGAAACATATATGCCAGAAAATAGTCGCAGCATGCTTGCGCAAATGTTAGCTGAAGATAAGCTTGAAATTCTCACGTTTACAAGTCCTTCGACGATTGATCATTTCATGAACATAGTCAAAGACTATCAGTTAGAATCGAAACTAGAAGATTGTACTATTGCTTGTATTGGCCCAATCTCGCAAAAGAAAGCCGAAGAATATGGACTACCTGTACATGCATGTCCATCAACTTATACGGTTGAGGAAATGATGAAGAGTGTCGTTCACTATTTAAACCACGTAAAAGAATAGGAGAGTTTGAATATGAGTCAATTGGAGTTCTCACGTCACCGTCGTTTACGTACTAGTGCTTCTTTACGTTCATTAGTACGCGAAAACTTTTTGCGTCTTGAAGATTTAATTTATCCGCTGTTTATCCTTGAAGGAGAAAACAAGCGTGAAGAAGTTCGTTCAATGCCTGGAGTATTCCGGGTTTCGATGGATAATTTAAAGACGGAAATGGATGAAATCGTTAGTCTTGGAATTAAATCTGTATTGCTGTTTGGAATTCCAGATGAAAAAGATGCCTGTGGAACAGAAGCGTATCATGATCACGGGATTGTCCAAGTGGCTACACGCTACATAAAAGAGCATTACCCTGAAATGATTGTGGTTGCGGATACTTGTCTTTGTGAATACACAGACCATGGTCATTGTGGCTTAATTGAAAATGGCGATGTTGACAATGATTCTTCGCTAGAATTATTGGTTAAAACCGCTGTGAGTCAAGCTGAGGCTGGCGCAGACATTATCGCTCCATCTAATATGATGGACGGTTTTGTGGCAGCGATCCGCGCTGGATTGGATGAAGCAGGTTTTGAAAACATCCCTGTGATGTCTTATGCAGTTAAATATGCTTCAGCCTTTTACGGACCGTTCCGTGATGCCGCTGATAGCACACCGCAATTTGGTGACCGGAAAACGTATCAAATGGACCCAGCCAATCGCCTAGAAGCGATGCGCGAGGCAGAGTCTGATGTGAAGGAAGGAGCAGACTTCCTGATTGTGAAACCAGGAATGCCTTACCTTGATATCGTTCGTGATGTGAAAAACAATTATAACCTTCCAGTAGTGATTTACAATGTGAGCGGTGAATATTCCATGGTGAAAGCTGCGGCACAAAACGATTGGATTGATGAAAAAGCAGTGGTTATGGAAATGCTAACAGGAATGAAGCGTGCCGGTGCAGATTTAATCATCACTTACCATGCAAAAGATGCAGCTCGTTGGCTGAAAAAACAATAAAACCTGAAAAGAGGGAGTACTTGATGCGATCATATGAAAAATCCATTGCAGCATTTGAACAAGCAAAAAACTTAATGCCTGGCGGCGTTAACAGCCCTGTTCGTGCGTTTAAATCGGTCAATATGGACCCGATTTTTATGGAAAGAGGAAAAGGCTCAAAAATCTATGATATCGATGGCAATGAATATATCGACTATGTCCTTTCATGGGGACCGCTAATTCTTGGTCATTCTAACGACCGTGTGGTTGAGGCGCTTAAAAAAGTTGCTGAAAATGGCACAAGCTTTGGTGCACCAACTGAAATGGAAACAAAAATGGCTGAGCTCGTAATTGAACGTGTGCCTTCCATCGAAGTTGTACGCATGGTTTCTTCTGGTACAGAAGCAACGATGAGTGCACTTCGTTTAGCACGTGGCTATACAAGCCGTAATAAAATCCTTAAATTTGAAGGTTGTTATCATGGTCATGGAGATTCCTTGCTGATTAAAGCCGGTTCTGGGGTCGCTACGTTAGGTTTACCGGATAGCCCGGGAGTTCCTGAGAGTATTGCTAAAAATACAATTACGGTACCATACAACGATCTTGAGAGCGTGCGTTACGCGTTCGAACAATACGGCGACGATATTGCTGCTGTCATTGTAGAGCCGGTAGCAGGGAATATGGGCGTAGTTCCACCGCTTCCAGGTTTCTTAGAAGGTTTGCGTGAGGTTACAAGCGAACATGGTTCTTTATTGATTTTTGATGAAGTCATGACAGGCTTCCGCGTAGGTTATAACTGTGCGCAAGGTCATTTCGGTGTGACACCGGATATAACTTGCCTAGGAAAAGTAATCGGTGGCGGCCTTCCAGTTGGTGCATTTGGTGGAAAGCGTGAAATCATGGAACAAATCGCTCCAAGTGGGTCAATTTATCAAGCAGGAACATTGTCTGGGAACCCACTAGCAATGACGGCTGGATACGAGACATTGACACAATTGACACCTGAAACATATGAGCAGTTCAAGACGAAAGGTGACATGCTTGAAGCGGGCATTAAAGCTGCAGCTGAAAAATACGACATCCCAGTATCGTTCAACCGTGCAGGCTCAATGATCGGCTTCTTTTTCACAAACGAAGATGTCATCAATTATGAAAAAGCAAAAACCTCAAACCTTGACTATTTTGCGAACTATTATCGCGAAATGGCAAATGAAGGGGTATTCTTGCCACCATCTCAATTCGAAGGCTTGTTCTTGTCCACTGAACATAGTGACGAAGACATCCAAAAAACCATTAGTGCTGTTGAAAAAGCATTTTCAAGGCTTAAAGGATAAGCAATTGATAGAAAACCCACATTTTCGAAAGGAGGTGTGGGTTTTTTGTGTGGGATGGGGTTGCTGTTGTTGGTAATTTGTGATTTGGGGGACTTACGGGTCGGTTACTCTACTCTACGTTTTTTGGATTTGCTCTACGTTTTGGCCCAGTTGCTCTATGAAACTAATTGTTTTCTCTACAAAAACGATGATTTACTCTATAAACTGGAAAATATGTAAACCGCCACCGCCACCATCCCAGCCAGACTCCCACACCATATAGAACCCTCATCGAATATCCACGCTGGCTAAAGTTTCCTTTAGATAGGATTTTAATCATAAACCCTTTTTTTCATTCATAAAGTGTAAGTGACATAGTGATTTTATGCGTCTGAAATGAAAGGAGGAGTCGCTTTGTCCACGGAAAATCAATCATGCCTGCGTTTTTCCCTTGAAGAATCCGTTTGGTTTCAAAGAGGACAGGAAGTCGCAGAGCTTATCTCCATTTCGCTCGATCCAGATATAACCATCCAAGAAAACGATCAATATGTGACGATTAAAGGTTCGCTAGAGTTAACTGGCGAATATAAATGCCCAGAACAAGATGAGGAAGAGATAGGTTCTTCACCATTGAATGGACGTCAAGTACACTCTATTCAGGAACGGGAAGAAGAGGGAATCCTCGAATTCCGGCACCAGTTCCCAGTGGACATTACTATTCCGCAAAACCGGATTCAAAGCATCTATGAAATCGACATCACTGTTGAGTCCTTTGATTATGATTTTCCTGAACGAAACAGCATGAAACTAACTGCTGAGCTTGCCATTACAGGCCTGTATGGAGAGCAACAACATGGAAGTGACGTAGAGGTAGAGGAAGAAGAAAGTGCCTCACCAGTTGAAATTCCTGATCTTGAGCCGCTCTATCGTCAAACTGCTACAGCAGAAGTTGAAACTGAAACGCAAGCCGAAATTGAAACACCTGCTCAAGCATCACATGAGCCTGTCGAGGTTGTGTCTCAAGAAACAGAACATGCGGAAGATCCGCCATATAAGGAAATTTCTTTTGTTTCACAGTCTGAGGAACAAGAAGAAACGAAAAATCAGGAATCAGCTGGACTCTATGAGCCTTTTAGAGCAGAGGCGAGAAAGGAGCCGCAACCAGTGGAAGAAAATAAGTCTGAACCAGTACTTAGTCGGCAGGCACAGGAAGAAGAGGAACAGCAGGAGCCAGTTGCTTCTACACAGCAGGCGGAGGGTGTAGAAGAACGTGAAGCAGTAGCTCAGCACAACAATGTAACTGAGTTACCGGTTTCTGCAGTTGAATCAGAATTAGCGCTAGAAGAACGAGCTGAGGCAGAAGTAGATGAGGTGGTGCAACAGGGGCCAATCATTAATGAAAAAGCAAAAGTGGAAGAAACTGAGCTAGAGGAAAGCTCAAGTTCATCCTCATCAGATGAAAAGCCAAAGAGTAAAAAGTTTTCGAAAAAGAAAGGCCTTTCGATTGCGGAGTTTTTGGCTAGAAAAGAAGAAACAGAGGTAGCGAAGCTAAGAGTATGTATTGTCCAGCATGATGATACGCTCCAACAAATTGCCGACCGTTATGAAGTATCTGTCCAGCAACTAGTGAATTTAAATAATCTTGGTCTGGATGCAAACGTCTCGGAAGGTCAGGTGTTATATGTGCCTGCTGAGTATGTTGCCGGAAAGTAATGTCTAGTTATCTTGAGTGGGAGAGCAGGTTTATGTAAACCTGCTCACCTGTTTTTTGGGCTATAACGACAGCAGCCTAACAGAATTTTATTCCGGCTGTTCATCGTTAGCATATAAAGCCGATTTATCTTTTGGAAAATGGTAAACTCGTTACACTGAAAACCCTATAGCTCATTTTAAAAGTGAGGGAAGGATTTTACCGAATGGCTGCTCTGAAAGCGAGTGAAAAAGATGAATAACGATCATGCACTGGCAGAAACAGCATATATCCTGAAAAACTATGACATTAGGCCTTATTATATCGAGGAGTTTGGGAGAATAAAAAAGGTTTATGCCAATTCGGGTACGTATGCGTTAAAAACAATTGATCCCCATTATGGAATTGACTTTATCCGCCAGGTCCAATTTTTATATCAAAAAGGCTATAACCGAATTGTCCCAATTTATCCGACTCAAGATGGACGATACGCGGTTTATGAACGAAATAATCTGTATTATTTGATGCCTTGGTTACCGAATGATGAAAAAGAAGACCGTGCGGAGCGCCCTGTGCAAATGTTTCGCGAACTGGCGCGGATGCACACGATTTCTTCACGTGAACTTGAAATCAGTCAAGAAGCACGGGAAGAACATTATGAAAAAACGATACGGCAATGGGAAAAAGATGAAGAATTTTTAGAAGGATTTATTGAAACTTGCGAGAATGAGTGGTATATGTCGCCGTTTCAGTTGCTGTTTTGTTTGTATTACAACAACATCCGGCAGGCGATGGGGTTTGCCAAACAAAAGCTGGAAGACTGGCGGGAGAAGACGAAGGATCAAAAGAAAGCGCGTATGGTTCAACTGCATGGAAATCTATCAACGGAGCATTTTCTTTATGATGACAAAGGATATGGCCATTTTATTAATTTTGAAAAAGCTAGAACCGGTTCGCCGATTCATGACATCTTGCCCTATTTATCTCGTTATTTAAAATCAAGACCGAAACAATCAGATGAAGCGGTCGAATGGGTGAGTACGTATTTTCGATATTTTCCGTTGAAGGAGGATGAACGCCTGCTGTTTCTAAGCTACCTAGCTTATCCAGCTGGATTGCTACGAACAGCGGAGGCCTATCATATGCAAAAGACGAAATTAGATGAACGAAAACAAGTACAAAAGCTTCAACGCAATTATTGGCACTTAAAGAATACAGAATATGTGGCAATGAGATTAGAAGAAATTGAGCGCCAAAGAAAAGCGGCACTCGAGGAAGCCAAACAAAAAGCAGAACAAGAAGGAGCCCAAAGTTGAGTAATCACTTGGGCTCCTTTTAGATAATTTGCAGGTGAATCGCGACGGCTAAAAAAATAATCAGCGCAAACAATAAAACATCAAATCCAGTTGGAAAAATCAACGTTCGAATACCTTGAAACACGCTAATTGGAACCATAAACTGAGCACATACAGCCCTTATGCTTTTCAACCATTTCGGATAAGAGTAGGGATTATAACGTTTCTTCATGACAGGTATCCTCCCTTGGGATGCTTTTTTTTATGGTATGAAAAGAGAAGGAAATTGGTGCCTAGAGGGCTTATATATACTTATATTCTTCCAAAATTAGGTTGAACTGATTGTGGAGGGATGTCATAATAAAAAAGTCATAGGTATATTGTCACTGAAGCGGTCTTTTTTTAACTTGTGCAGAATGCAAAAGGAGTTTTTTCGATGTTTTGGTTTTTATTGTTATTCCCGCTGTTAATCTATCCTTGGGGATTTAACCCATACTATACTCTGCCCAAAACGGCATATTTACAAATCTTTGTTTTAGCAGCATGGCTTTTCATTCTATTAAAACAGAAATATCGACCTAGTAATCTATCACATCGTAATTTTAAGCTGGAAGCGCTAATTGCGGGGTTTATCGGATTAGCCGTACTTTCAACCATCTTCTCTGTAAATCCCCAATTATCGCTGTATGGGGCTGAAAAACGGTACGAAGGGTTATTAACAATCTTTTGTTATGCTAGTTTATTTTTATTTTCATACCGATTTTTGAATGAAGAGAAAATAAAACGAATACTAAATGGTATGGTGAGTATTTCCATAGTTGTTTCTGTTTACGGAATTCTTCAGCACTTTTTAATAGATTTTTTACCTAGAAACAGTGGAAAACTAAATTACGACCGGAGCTATGCGTTTTTTGATAATCCTAATTTCTTTGGCTCTTATCGGGTCTTAATGATTATGCTTACGACTACCTTTTATTTAACCGTAAACTCTAAAAAATTCTTAGTTTTTAATTGGACCGCAGCCTCACTCGCTTTTATTGCTTTGCTTTATTCTGGTACGAGAAGTGGCTGGGTCGGAGTCTTTTGTGGAATTCTGTTTCTGTCTTTCTTTGTTGTCTTAAGGAGAAAGGCCCTTTGGAAAAAATGGATTACTTTATTAGCCTCGTTCGCACTTATTGTGGTTGTTGTGAATACTACTGAAAATGGAAGTTATGAACAGAGAGTAAGTGCATTTATTTCGGACTCCTATCAAGTGATCTCTAATCAGAGCACAGGCCATGAAGGCTCTTCACGATTGTTCATTTGGCAAAAATCGCTTACGCTCATTCCTGACGATGTTTGGTTAGGAACAGGACCGGATACTCTGGGTGAAGTTTTCCCAGCATCCGAGGAAGAAAAGCAACTCTATCTAGGAAATCCTAAAATGATAGTAGACAAAGTACATAACGAATATTTACATATAGCGGTAACAATGGGAATTCCAGCTTTAATTCTATACCTAAGTATCTTATTTATTGTGGTGCGCAGGGCATTTCAAGCAGCAAAAAAAGCAGAAAATGAACACCGGATTTTTCTCTTTGGCTTACTATCTGCAATATTTGGCTATCTTGCTCAAGCATTTTTTAATATCAGTGTTGTCACTGTGGCGCCATTCTTTTGGTCACTCCTTGGAATGACCTTAGCGCATTCGATTTATCTTCTTGGTAAAAAATAAAGAAAAACAAGAGGATGAAAATGAGGTTTTAACCAAAACAGCTTGATTTCCTTGTTTTAAAATTCAGTAAATAGGTTTAAAGGTAAAAATTTTGGTTATCATGATTGACGTCTAGAACCTTTTTTGGGTACTATATCTAATATATTGTAAATAAATTATTTAAAGCATAGACAGGGAAGAGTATAATGAAGCCAGCTTCAAGAGAGGAAAGCCAGTTGCTGTGAGGTTTTCTAAGCGTGGTCCATTAGAAGGTCGCCCTCGAGCTTCTCCTAGGAACAGACGTGTGTCTTAGTAATAGGAGACGGGAAAACCGTTATCTTGTTGAGAGCCAGTAGGGAAGTGTCCTTTCATACTGGAAAAAAGGTGGTACCGCGAATCGCACTCCATTCGTCCTTTTATTAGGCGAATGGAGTTTTTTATTTGCCGAAAAACGGATAGCCCCAATTTTTACTTATAAAGCAAAACCTTGATCAGGAGGAACGAACATGGAAGAAAATTTAACGATGCCAACGAAATATGACCCGGCATCCATTGAAAAAGGTCGTTATGACTGGTGGATCAACGGCAAGTTCTTTGAAGCAAAGAGCGACGCTGAAAAACAACCATACACAATCGTAATCCCACCACCAAACGTAACCGGAAAGCTGCACTTAGGTCATGCCTGGGATACAACGTTACAAGATATTTTAACAAGAATGAAGCGGATGCAAGGTTACGACGTTCTTTGGTTACCAGGAATGGACCATGCCGGAATTGCGACACAAGCGAAGGTAGAAGCTAAGCTTCGTGAAGAAGGTAAGAGCCGTTATGATCTTGGCCGTGAAGCATTCGTTGAAGAAACATGGAAGTGGAAAGAAGAATATGCTGGGCATATTCGCCAACAATGGTCAAAACTAGGCTTAGGACTTGACTATAGCCGCGAACGTTTCACCCTTGATGAAGGCCTTTCAAAAGCAGTTCGTGAAGTGTTTGTGAACCTATATAACAAAGGGCTCATCTATCGTGGTGAATACATCATCAACTGGGATCCGTCAACAAAAACTGCTTTATCCGACATCGAAGTTATTTACAAAGATGTTCAAGGCGCGTTTTACCATATGAAATATCCATTAGCAGATGGATCTGGTCATATCGAAGTGGCAACAACTCGTCCGGAAACCATGCTTGGCGATACAGCGGTTGCGGTACATCCAGAAGATGAACGCTATAAGCATTTGATTGGGAAAACCGTTCTTCTACCAATCGTTGGCCGCGAAATTCCAATCGTTGGCGATGATTATGTAGATATGGAATTTGGTTCAGGTGCCGTTAAAATCACACCAGCACATGACCCGAATGACTTTGAAATTGGAAACCGTCACAATCTTGAGCGTATCCTAGTAATGAACGAAGATGGCACAATGAATGCTAGAGCAGGTATGTACCAAGGTATGGATCGTTTCGAGTGCCGCAAGCAAATTGTAAAAGATCTTCAAGAAGAAGGGATTCTGTTTAAAATAGAAGATCATATGCATTCAGTTGGTCACTCTGAGCGTAGTGGCGCCGTTGTTGAACCGTATCTATCTACACAATGGTTTGTAAAAATGCAGCCACTTGCTGACGAAGCGGTTGCGCTTCAGCAAAAAGAAGACAAAGTAAACTTTGTTCCTGAACGTTTTGAAAAAACATACCTTCATTGGATGGAAAACATTCGTGACTGGTGTATTTCTCGTCAGCTTTGGTGGGGACATCGAATTCCAGCTTGGTATCATAAAGAAACAGGCGAAGTGTATGTAAACCAAGAACCACCAGCAGATATCGAAAACTGGGAGCAAGATAATGACGTATTGGATACATGGTTCAGCTCCGCGTTATGGCCATTCTCCACAATGGGCTGGCCGGATACAGAGTCAGAAGATTACAAGCGTTATTATCCAACTGCAGCACTTGTAACAGGTTACGATATTATCTTCTTCTGGGTATCACGGATGATTTTCCAAGGCCTTGAATTTACTGGCGAGCGTCCATTCAAAGATGTTTTGATTCACGGTCTCGTACGTGATGCAGAAGGACGCAAAATGAGTAAATCTCTTGGAAACGGCGTCGATCCAATGGAAGTGATTGAAAAATACGGTGCCGATTCTCTAAGATATTTCTTATCAACTGGAAGTTCACCAGGTCAAGATTTACGTTTCTCTTATGAGAAAGTGGAATCCACTTGGAATTTTGCCAATAAAATTTGGAACGCTTCACGTTTCGCATTGATGAACATGAACGGTCTCAAATACGAAGAAATTGATTTATCAGGTGAAAAGTCTGTTGCAGATAAGTGGATTTTAACAAGATTAAATGAAACAA
>Ga0182742_1003348_pt1 | contig 15870 bp, 15 predicted proteins | sample eDN5th37CBELigMG_FD_128880 | JGI IMG/M metagenome (GOLD analysis project Ga0182742, IMG submission 128880) | Enriched Miracle-Growth compost microbial communities from Emeryville, California, USA - eDNA 5th pass 37_C BE-Lig MG (version 2)... ...
ACCCGCTCTTCTACATGTTTCATATAGCTTTTACTAAGGGACTGCTCAAGGTTTTCACTTAGTCTCTTTAGCCCTTTAAGTGGTTTTGTCTCTATTGATTTAGGAGATAAACCATATGTAAATGAGAGTTTTTTATGTAAAAAGAATACAATTCCAATCACAACTACAAACAGGAATAACCAACCCATCCAATTCCCCCTTCATATTTAATATATTTAATATCTATAGCAGCCCAAGAGAATTCTTCAGATAGCCATCTTAAGCCGATACTTTATTTACGTGAACTATCCTGGAAAAGTTTCACTTTTCGAATAGTGACCAATAAAAAATGCCTGGTTCTTACTGTGTATGACCAAGCATTCACCTTCATTCTAATAATGTTTTATATTCTTCAATGTCTTCAAACTCTGTACCAATATATACAGGTGTGGCATCGACATTTTTAAATGTAATGGGATTTCCGTCATTTAACTTCTTAACGATTAGATCAAAAGAGTTGTTACTTTTTAAAGTAATCTCCAACTCTTGCATTTCGCCATTTATTTTATACAAACCATCTTCTATCTCCTCATAAGTTCCCTTATCTACTTCTCTATTATCAATGTATTCAACAAAACTATGATCTCTAGGTTGAAATGTCATTTGAATAATATATCCATTCACATGTTCACTTTGATAAGCACCTCTTAAAGGTGGGATCGTTTTAGGTATACAACCTATAATTGTCAAAATCAAAGCAAGTGCTACTACTAATACACCCACTGTCTTTTTACTCATAAAATATCCTCCTGCATATAGAAAGGCAAACGGAGATCTCCGTTTGCCTCTATTTTATAGGCTCTTTTCTAAAAGATTATTGCTTTTAAATATAGGGTTATTTCCGCTCCTGGTACTCGCTTTCCGCGGGCGATCCGTAAGCCTCCTCGCTTCACTGCGGGGTCTCGCCTGGCTCGCTATTCCCGCAGGACGTTGAATTTGCTTCCTTGAACATACACCGCACGAAGAAAATGCCAGCATTTTCGAGGATCTCGTACATCCACTGAAATCACTGGATGTCAATAATATATCCTTTGTTTAATCGGAACAAAATAGCAACAAAGTTAACGAAAAACCCATTTTATAACAATAATAGACCAATCGTGATTGGAATGAAGCTATAAAAGAGAATCATGACACAGAATCCCATAATATCACGAATATGCAAGCCTGCAATTGCTAAAGCAGGCAAGGCCCAGAGTTATATTGTTAATATATCAACGTTGTATAGTCATCTTGTTCTTAAAAATACTGCCTAACTATAAAACAAGTAAATTCGAACAGTATTGAATCAGAGGCACGTTATTTTGCTCAAGGCGAACTAGAAAAAGCGCAACAAATTATTCAAGAAGTCCAACAACGAATTCATAATTAAATCTAAACAAAAGATAAAGAGTGATTTACCGTCCGTGGTAAATCTAGTGCAGGAAAAAGACTGTCCCTTTAATTAAACCGGACAGTCTAGGGATCTTATAAAACATGAATTGCCTGTTCAATTGCTGCTTCGGAAGCTTCCAACACAATTTCAGAAAGTGTTGGGTGTGCATGGATTGTATCAATAAGGTCATATATGGTTGCACCCATTTCAATTGCCAATGTAATTTCAGATATTAATTCTGAAGCTTCTTCTCCCACAATTTGAGCACCTAAAACTAATTCTGTACTCTTTTCGACAACCAAAGTAATGCTACCCTCTGTTTCATTTAACGTCAGAGCACGACCATTGGCGCCGTATGAAAAACGACCAACTTTAATTGAATGTCCTTCTTTAATTGCATCATTTTCGGTTAACCCTACTGATGCAATTTCCGGATCAGAAAACACGACTAATGGAATAGTTTGATAGTCAACCGCACTAGGTTTTCCTGCAATCACTTCAGCCACGACTTTGCCTTCATAAGCAGCTTTATGGGCAAGTGCAGGTCCTGAAATAATATCGCCGATCGCATAAATATTTTTTACACTTGTCATGCACTGATGATCTACAGCAATATATCCCCTATCATCAACAATCATCTGTAATATATCCAAACTTAATTCATCTGTATTTGGTCTTCTACCCGCAGTTACTAATAAATAATCCCCACTCAACTCTTTTACCTCATTATTTTCAAGATAACTAAGATGCACTTTTTCAGGACCATTTGTAACCTCGTTAATTTTTATACTCGTCAATAGATCGACTGATTTTCGGTGTAAATTTTGTTTTACTAAATTAACCGCTCTTTTATTAAACCCATTTAAAATCGTTTCCTTTTCCTCAAGAATGGTTACTTTGGCTCCTAGTAAAGCGTATGCCTGCCCCAGTTCAATGCCGATATAACCACCGCCAAGAATGATTAGTTCTTTTGGAACTTCTTTTAAATTTAAGACTTCTTTAGATGATAAGACCTTGTTTCCAAATGGGATACCAGGTATCTCTACCGGTCTTGAACCTGTCGCTATAATACAATCCTGAAAACGAATACGATCACTTTCATAGCCGTTTTCTACTCTAACCTCATTATTATTGATAAAGAATGCTTCTCCTTTTAGAACCTCTACCTTATTTCCAGATAGTAAGCCATTTACACCACTTGTTAACCTTTTAACGATATTATTTTTCCAGTTTTGCATCTTTGTGAAGTTGATTGTAGATTGCTTTACTTCAATTCCCATTTCATCTGCTTGCTGAAGAAAATTAAATTTCTTTCCTGCTGTTATTAATGCTTTTGATGGTATACAGCCTTGATTTAGGCAAACACCACCAATTTCTTCTTTCTCTATTAGAGTTACTTTCTTCCCCAATTGAGCTGCTCGAATCGCAGCAGTATAGCCACCCGGACCACCGCCAATCACTAAGACTTCCACATCTCTAACTAGTTCTCCTACAACCATCTAATTCCCCCTAATTAAACTATTATTTCTTAAACCATTTCCATAAAGAGTAAGTTCGGTTGTTCTAAATACTGAATGATTTGCTTTAAGAAATAGGACGCCATAGCACCATCAAGAATTCGATGATCAAAACTTAAGCTAAGACCGAGCATATCTCTTATTACAATCTGATCATTTACAACAACTGGTTTTTTCTGAATTCGATGAATAGCAAGAATAGCTGCTTCAGGATGATTAATAACTGGAGTTCCAAATATACCAACGCCTGTAGCACCAATATTTGTAATAGTAAATGTTCCTCCACTTATCTCTTCCATTGTAATTTTTTGACTCCTTGCCTTTTCTACAAGTCCCGAAATTTCACTTGCAATGTCCACTAAACTTTTCTGATCTGCATTTTTAACAACTGGTACCAGCAGACCGTTCTCTGTATCAGTCGCAATTCCAATATTATAATCATACTTTAAAACAATTTCTTCAGATTGATCATCTAAAGATGAGTTTAAATAATCAAATTTCTTTAAAGCTGGTACGACTGCTTTCACAATAAATGGAAGATAAGTTAAGTGAACACCTTTTTCCTTTGCTTTTTCCGCCATTTGTTTACGTAGAGAGACTAATTGTGTGACATCAATTTCTTCTAAAATCGTTGATTGAGCAGCTACAGTGGTTGAAGTGGTCATTTTGTTTGCAATACTTCTTCTCAGCCCTTTTAACGGTACCCTTTTCTCTTGACTATTTACCTTTTTGGTTGTTGGAGCAATCGGTTTATCTATGGTCGTCTCAACGGTTGCAGCAGATTGCAGATGAACTCCATGATCAGATTTGGCCCCTTGCTTTTTACCTTTTTTATTTATGAAAGAACGTACATCTTCTTCTAGAACTCTGCCATTTTTACCGCTTCCTTCTACTAATAAAAGATTAACATCCAGTTCCCTAGCAATTCTTCGAACCGTTGGTGTGGCAATTACTCTCTTTTTCCTATTTGGTACTTGGTTTATTTCAGTAGCAGTTATTTTCTCTTTTACTTGTGTATTTTTGGGAGCTTCTTGCACAAGAGATTTGTTCAATTCAACTGTATTAAAACTAATGATTACGGAACCAACCTTTGCAATTTCTCCTTCTTGATAATGAATGTCTCTTACAGTGCCAGCGACTGGGGAAGTAATTTCAATTAGTGCTTTATCTGTTTGGATTTCAGCAATAGGATGATCTTCATCAATTCGTTCCTTTGGGCTGACAAGCCATTTTACTATTTCTCCCTCAGCGATTCCCTCTCCTACGTCTGGGAGCTTAAATTCATATATCATTTAAATCCCTCCATTTCAATTAAAATGTAAGAACCTTATAAACTGCTTGAACTAGTCTTTCTTCATTGGGCATCCAGTCGTGTTCAACCTGGGGGAATGGATATGGTGTATCAAATCCTGTTACCCTTTCTACTGGACACTCCATATAAAGGAATGCTTCTTCCATAATTCTTGTAGCAACTTCTGCACCAAATCCACCCGTTTTAACAGCTTCATGCATGACGATTGCTCTGCCAGTTTTCTTTATTGAATTCACGATCGTTTCTGTATCAAATGGCACCAATGTACGTAGGTCAATAACCTCAATTGATAATCCTCTTTCTTCATACATTTTTTCCGCCAATGCTTTTGCTGTATGGACGGGTGCTCCCCAACTAATAATTGTTAGCTCTTCACCCTCGCGGACAATATTTGCTTTTCCGATTGGTATGCGGTACATTTCCTCAGGAACCTCTTCACGAATAGAACGGTAAATCCTCATAGGTTCAAAAAAGACAACTGGGTCTGGATCTTCAATTGCTGATATTAATAATCCTTTTGCATCGTAAGGGTTGCTAGGAATTACCACCTTTAGGCCCGGTGTATGTGCAAAGAAGGCTTCATAGCTGTCACAATGCAATTCTAGTGCATGTACTCCACCCCCAAATGGACCTCTAATTACCATGGGTGCTGTAAATCTTCCCCCTGAACGTGAACGAACTCTCGCGGCTTGCGAACATATTTGATCCATTGCTGAATAGATAAAGCCCATGAATTGCATTTCTACTATTGGTTTAAATCCATTCACTGCAAGACCAATTGCGACGCCTACAGTTCCCGATTCGGCGATTGGAGTGTCAACAATTCGGTTCTCACCAAATTTTTCTTGCAACCCATCCGTTACTCTAAATACACCACCATTTTTTCCAACATCAAGTCCTAATACCATTACAGTTGGATCTTGTTCCATTACTTGATCCATCGCTTCATTAATCGCCTGAACAATTGTCTTTTGTGACATATAAATTTCCTCCTTACTGTGGAATTAGAAATTCAGATTCTACACTTTGTTTTTGCTTCATTAAATCATCTGTAGGTAATTGGTAAACATGATCAAATATATCAATCAACCTTGTTTTTGTAGTTGCCTCCGCTTCCTTTACGGCAGTATTAATCATTTCTTTTATATTTTCTGTCATTTTCGCATCCTGTTCTTCTGACCATAGCCCTTGGTTAATAAGAAATTTCTTATACAATTCAATTGGATCCCGTTGTTTCCATTTCTCCGCTTCTGTTTCCTTCCGATATCTTGTGGGATCATCAGAGGTTGTATGTGGTCCAACACGATAAGTAAGTGCTTCTATAAAGGTTGGTCCTTCACCATTTCGGGCACGTTTAATCGCTTCCTTTGTTACTTGATAAACTGCCAACACATCATTCCCATCAACACGTACCCCTTCCATTCCATACGCAATCGCCTTTTGAACGACCGTATCAGTTGCCATTTGTTTTTCAATCGGAACACTAATGGCCCATTGATTATTCTGGCAAAGGAAAATCGCAGGTGCCTTATATACAGCTGCCATATTCATTCCTTCATGAAAATCTCCCTTGGAAGTTCCACCATCACCAATTGTTGCAAGTGCAACCCGATCTTCACCGCGTAATTTACTTGCCCAAGCAGCTCCAACAGCCTGTGGAATTTGGGGTGGAATCATGATTGCTAAAGGAAATATATTTGTATCTTCTGAGACCTTGCTCCCATCCTTATGCCCCATTGCATATAAAAGAGCAGATTTCATATCCTTCCCAAAAGTGAAACATGCTGCTAAATCTCTTCCATACGGAAAAAGCCAATCACCTTTTTCTAAATTAAAAACACTCCCAACCTGTGCGGCTTCCTGCCCCTTATATGGCGGATAAGTTCCAATCCTTCCTTGTCGTTGCAAACGGAATGCCCGTTCATCAAATAATCTAGTCATTAGCATTTTTTCATATAATTCAAGTAACTCTACCTCGGATAAATCTATCGTCACACCATCCAACAGATTCCCTTCGTCATTAAGAGTGCGGACTAACTCAAAATCAAGATTTCTCATTTAATAACCTCCTAAAATTCCTTCCAATTTTAACACTCTTGTGTTCATTATCTGATACGCATGTTCATATAATGAAACAGAGTTAAACATCCAAAATTTTGAATCAATGAAACTAAATAACTCAAAGATTACTAAATAGGTCTTTATTTTCTTTTATAATAGTAAGTATTTTTACAGCAGATTGGTTAAAACCTTGACGTTCTGTTTCAGTCAAATGCCAAGATACAATACTTTTTATGCCATCCTTATTTATTTTCACAGGAACCCCAATGCTTAACCCTTCAATACCATACTCTCCTTCAAGAACAGCAGAACAAAGCAAGTTTGTTGTTCTATTCGTAAGTAAGCCCTCTATTAACCTTCTCATCCCAACTGCCGTTGTCCATCCAGTTGTACGGTTCACATTTAATCGGTTAAACTGGACAAACCATGTTCGAATATCATCGTGTATTGATTTCTTTTGCTCTTCTGTGAAGGTGATATAGCCTTCCTTTGTTTTCACTTGTGAAAATACAGGGACTTGCGACTCACCATGTTCACCAATTACTGGTGTTTGAATCTTTCCTTTATAACTCAGCTTAAGATTTTTTCTGATTGCCCAATCAAATCTAAAAGAATCATTTAAGTTGTAGCCTATTAAACGTTCTTTCTTGAAATTAAATGTTTTGTACAAATAGTAATTTAACAGGTCAACAGGGTTTGATGCCGTAATGATTACTGCGTTTGGGGCATAATTTTCAATCTGACTGCCAATTTCGCGAATAATTTTTATGTTATCTATTAAATAAGCATTTCTAGATGTTTCATTATTTCGATTTGGCACCCCTGCTGTAATGATAATAACCTCTGATCCTTTTAGATGTTCATATGTGCCTCTGTATATTTTCTTTTCTGGAAAGGCATTTTCAAAATCCATAACATGATTGTCTAGTAAGCTATTATTTACATCGATTAGACATAGCTCATGAATCATATCATTCATTGCGAGCGACATGGCACATGACGAACCAAGTGTGCCAGCCGCTCCAATTATTGATACTTTCTTCATTTTTTCACCTCTTGTTGAGATTGATAAAAACGAATTTCTTCCTTCATTTTTATTAAATGGGTAATTAATAAATTCATCGGAACTGCAATGTTATGCTTTTTTGCTAGGTTAACAATCGCACCATTTAAGAAGTCAATTTCTGTCTGTCTGTTGTTCTCCATATCTTGATACATGGATGGTAAGTGGTTCCCGGCCATATCAGGCGGGATGACATTAATAATCATTTTAAAAATATCATCTTTATTTAAGGAAACCCCTTCAGCATATCCAACCTCAATAATTTCTTCCACAATGTGATCAATAACCTCATGAAATCTGCTATAATGCCCAACAGCACCAACTGTATTCTCCATTAACGTGCATAATGTATTTAATACAGAGTTAAAAGCAACCTTGTTCCAAATCTCACTGAAGGCGTTTTCAGAGACTTTTGTATCCATTCCTGCAAAAATTAAAATCTCGGCCAACTTTTTAATATCATCCGTTACTTTCCCATCCACCTGCATAATTTGGTTATGTCCACTTCCGAAAGCTTGAATAATACCTGGCCCTAGAAGTTCTGTTCCATAAGTTGTTACTCCTACTATTAAATTGTCCCTTGGAATACTTTTTTCAAGAATTTCAATATTACCTAAACCATTTTGTAACGTTAGTACTAGTGTTCTATCATTAATGAAATGCTGACATTTTTGCATTAAAGCATCAGTTAACATTGCTTTTGTAAAAACAATTACTAAATCCATAATTTCTGTTACTTCAGGAGGTAAGCATGCTTTAATAGGTAAAAAGCGTGAGCCAGTTTCATTTCTAATTTCCAGACCTCTTTGGTTAATTGCTTCAATGTGAATGGCCCACTCATCAACAAGGATTACATCGTGACCCGCCTCTTTTAATAATGCCCCAAACCTGCATCCCATGGCACCTGAACCAGCGATTGCTATTTTCATATATTATCTACCCTCATTAATAATCATATTTTAAAAACATCCTTAGAAGCAAAATCTTTAATTGAAGATTGATTATTTACTTACAAACAGCAAATGCTCATCTCTTTTCTTATAAAATTCATGTAAATAATTTTGCTCATAGCTATATCCTTACTATAGTTTTGAAGATGTGAGTTGATTTTTTCCTGATGAAAATAACCTGCCTCTGACATTGCAATGGCAAATCCGAAATCCTAATATCCCTCAATAGTGGGAATTTCTACTTCTATTAAAATAGCGCCTTGATCTACAAGATTTCTTAATGTTTTTTTAAGTAAAATTCATAAGTTTCAGCATCTAGGTTTTGATTAAAAATGTTGTAGGAACACCAATTCGTAATCCTCTAATATCGTCGATGCAGTATTCTGAATATAGATTGTCTGTTAATGCTTCCATCATGATAGCTAGATCACTCATATTTGCTGCTAAAGGGCCAAGGTTATCTAGCGTCCAAGAAATTCCTGCTATACCCTTAGTTGAAATTTTACCATTTGTCGGATTTAATCCAACAATTCCACATGCGGCTACTGGAATTCTTATAGAACCACCGGTATCAGTTCCTAAGGATGCAATAGTCTGATTCGTTGCAACTGAAGCTGCTGATCCTCCACTTGAACCACCTGATATATATTCAGTATCCCAAGGATTTTTAACTGCACCATAATGTTCGTTTGTTGTTGTTATTCCAAAGGCATATTCATGCATATTGGTTTTTCCTAATGTAATTGCATCTTCTTTCCCTAATTTTGAAACATCTTTTGCATTTTTACTTGGTACATAGTTTTGATCAATAAGAGAGCCATTGGTTGTTCTTATATCCATTGTTTGAATGTATCTTTATATGATAATGGAGTCCCAAATAATTTACCGAGTTCATTTCCTGTCATCAATTTAGTTTCTAGGCTATTGGCCTATTTTAATGCTAGGTCTTCCCGTGACTGTTATGAAAGAATTAAAAGTTTTGCTAGTAGATTTAATCGTCTCTAAATACTTTTGTGTAATTTCAACTGGTGAGAACTCCTTAGTTTCATATACTCTTTGTAACTCACTTATTGAATATCTTTTCATATTAACCTCCATTTAATATGTCTCTAATATTGAATCAGAGTAATTTTTCATTATCGTACAATTTTTATTCAACCATAAACATAACAGAGTCTGGTACGAAAGTAATAAATAGTAATACAATTATCATTACGATAATAGGTAAAACTACATGTTTAGAAAGTTTATGTATAGCGACTTTTCCAACGCTTGCTGCTGTAAATAAACAAACCCCAAATGGTGGTGTTACAAGTCCTATAGCCGTATTAATTGTGACAATAATTCCGAAGTGTACAGGATCCATGCCGAGGCTTGTGACAACTGGAAGGAACAGCGGGACTAATATGACAAGAATTGCAGAGGTCTCCATAAACGTTCCAACTATTAAAATAATCAAATTAATAATCAGTAATAATGCAATTGGGTTTTCGGTAATCCCTATTAAACTAGTAACTAAAGCCTGCGGAATTCCTTCAGAGGTTAGTACCCATGCAAGCAAGGAAGCATTAGTAATGATAAACATAATATTCGCTGTCATTTTGGCTGACCCTACAAGTAAAGGAAATAAATCCTTCCATTTCAAATCTTTGTAGATAAAGATTGAAACAAACAAAGCGTAAATAACGGCAACTGCAGCAGACTCAGTAGGGGTAAAAATACCACCAAAAACACCGCCTACTAATATAAATGGTGTACCTAAAGCCCAAATCGATTCTTTTAATGCTGTGAAAAACTCCTTTGAATTAAATGGGTCATGATCAGCTTTTATCCCTTGCTTCTTAGCTAAGAAGTAAAATAATAGAATTAATGCTATTCCAACAAATAGACCTGCAGGTAAACCAGCCTTATATAAGTCGGAAACTGATGCACCTGTTAAGTTAGCATAAATAATAAATGAAATACTCGGAGGGATAATAACTCCTAAAGGACTAGCTGTTGCAACGATTGAGCTAGCAAAACCTTTATCATAGCCCTTATTTACCATGGATGGAATCATCAAGCTTCCAAGTGCAGCTGCTGTTGCTACCCCACTTCCGGATATTGCCGCAAAAAACATACATGCTATAACGGTAATAATCCCTAATCCTCCGCTTACCCTTCCTATTAAGGAGCTAGCTAATCGGATTATCCGTTGAGCTAATCCACCTTTTCCCATAATATCCCCCGCTAAAATAAATAATGGAATAGCGAGAAGGGCTGAAACATCAACACCAGTTATAAGTTTTTGAGTAATAATATTGATAGGTATGTCATTGAAGAAAATATAGAGAATGGAAACAAGACCGATTGTTATTGCAATTGAAGCACCCATAGCCATGAAGAGTAAAGCTAAAACTAAGTAAAGGATCATTCTTTCACTTCCTCTCTGCGGTCCTTTCTATAAAACAAATTAACGATAGCATGTAAAATTAATAGGACAGCTGCTACCGGGAGTGCAGCGTAAACAAAACTCATCGATAATCCCATATTAGGAGATCTTTGTGCAGATACAAGTTCGAGTGTGCCAAATCCAATGTATAAGATAAATGCAGAATAAACTAAAATAATGATTGATTGAAAGATATTTAGAATCACTCTTGATTTTGGAAATAAACTTTCAAGAACATCAACATTCATTAATGATTTTTCACGTACTGCAACGGCCGCACCAACTAGAACGAGCCAAACCATTGAATACCTTGCTAATTCATCTGACCAAAATGTGCCTGTACTGAAAACATATCTAGCAACAACTTGAATAAACAAAACCACTGTAATAACAGTAAGCAAAAAACCAATAATATAAGTGCATACTTTATTTATCCAAAAATTAATCTGATCTAGTATTCGCAAAATTCTATCCCCCGCTCCCTTTAAAGTTTTGTGAGAATAAAAGTGGAGTGTAATAACGAATGACACCCCACTAAATTGTCTTATAAACCTTTGATTTCGTTAAAATATTCTTCGCCAAACTTTTTACTGAATTTTTCCTGTGTTTTAGGAACGGATTTCATAAATGCTTCTTTATCAACCTCGTTAATGACCATCCCTTCATCCTCAAGTGCCTTACGTAGTACATCAGCTTCAGTGAGGTTATGTTCTGCTATTTTTTCGGCAGCTTCAACAGCTGACTCAGCAATAATTTTTTGAACATCTTCTGGTAACTTTTTAAGATTTTGTTGACTTCCCATTAACGTGTTGATTGCAAAAATATGTTCTGTTAAAGAAAGGTATTTCTGTACTTCAAAAACATTTTGAGTGTAATTGATGGAATAATCATTTTCCTGTCCATCAATAGCTCCTTGCTGCATTGCAGTATAAGCATCACTCCAAGGCATACCTGTTGCTGTTGCACCTAGCTCATTGATTGTTTCTAGGTATACCTCACTTTCAATCACTCGCAGTGTAAGCCCTTTCATATCTTCCGGTGTTTTAACAGGATGGTTGTTATTTGTTACACTTCTAAATCCCCTAGGGACGAAAGCAAATGTCTCAATACCAACTTTTTCAGTTTCTTTTAATAATTTTTTTGAGACATCAGCATCTATAAATCTTTCTACATGTTCCCAATCCTCAAATAGATATGGAATATCAAGGACACCGAACTCAGGAACAAAGTTTGAAACTGGCGAACTTGTGATTACAGCTAAATCTAGGTTTCCAAATGTTAACGCCTCGATTAATTCCCTCTCTTGTCCAAGTTGGCCATTTGGAAAAAGTTTTATTTGTACTTTACCATCAGTTCTTTCTTCAACCAATTTTTTAAATTCTTGCGCGAGTAAATGATACGGATTTGTTTCTGTTGCAATATGACCTAAACGAAGCTCCACTACCTCTGATCCACTATCACCGCTGCTTGAACTTTCACTCCCTGTATTCTTTGAACCACTGCTACAACCAGCCAGTAAAAACGCCAGGACAAGGATCAAATAAAAAGAATTTCTTAGTACATGGGTACTTTTCATCAATTTTCCTCCTTTTAATTTATAAATCTATTAATCGGCTTTGGCCGTATACAGAGGTTCTTTTGAATGAACCTCTGCTATGCCCTAAAAAATTAGAATACTCCTTCAGGTGTTAATTTGATTGCATGTGAAATTTCAGCAGCGGTCTTTTCTATTTGTTTCAAGAACTCTTCTTTTCTTTTATTCATTTTTGTTGTGGCTCCGGATACACTGATAGCAGCAAGAACATTGTTTTTATGTCCTAGAATTGGTACCGCAAAGCATGTTAAACCTTCTACCATTTCTTCTTCATCAGAAGAATATCCATTATGGCGGATTTGTTTGATATTATGTAATAAATGGGGGAATTCTGTAAGTGTGTTATCTGTATACTTTTTTGGATTAATGCCTTGTATATAATTTTTTATCCATTCATCTGATTTGTAACTCATTAATAATTTTCCAGAAGCTGTACAATATAAAGGTGCTGTCCAACCTATGTAAGAGCCCATATTTACTTCTTCAGCCGCTTCAATTTTATCTATAAACACCGCAAAATTATTATTTTTCTTCACCAAATGAATCGATTCACCCAACATCTCTCCCAGTTTAAGTAGATATGGACGGCTAATTGTTTTAACATCTAGCCTTTTTAGAGAAAGGGCAGTAAGATGAACAGCCTTCATGCCAATTCTGTATTCACCACTCTGTGGATCTAGATCCAATAAGCCACGATGTCTAAGTGTATATAAAATTCGATATAAATTTGTTCTGTTCATTTTCATTTTATTTTCTATGTCTTTGGGTGTTAGAGATACTTCGTCTTCAAACATCTCTAAAACATCAATCGCATTTGAAAGGGTTTTCAATATGTACTGATCGTCCATGATTATCACTCGTTTCTACAATCTATCTTTAGTTATTAAATTAAAACATTAAAAAGTAAAGCATTTAAGAAAAAACAAATTTGTTCATTTATCGATTACCATGTTCATTTATCGAACAAAAAAAAATAAAAACTTCATTTCTGTATTTAAATGTAATTTACTACTAACAACAATATACATACAATATATTTACTATGTCAACAGTAAATTCGAATTTTTTAGAATATTATATTAGTAAGTTACCATAGCTATTTAAATATAATTATTCGGTTGGTACTACATATTTTAATAAAGTAACTCGGCTATCTGCAGTTGATACTTTTAAAACTGATGTGGTGTTATTTTCGGTAACTCTTTTAACTAATGTAGATGGCGGTTAAGTTCGGATTATCAACGGTGTATTTTTGCAATCGGGTCCGTTTTGGAAAATCAAATTCTTGCAGTTCACCGTTCATTTTATATGAACCATTTTCTAATTCATCATAAGTCCCCTTATCTACTTCCCTGTTATCAATATATTGAACAAAACTATGATCTCCAGGTTGAAATGACATTTGAACAATATATCCATTCACATGTTCGCTTTGATAAGAACCTATTAAGAGTGGTGTTTTGTTAGATCCGCATCCAACTAATAGCAAAACAATAACTATTGCTAACACTAACAATTTCAATTTATTGTTTCTCATAAAGTTCCCCCAATCATACAAAAAAGCAAACGGATCATTCCGTTTGCCTCTAATTTTATAACAATAATAGACCAATCGTGATTGGAATGAAGCTATAAAAGAGAATCATGACACAGAATCCCATAATATCACGTATATGCAAGCCTGCAATCGCTAAGGCAGGCAAGGCCCAGAACGGTTGAATCATATTGGTCCAGGCATCTCCCCATGCAACACCCACTGCTGTTTTCGCGAGGTCCGCATTAATGGCAGCCGCTGCCTCGATCATAATTGGTCCTTGAACGGCCCACTGGCCACCACCTGATGGAACGAATACGTTGATTAATCCCCCACTGAGGAAAGAGAAAAATGGTAAAGTCTGAGCATTTGCAAAAGAGACGAACCATAATGCCATTTCCTGAGAAAGCCCTGATAAGGTAACCATTCCCATAATTCCTGCGTAGAACGGGAATTGAATGATAATTCCCCCTGCATTTTTGACTCCGTTTGTGACCGTGTCTAAGAACTGTTTCGGTGTTTTATGCAACATGATTCCTAAGAATAAGAAAATAAAGTTTACGATATTAATATTTAAATCAAAGCCCTTGGTAACAAAATGATAGACGATAAAGCCCAAACCCATGATGCCGATTAACATCGAGACAGTCACACTGTTTTCAATTTTTTCGGCTGGTGTCGATGGATTAGTTGATTTAATTATATTCGGTGTGTCATCCGGCAGCTTCCATCCGGATCGATCTTGGTCGAGTGTATTTGAATTTCTCATCAAATAACGGTTAAACAATGGTAATGTAATGACTAGGGCTGCCACAATAAAGAGATTGGCTGGACTAAAAAGGGTTTCACTTACTGGAATGACTCCCATTTTATCTTCTAAAAAATGTCCAGAGGTTGCAACCGTCAATGGAATGGAACCAGAAAGTCCTCCATGCCAAACTAAAAATCCACTATATGCTCCAGCTACTAAAATACGAAAATCTGCAGATGGTACTTGCCTTGCTACATGGATAGCAAATAAGGCCCCTACGACTAGACCGAAACCATAGTTGATTAAACAAGCAATTGCTGACACAAAAGTGACAAGCATAACTGCTTGGGCCGGTGTTTTCGCCAAATTACTCAATTTACCTAGAAAGTTCTTGATAATAGGTGCATTCGCTAATACATACCCCGTTACAACGACAAGAGCCATTTGCATGGTAAAGGCGAGTAAATCCCAAAACCCAGTTCCCCAATGTGAAACCATCTCAACGGGTCCGCTTTCTGTAAACAAGATGCCTAATACGAACACTAAAAAGGTAAGAATAATCGCAAAAATAAAGGCATCAGGTAGAAAACGTTGGACCAATCGAACAAAGAAATTTGTTATCGCTTTCATTTCTTCACTCCCTTAGTCATTATTTGCTACAGTATATTCTTAGTAGTTTTTGAATATGAAAAAAGCCTGTATTTCCTGACTTTTGTCGCATTTCACGTTTAAGAAAAGATAGGTATTAACTCCTTTCTTCAGTAGTTAACTAAAAAAAGGCCTCTTCCAAATCGGAAGAGACCTTTAGAATAACAACGATCTTATATTAAAGTACCATGTACTTGTTATTTAACTTGATGTGCCTCTGGTATATTTTTATATAATATTGACCAGGTCGTTGTCGCAAACCATGCACTATCCATTGATTTATTCAATCAGACTACACTGACTGCATCTTTTGCTTAAACAATGGCAGAATAAAGAAGACACCGATTAAGAATAAGATTCCGGATGCTAGGTAAACTCCAGATAAGGTAAGCGCTCCTTTCATCAAACCAGACATAGACATGCCGATGACCATCATCCCCATGAACATTGGGTTCAATACGCCATTCACTCGCCCGACAAAGTTTTCTTCTGTATTGCTCAAGATTAGCGTGTTGATTCCAATATGAATACATGGCAGGAATAAACCGTTAATGAATTGAAGTGCGATAGTCAGTCCAGGGCTATGAGAGTAACC
>Ga0182742_1003349_pt1 | contig 15856 bp, 19 predicted proteins | sample eDN5th37CBELigMG_FD_128880 | JGI IMG/M metagenome (GOLD analysis project Ga0182742, IMG submission 128880) | Enriched Miracle-Growth compost microbial communities from Emeryville, California, USA - eDNA 5th pass 37_C BE-Lig MG (version 2)... ...
CCTCTTATACAAATGAAACCTGCGATTACTATGGGTTACGAATCAGGTGGAATTGGAAACTTTGTAAACCAGAATTTTTTAATCTACCCATCACATATATGGTCAACCGTATTCGGATTTGAGCCAAGTTCTGTTGACCCGACAGTTTGGTTACATGATAATCATCCAATAATTAGGCTCGAATATTGTCATGGGCGGATCCGCGATTTAATGCAGGATAGGTTGTATCGTCAGCCGGTAATGCAACGATGGGTGTGTTCGCGCGAAGCATTTGAAAAAATTGCAGATCGTTTGGGTTTTGTATACTCGCCGTTTTCAACCGTAAGGGTAGATCAATTAAAGTGATTTAGTTGTACTTGGCTGTCTCAAAAAATTGAGGCAGCCATTTTTAAATGTCCAGATAATAGCCTTTTTCTTCGGGATTAGACCCTGAATAGCTCGTTTATGTAAAAAATGAAATAAAGAGCAATCATGGATAATATAAATGCAAAATATCGAATAAATGATTAATTGTTTTTTTTCATTTTCTATGAGCGTTATAACGGTAGATTAATTATTCGATTTCAGTGTTTTAATATTATATGCACAAAAAGTATGTTAATTTATTGTCCCCTCATTCATATTTTTCCATCATTTTTGACCAACTACAGGAGGAGAAAGTGAAAATCGTACTGGAAATTTTAAAGGAAGAAAAGTCGGTTTCGCAGCTCTCATCCGAGCATGGTATTCATGCAAATGTCCTCAACAGGTGGAAATCAGAAGCTGTCCAGAATCTATCGCGATTGTTTGTCGATGATCGCAAAGGCATCACGAAAATGAAAAACGATTATGAAAATACGATCAACGACCTCTACGCCGAGATTGGAAAGCTCACCAGTCAATTCGTGACTCAAAAAAAATCTGGCCTCTGACCTGTCCCGCGAAGAACGTATGGATCTTTTGGATTGGGACTGCCCCGAGCATTCGCTCAGTGTTCAGGCCGATCTATTAAGTCTGAATCGCTCCAGCCTTTACTATCAACCGGTTCCTCCCTCCCCGGAGGAAATTCGCCTCAAGCACCGGATTGACGAGATTTACACACAGCATTCGTTCCTGGGCTACCGGAGGATTGCTGCAATTATGAGTCGGTGTTTTTCGCAAGTGAAAAATGCTCATTTTAGCAGCGAAAAATGCCAACGGCATCTTGCCAGCGTAACGATCACCCCGGGATTCGTTCCATCGCCTGCTTGAAGCGAAAGCTTTCCCCGGTAAACGAGAGAATATGTGCGTGATGCACGAGACGGTCTACCAGCGCCGATGTCAGTTTTGTGTCCCCGAAGACAGATGTCCATTGGCCAAACTCCAAATTGGACGTTACGATCACGCTCTGCTGTTCGTAGCAGTCCGCGATAACGTTGAACAGCAGTTCGGAACCGGTTTGGTTGAACGGGACATACCCTACCTCATCGAGAATGAGCAGATCCATCTTCCTCAGCTTTTCCCGGAATTTGCTCAGTGTCCCGGCCATGAATTTCTCTTGCAGCACTGCTACCAGATCGCTCGCCCGGTAAAACTGCACCGCTTTCCCGCGTCGGCATGCTTCCACGCCCAAAGCGATCGTCATATGCGTTTTTCCCGTGCCGACCGCGCCCATGAGAAGGAGGTTTTCTTTTCGCTCCATCCATCCCAGCGTCCGCAATGCGTCTAATCCGCCGCCTTGTGGGAACGAAATATGTTCCGTCACGTACCCTTCGAACGTCTTCAGATGGGGGAATCCGGCTTGTTGCACCAGTTTCCCGAGTTTCGCTCGTCGTCGGCCGTCCAGTTCCGCGGCCAGAAGCTGTTCGGCCAGGCTGCGCAGTCTCTCGTCCTGCTGCGAACCAATGTACTCCGCAATATGAGCGAGTCGCAGTTGCCGACACAAATCTGTCAGGTCCGCCATCTCACATCACCCCCACGAGCCGGTCGTAGCGTTCCAGTCGGTTTTCCGCCCGTGTTCCGGGCGGGGAGAGCGTCTCCCGCCAAGTAACGGGTACGTCTCGCCCGCCGTATTTCATGCCGAGAAACGCCGTCACGCGCGAAACCTCTTGCTCCAATCCGGGCACCAGCAGCGCATCCGCAATTTGTTCCAGCGAATATATGGCGCCCCAATGGTGCATGGCTTGCAGTCGCTCTTTCCGCAACGCGAGGTCGCCGACGGTGACGTAGGCTTGCAAGGCGGCCGGCAACATCCGCAAAAACTGCGAATGCGTCACGCTCCGCGGCTTGCGCAGCCAGTTCGCGAACACTTGCGTCCATGGAATCTCCGCCGTACGGCCCGTGTACGGGCGTGGAACGGTGAGCAGCGATTCGTGCCGTGGGTTCAGCAGCACCAGGCGATCCCAAAACAACTGTACGATCACCTCCGTCCCCGGAGCGACTTGTCCGACGAGCGGAATCGTCGTCTCGTCTACGCGGATTTCTCCGTACTTGTTCACCACCGCTGCCTGCAGCCGGTACGCTTCGAACGGATCCGCCGGCAGCTGAAGCAGGTGCCGCTTCTCGTCACCGCGCCATAACTCTTCGATCGTCTGTTGTTTCGCGTAATGAGGACGACGACGATCCTGTTCAGCTTGTTCGGCGAAATGCAGAGCGAGTTGCTCGTGGCTTTCAAACACGGGAACCGGCACCGCCCAGTTGCGCTTGGAATACCCGCATTTGGCTTCGACATGCCCTTTTTCATGGCCGCTGTATGGATTGCAGAACACGGCTTCGAACCGATAATGCGCGCAGAATCGCCGGAACATATCCGTCAGTTGCCGTTCCCCTTGTTTTTCGATGTGTACGACGGCGGCGGACAAATTGTCGAACCAAATCCGCTGCGGTACGCCACCCATCTGCTCGAAAACTTGTTTCATCGCTTCCAGAAAGCATTCTTGGTTCTCCGCCGGTACCGGGTAGACGAACGCCGCGTTGCTGTACGGGAACGACAGGACGAGCAATTTGTACGAGATGAGCTGATGGTTCCGGCACACCTCGATCGTGGTGAAATCCGCCTGTGCCTCGCCTGGCGGATGCTCCAACCGTTCGTATGTCTTCGCTCGCTCCAGTTCCATCTCCGCTTTCCGGCGTTTGACGTAATTCAAGACGGTACGATCACTGCCTGTAAATCCATATTCATCCCTTAGCCGTTGAAAGATGCGAGTGGCAGTATGACGTTGTTTCCGGGGCAGCAGGCGATCTTCCTCCAGCCAGCTATCTACAATCTCCATAAAGGGTCCCATGATCGGAAAGCGGCTTTTCCGTTTCGTCACCTGTGCGTTCCAGTCCTCTTTGTCTGCATATTTTTTAGCCGTTCGCCAATGCACGCCGACCCGATCAGCAATATCTTGAATGGAACAGCCTTCTACTTCGCGCAAAAACCTGATATATTGTTGTTGGGGCATTTTCAGCATCCTTTCGAGTCTCTCCTTCGTCGGTCTTTAGCAAACTCAACGATAGGAGGAAGTTGTGGTGCTGACAAGTGCCTTTTTTGCATTCTAGCTCGGCATTTTTACGCTGCGATTCTCGGCATTTTTATTATGCGATAAACAGTCGGGAAGGAGACAGTATTCACGAAAACACGGTAAGGCGTTATATGCGCGAAATGGGCCTTATGGCTATTCATCCTGGGCCAAATCTGAGTAAGAGGGATCTACAACATAGAGTTTATCCATACCTACTCCGGAAATTCTGGCGCAGTCTGAAGTACAATGAGATCTACATCAACGACTATACTAATCCTCGTGAGACCAGGAAAGGTGTGGATCGCTACATCCACCTACACAATCACTATTTGCCGCATCAGTCTTTGCAAAACCATACGCCGTCTTCTGTTTATAACCGAGACGTTGTACTTCTATCCACGTGTGAATGATTCAGGACATTCTCCCGCGCCCTCGCTTGGGCTATGTCCTCCACCTGTGGACACAGCCTACAGCAAATATCAGACATATCTTCCAATCAACGCTCTATAAAGAGCCTGCCCTCCTAGGGCAAAGAAACAAACTTTGTGCATTATTTCACACCGGTTCATTGTAAAATTAAATGCAACAAGTAAATATTAATAAAAGCCACGGTATTCCGATGTAAGGATTAGGTCTCGCAAACCAATCCATAACAGGGGGAATTACCAATGGCTCGCTCCAATCATAACACAGAGAAACGAATTTTTAAACACCTTACAGCATTTGATCGTGGTCAAATCCAAGCCCTGCACAAGCAAGGCAAAGCACTCCAGACAATTGCTGATGAAATCGGATGTCATAAGTCAACGATCTCACGAGAACTCCAACGCGGCAGCGTCACACAAAGACGATCAGATCTAACCGAGCGTACGGTTTATTTCCCTGACACTGGACAAGCCGTCTATGAGAAGAACCGTTCTCGCTGTGGCGCGAAATACAAGCTCGCAGAGGCCTCCGAATTCATCCAATTCGCTGTGGAGAAGATGCAAAAGGATCATTGGTCTCCTGACGCCATATACGGCTATGTGAAGGCTCAGAAACAATTCGAGAATGCCGTTGTTTGCACGAAGACGTTGTATCGCTATATCGATCTAGGATTGCTTCCAGTGATGAACATCGACCTCCCTCTGAAGGTGTCCCGAAACACAAAGATTAAACGTGTACGCCAACACAAGAAGGTTCTCGGAACAAGCATCGAAAAGCGTCCAGCTCATATCGATGAGCGCGAGGAATTCGGGCATTGGGAAATCGATACTGTTCTAGGCTCCCGGGCAAAGGGAGCTGCTCTTCTCACCCTTACAGAGCGTAAGACACGTAACGAGCATATTCTCAAGATAGATCAGAAGACAGCAACATGTGTGAAGCAAGCTCTCCAGGCACTCAAGCAAACGTATGGCTAACAACGGCTCTGAGTTCAGTGAATTGGTTCATGCACTCGACGATGCCGATCAACAAGTGTATTATGCTCATCCTTACACATCGAGCGAAAGAGGGACAAACGAACGCCACAACGGATTGATCCGTAGATTTATCCCCAAGGGTAAATCCATTGACGACGTCGATGAGACGCTCATTACCTATGTGGAGAACTGGTGCAACACGCTCCCCAGAAAGATACTAGGGTATCGCTCCCCAAGCGATGCTTATCAAGAAGAGTTGAAATTAGTCGCCTAAACTTACATATTATGGGTTATCGTGATTTGTTGCATTTATTCTTGCAATTTAAGATTATTTCACACCTTAATTTTTCTAAAAAACTGTCTTGACATCTTGTAGCACTATAAATTTACCGTTTAATTTCGATTTAGATATATTTTTAAACTTAGCGTACCATAGTTTTTTCATTCTTGAGGGACTCCCAAGCTTCGTAGAAAAACAATTTCCATATTTTCATAACCGCTCCAAGGGAATGCGGAGTAGTTTAGGAATCGCTTCTGCTTTCGCTAAGAAAATTTCCCTAATAATTTCAAAGTATATTCAAAAAGGAGTTATGAGCGTCTTTTTAACAATCCGGATTATCAAAAAGAGGTTTATCATGATTTTTGCATTAAAAAAAGGAAGTAATGGAAATATGGGTCGGTGACTAAACTTAATCGTCCCGTTACTGGGAATAATTATTGACAATAGTAATTGGATCGGTCGGAGTAACAAACCATAGTCCCATTAGGTAGTTTAGAGGCAGCAATACCGGGTCAAGCATTTTATTCCCTTCCTGAAGCATCACTGTTTTTTGCCGATATCTTCGAACACCCACCCTATGTAGTATGATGTAATATTAAAACTTAAGTAACCGGCCATTGTTTTCTGCAGTGAACGTGCTTGCATATTTTTACTCCTAGTAAGGGATATTTTTATATTTTTGGACTATTCTATATGATAAAATGAAACTTAAATGCACGAAAAAGAAATGATATAAATATCAATAAGTAAAATGTTGGAGGGAACGAAAAGTGGAAATTGTTATAGTGTCTGAATACAACCCTGAATGGGCTGAAGATTTTAAACGTGAAGAAGCTAAAATATCTAAAGCATTGAATGGCCTAATACTTGGAATTGAGCATATTGGCAGTACCTCAATTCCTGGCCTTGGAGCAAAACCGACAATTGATATTATGGTAGGTGTAGCAGATTTAAAACAAATAGCTGATGAGCAAATATACAAATTAGGGCTTATTGATTATGAGTATGTTGAAAAATCTTACTTTCCGGACCGGAGATTTTTCCGAAGAGGAGAATGGAAGGCAGGAACCCACCATCTGCATATTTATGAGTATATGTCTAATCATTGGATAAATAATATATTATTTCGAGAATATTTAAAGAACTATCCAGATGTTAGAACTCAATATATTAACCTAAAGAAGAAACTTGAGAATCAATTTAAAAATGACCGTTCTGCTTATACTCAAGGAAAATCAGAGTTTATTAAAGGAATAATAATGAGGGCGAGGGAAAATAACGAACTTATGAGGCTTTTTGAAGGCGATAACCACAATTAAAACAATGAATGATGGATGCTCCGGACTTACAGACGGCGCGCCTCCTCCTCGCTCAAACCATTGAGGCGTTCGAGTCGAAAGCGAGTAAAGCGATGAAGGTGCTTGAAGAGGGATTCGACGACGCTACGGCGGTACTGGCGCTGCCAGAGCGCTATCGCAAGCGATTAAGGACTACGAACAGCGTTGAGCGCATGAACGAGGAAATCCGCAGGCGTGAGCGTGTGATTCGCATCTTCCCCAACCGCGATTCGCTGGAACGTCTCATTGGCGCTCTGCTGATGGAAATCGATGAGAAATGGGCATCCGGCAAGAAGTATTTGGATATGTCAGAATATTTAGAATGGCGTGAAGCGAATGAGGTAAAGCCCCACTCCAACGTCATGCGAATTGGATATTTTTGTAAAATTATTGCTCTTTGACAATCATATTCCTAACCGAGAGAATTTACACACAAATTTGGACTTGACCTAATAAAGTGTTGGAAATTAGTAAAGTACACCGTGACTTCATTCTCCAGGCTGGGGTGAAGTCCTTTTTTATATATTTAAAAAAGAACTCGAAGCCCTTATACTTAACAAGGTTAACTATAGGAAGTCGATTGTGTTATTTTTTTGCTCAAATAGTAAACTAAGTTAACTAATAGAGGGGGGGTGATCACATTGAAAGAAAAGTTGGATTTTTTTAAGTCATATAGCCTTGTACATAGGCCATTAACCAACTTTATCAATCACATTTTAGAAAAGCATGCGATATCAAGTTCATACTGGCGGTTGCTTCGCGTATTAGAAAATGGTGAATCCAAAAACTTTGGCGATATCAGCAAAGAGCTAATAGTAGAAAAACCTGCTGTTACGAAAATGATAAAACAACTGTCGGTTCAAGAAATGGTAGAGATTCATAGCGGTCATGACAAACGTGAAAAAATGGTCAAATTATCGCAGTACGGCAAGGAAAAGCTGGCTGTAATCCGAAGTGACTTGAACCCTTTTTTAGAAGATTTACTTAAAGGGTTAAGTCAAGAACAGATCGAACATGCGATTGAAGTATTAGATACAATCCGTAAAAATATTGAAAGAATTTGAGGCGAACTATGGTAAATACACAAGAAAAATTATGGACCAAAGAATTTATTACCATTTCGTTTATTAACTTCCTGGCAACCATCGTTTACTTTCTATTGCTGGTTACCATTGCGAAATATGCGGTAAGTGAATTCAATGCTTCGACGAGTACGGCAGGATTAGCTTCAAGTATTTTTATAATCGGTTCACTATTTGGCCGACTGTGCGGCGGTCAATTATTAAGTAAATTAGGCAGTAAGAAAACATTATTATACGGCGTTATTGGTTTTGTGATTACGACATTCCTTTATTTTGCTTCGTTTAACGTCGGTTTATTATTAGTGTATCGTTTATTGCAAGGGATCGCAGTTGGTCTCGTTGGTACAGCGACAGGAACGATTATTGCACAAATCTTACCGGTGAACCGCCGTGGAGAAGGGATTGGTTACTTTAGTTTAAGTGCCATTTTAGCAACAGCGGTAGGACCTTATATCGGGCTATTTCTATTACAGACCTTTGATAGTTTTGATACGATCTTTATTTTTAATGCGATTCTAGCGGTTATCGTTTTGCTCATGTTCTTTATGGTAAAATTCCCGGAAAGCTTAACGAAGCCACGGAAAGCTGCTGCAAAAACAACCGAAGGAACAGCAGGCGGCTTTTTCTCCAAATTCGTTGAACCACGTGCTGTACCCATTTCATTAGTCGCTTTATTTGTTGGCTTAGCTTATTCGGGTGTGCTATCGTTCATCTCTTTTTATACAACAGAAATTCATCTAGAAGAAGTAGGTGGCAACTTCTTCTTAATTTATGCAGCGGTTGTCATTCTTACACGGCCCGTAACAGGGAAATTGCTCGACTCGAAAGGTGCAAACATCATTATTTACCCGTGTCTGCTCATCTTTGCTGTTGGCATGTACTTATTTAGTTCAACAACCACTTCACTGGTGTTTATTATTGCCGCAATTTGCATCGGGATCGGCTACGGTAACTTTACATCCGTATCACAAGCAGTAGCCGTGAAAGAAACGCCTCGTGAACGAATGGGCTTAGCCACATCAACATTCTTCGTATTATACGATATCGGCTTAGGTTTTGGTCCATATGTGCTGGGAAAAATGGTTCCACTTCTAGGCTATCGTACGACGTTCGCTTGGATGGTTGGAGTAATTGTAATCTCGCTCGTAATGTATTACTTCTTACACGGCAAAAAAGAAGCCGCTCGAAAAGCAGCGGTAAACAACGGTACCGTTGCGCTAACGGACACAGGCGACGCTTAGCGGGCAAAGAAAGAGAGATTGGATTTCTAACGGACACCAGAGCAGCTTAGAGGCTGTGCAGGTGAAATTTCCGATACTTTCGCGGCCCTAAGCGTCCGCGATGTCCGTTAGAAAATGGAACGATCCGTTTCGGGCTTTTAAGCGTCTGGAGAAAAATATCGAAGAAGGCCGTAAAATTGCAGCCGCAGGACATCAGATTGGAAATCACACGTATTCCCATGATCGGATGATATTGAAAACACCTTCATTCATCAAACGGGAAATTGAGAGCACCAACCATGTAATCCGTGAGACGGGTTATGAAGGGCCAATTGATTTTCGTCCGCCCTATGGGAAAAAATTAATTGGACTGCCTTTTTATTTGAAGGCGAACAATATCCAATCCAAACGATTATGTGGGATCTTGAGCCGGATACCTACTATAGCTCTGTACAAGATAAAGTGGACTATGTAAATAACAATGTCCAGCCCGGATCCGTTATCTTGTTACATCCGATGTATGACCAAACAGGCGATCAATTGAAAACCATCGAAGGGATTCTTGATTCATTATCAAGAAAAGGTTACCAATTTGTCACCGTAAATGAACTGCAGAACATGGCGGTGCGTTGAATGTCAATCGAGCGGTTGGTGATATGCCAACCGCTCTTTGTTTTAATGGAATTGGATATCAATTTTTTTCTTATTCTCACCTTGCATTTTAGGCATACGAATTTCAAGAACTCCATTTTTATATGTCGCTTTCACACCATCCGTATTTACCCTGCAGGGTAATTCAACAGAGCGTTGAAAACGACCCACAAACCGTTCACGTCTATGCATGTTTTCATCCTTAATTTCATTAACTCTGTTAACAGAGCCGCTAATGGTAAGCAAATTTTGATCAACGTCAATATCCACATCTTCTTTGCTTTCCAATCCTGGAATGTCACATGTTGCCACAACTTCGCTTTCTGTTTCGTGAATATCAATGCTCGGAGTGCCAAAATGATGCCCTATTCCAGTCCTGAAACTGGGGAAGTCACTCGTAAAGAAATGGTCTAATTCCTTTCTTATGTTTTCGAGATGGCGAAACGGTTCATAAGGAATTAACGACATAGTTAAAAACACCTCCACGAATATGTTTAACAATCATTAGGTTTATCAAATCATTGATGTGTTATTCGGCACACTGCAAACCGGCTGGCGATTGTAATAATAATAAATTTATCTGCAAACTCTAACCCTGTTTACTGTGTCTTGCGGCAGAAGGGGTGTTCCATGTTTGAATTGTTAATTACGATGGCGGAACGGTTGGGGATCATTGTCACTATCGCATTTCTGTTAACGCGTCTGCCATTCTTTCGAAATATGGTGCATCGGGAGCAGTTTGATCGAAGGCAGCAATTGACCGCCATGCTGTTCTTTGGCTTCTTCGGCATTATAGGTACATATGCTGGAGTCACCTTATCTGCAGCGAATCTGCAATTCGACCGGTGGGCCACCGAGCTTTCCCATGACGAGGCGATCGCGAATTTTCGCGTGATCGGTGCCGTTTTAGGAGGCCTTCTTGGGGGTTATCGTGTCGGAATCGGGGCAGGGATCATCGCCGGAGTCCATCGTTTCACCTTGGGCGGATTTACTGCCGTTTCCTGTGGACTGGCTACCATGGTGGCAGGTATCATTTCCGGAATGAACCGCAAACCTGCAACACGGAAGTCCGCTTTCCTGATCGGAGCATTCGCCGAAGCCGTCCAAATGCTGGTCATTTTACTACTTGCATCCCCATTCGAACAAGCCCGAACCTTAGTGGAAATCATCGGCGTGCCCATGATTTTGTCCAATGGGATTGGGTGCGTACTGTTCCTCATAATCATTCAAAGTGTGATCAACGAAGAAGAAAAAATACGTGCCATGCAAGCCCAAAAGACCCTTAACATCGCCAATCAGACCCTTTCTTACTTAAGAAGCGGATTGAACCCCGATGCCGCCAAAGCAGTCTGTCAGATTATCCATCGTCAGATGAAAACAACGGCCGTGGCGATTACAGACGTAACGGAAGTTTTGTCCCATGTAGGAGCAGGCAGTGATGATTATAAGCTCGGCGACCCCATCCAGAGCCCAGAGACGTTAGACACGATTCGGACGGGGAACATACTCGTGTCCACTCAAGATGTCAATTGTCCTCTCGGCGCGAAAGTGATCGCCCCGCTCAAGCAGCACGGCCAAACCATCGGGACACTAACTTTTTATTTCCAAACGGAGAAGGAGATCACCAATGTCATTATGGAATTGATCTCCGGACTCAGCTCGTTGATGAGCAATCAGCTTGAATTTGCTTATGCGGAACGGGCCCACCAGTTAGCGAAGGAAGCGGAAATCAAGGCGCTGCAAGCACAGATCAATCCCCACTTCCTGTTTAACACACTGAGTCTTATTGTTTCCATGATCCGCATTGACCCGGAAAAAGCTCGCAAGTTGATGGTATCACTATCCCATTTTTTACGACAAAATCTGACCGTCACGACAAGCAGCACAACAACGCTAGAACAGGAAATGAAGCATGTCAAAGCGTACCTTGAAATCGAAAAAGCCAGGCATGTTCTTAAATTAGAGGTCATTTACGATATCGATGAGCGTACCCTTTCCCGGCGGCTCCCTCCCCTTACCCTGCAGCCTCTTGTTGAAAATGCGATGAAGCACGGCTTCAAGAATAAGGTAAATGAATGTTTGATTAAAATTACATTACAAGCGAAAAATAACGCAACACATATTACTGTGGAGGACAATGGACAGGGTATGAGCCAAGAGCGGATCGCAAACATCGGCAGTACCTTGCTCGAATCGGGGGATGGAAGCGGCCTAGCACTGTATAATGTAAACCGCAGGCTGATCATGATGTTTGGAGAAATGGCCCGCCTGCAGATCGAAAGTGAACCGGATCAAGGGACAGCTATTTCCTTTACTATTCCACATACAGAAGGAAACGAAGTCAATTGGAATCGCCAGTCAGAACACTAATTGTCGATGATGAATGTTACAACCGAGACGAACTAAGACATTTATTGAGCCAATTCCCGTTCATTGACGTCGTTGGCGAAGCAGATTCCGGAGAAGCGGCCATCATGAAAACCATTCAACTGCAGCCTGACGTTGTGTTCCTGGATGTTGAGATGCCGCGAATGAATGGAATGGAAGCAGCGAAAGCGTTCTTGGAATTAAAGAAACCGCCGTTGATTGTGTTTGCAACCGCTTATCCGCAGTTTGCCGCCGAGGCGTTTCGTTATGAGGCCATCGATTATTTACTAAAGCCATATGATCAAGATCAATTGAAGGAAACCGTTCAGCGGATTGAAAAAAGGTTCGGCGTCATCAAGGAACAGGATCCGGCGAAAGTGACCGGCAAGCTTGCGGTTGAAGCAGATGGGGAATTCTACTATCTGGAACCGAAAGACATTCTTTATGTTTCTAAAGAAGAAAAGGTAACGATGATTATCGCAAAACATGGTGAATATGAAACGAAAACGCCCCTTAAAGATCTGGAAAGCAGACTTGCTCCCTTTCACTTCATTCGAATTCATAAGGCGTATCTGGTGAACTTGGATTATGTCATCCGTCTGACCCCTTGGTTTCATGGTGCTTTCCATCTGAAATTAAAAGGAACAGACCAAATGTTACCGGTTAGCCGAGGATATGTGAAGTCCTTAAGATCTCGAATAGAGCTCTAGAAGCCTGACTGCATTTCATCCCTGGTTTTGAACACATTACATTCGGTTTTGAACCTCTTATTCTGAAATTTCCCCTTTCAAGCGCAACAGATATTATAATTCATCTCATGAAAGCGCTATCAAGATAAGGGGGATCATAACATGTACACATTTCTAGCAGGGATAGCACTTCTAATTGCAGGCTATTTCACGTACGGCAAATTTATTGAAAAAGTGTTCGGGGTAAAACAAGAACGGGCAACCCCAGCTTATGTCAACCAAGATGGTGTTGATTATGTACCTATGAGCACGGCCAAAAATTCCTTAATCCAGCTATTAAATATTGCCGGAACAGGTCCCGTCTTTGGGCCCATTATGGGAGCCCTTTACGGACCGGCCGCCTTTATTTGGATCGTGGTCGGTTGTATTTTTGCAGGCGCGGTTCATGATTATTTGACGGGCATGATTTCTATCCGGAATCGCGGCGCTCACTTGCCTGAGCTGGCAAGCAAGTTTTTAGGGAAAGCCATGAAACACGTTGTCAATGCGTTTACCGTGTTACTTCTCTTGTTAGTAGGTACGGTTTTCGTTTCCACCCCAGCAAGTCTGCTTCATGTGTTGGTCGATGGCAAGATTGCATTAGGCATCATTATTGCCGCAGTCTTTATTTATTACATTCTGGCTACGTTGCTTCCAGTGGATAAAATCATCGGCAGGCTGTATCCATATTTCGGGGCCGTCCTCTTGATTAGCGCATTGGGTGTAGGGATCGGTCTCATTGTGAAAGGTGCGCCAATCCCAGAGCTTTCATTCAAGAATTTCCACCCGGATAATGCACCCATCTTCCCGTTGATCTTCTTCACGATCACCTGCGGGGCGCTCTCAGGATTCCATGCCACCCAAACACCGATGATTTCGCGTACGACGCAGAATGAAAAACAAGGGCGTAAAATTTTCTACGGCATGATGATTGCAGAAGGCATTATCGCGATGATTTGGGCGGCTGCGGCTATGAGCTTGTTCGACGGCTATAACGGTTTGCAAGAGATGCTTGCAGCTGGCGGACCTGGCGCAATTGTCAGCGAAGTTTCTACGTTGATGCTTGGTGCCATCGGTGGTACACTCGCCGTGCTTGGCGTTGTCGTCTTGCCGATCACATCCGGAGATACTGCTTTCCGAAGCGCGCGGATGATTATTGCGGAGTATTTGAATATTGGACAGAAGAAATTCTCAAGCCGTCTCTGGATTGCTGCACCATTATTCATTATTTCTGTCTTCCTGACTCAGATCGATTTTAACATCTTGTGGAGATACTTTAGCTGGGCGAACCAAGCGACAGCCGTCATTGCCTTGTTTGTCGGCGCGATGTATTTGTACATTGCCAAGAAGAACTACTGGATCTCGCTCATCCCAGGAACCTTCATGTTAGTTATGGTTATTACCTATATTTTGAATGCCCAAATCGGTTTCCGTTTGCCGATGAACATTTCCTGGATCGGCGGCCTGATCGGTTCTGCAGTGCTCGTAGCGTTATTCTTTAACGCTGCGAACAAAGCCCGGGCTGCGCAGCTCCCGCTGGAAGAAGATATTTCTAGCTGGAAGACGGCTGCTTGAGAAGTGCTGCGGGATGGGAACAGTGGTTATCTTCCTACCCTTTGAACATGAGTCGAAAGGCAACCACAATCAGAAATACCGCCAGAAGCCGCAGTATGATTTTGCCTGGAAGCCGTTTCGCCAAGCGTGCGCCGATTTGCCCGCCGATGATTGCGCCTGGCGCTAGAGCGAGGACCATCATCCAGTCGATGTTCAACAAGAAGGCGTGCGTCGACGTGCTGACGACCGCGGACAGGAAAATCTGCAGCATCGAAGTGGCAACCGCAATATGGGGCGGAAAACCGAGCAGTAATGTCATGGTCGGAACCATAAGACTGCCGCCCCCGATCCCAAACAAACTTGCGACGAAACCGACGAGAAAACTAATGATGATGCCGGTCGGCAGGTGGTACGCATACTCGAAACGGTTACCGCTAACATCAATAAAGTTCCGTTTCGCCGTTGGCTTGAAAGGCCAAACCATTGGCTTCGCCGGTTTGAACAGAAGAAGCAGCGAAACGAAAATCAGGAACAAACCGAAGCTTACGAAAAACATTCGCCCGCCGATGTGATCTGCAAAGAATGCGCCAATGATCGAACCGGGAATCGATGCCGCGGCGAATCGTAACGCAGCTTGATAATCGATTCGTTTTTGCTTCGCATACACATACGTGCTTGATACAGAGTTGCATAGAAGCATCGCCATCGAGGTCCCGGCCAAATGTGACGGCTGCATATCGGGAAACAGGAAGGCCAGTGCAGGCACGACGATAAACCGCCGCCTAATCCGACCAAAGAACCGGACATCCCAGCGACCAGCCCGATGACGAGCAGAAGTAAGTAAATAAGCATATGTAATGATCATTCCTTCCAAAAGAGACGGTCCGCGAATCGATGCGTTTGCCGCCCGGGTCCGTTATTCTCTGTAATTATACCTGTCGAAAGGTTTTTCCTCTACATCGAGTGCTGTATTGCTGAAAGTGATGATTTTCCATTTGAAATCCGAGTTGGTCCTGATATGATCACTGAAAAGGCTGCTGAATAATATGTAGAAAAATGTAGAATCATGCCTAAATATGTTGAATGAATTAAGATGATAATGTTAATATTATCAATATCTAATGTACTGTATAAGAAAAGGCAAACTCACCGAAAGATGAGGACGCAAAGCTATAGGGGCTTAAGGTCAAAAGACCCATGCCAGCCAGTTGCCGAAATACCACTTTAATACTTTGAATGGTGGCTTACTCGGTGTTTTTGTCGGGTAAGCTTTTTTTTATTAATAGATAAATTTTAGGGGGAATAATATGGGGTTATTCAAACCGAAGCTAAAGGTGGATTCTTTAGATCGTATAAATAATGTTTCCTTCCTGCCGCCAACCGTTAACATTCTCGATAATATAACCGATGGTTTCTTTATTTTAGATCGGGATTGGACGATTTCTTATCTAAATAAATCAATGGCGAATTGGGTTGGAAAAAGGAAAGAAGACATTATAGGGACCAATTTATGGAAATCCTTTCCTGAAAAAATTCATACTAATTTCTACACGTCTTATCGTAAAGCTATGGAAGAACGCGTTCCCGTTACTTTTGAAGAATATTATGAGCCAACCAATGAATGGCTTGAAGTTAGATTGTTTCCATCAGATCGGGGCTTGATTGGTTATGTAAATAATATTTCAGAACGTAAAAACTATGAAAAAACAATTGAACATATGGCTTATCATGACTATTTAACCGATTTACCGAATAGAAGGTGTTTTGAACAAA
>Ga0182742_1003351_pt1 | contig 15845 bp, 9 predicted proteins | sample eDN5th37CBELigMG_FD_128880 | JGI IMG/M metagenome (GOLD analysis project Ga0182742, IMG submission 128880) | Enriched Miracle-Growth compost microbial communities from Emeryville, California, USA - eDNA 5th pass 37_C BE-Lig MG (version 2)... ...
GCGCATCAGCAGCGTATCGGTCCAGCCGCCGAAATAGCCGGCCAGCAGCCCCACCGTGGAGCCCAGCAGGGCGGCCAGCAGGGACGCGGCCACGCCAACCGCGAGGCTGAGGCGGGCCCCCCAGACCAGGCGGGCCAGGAGATCGCGGCCGAGCGCGTCGGTGCCGAGCCAGGCGTCCTCGCTGAACGGCGGCAGAAGGCGGCGTGCCGGATCGGTGGCGTCCGGGTCGGCCAGCGGCAGGACGGGTGCGGCCAGCACCACCGCCAGGATCAGCGCCAGCACGAGGAGGCCGGCTGCCGCCATCCGGTTGCGCAGCAGGCGCGCGAGAAAGCCCCGGGCAGCGTTCATGCGGCGATCCTGGGATCGAGCAGGCGCTGCACCACATCCGCCAGGAGGTTGAACAGCACATAGCTGGCGGCCACCACCAGCACGCCGCCCTGCACCAGCAGGATGTCGCGGGTGCCGATCGCATCGACCAGCATCCGGCCGATGCCGGGCCACTGGAATACCGTCTCGATATAGACGGCCCCGCCCAGCACGAAACCGGCCTGGATGCCGATCACCGGAATCACCGTCACCATGGCGGCCTTCAGCGCATGGCGGAACACCACGCCAAGCTCGCTCACCCCCTTGGCGCGCGCAGTGCGCACGAAGTCCTGGCGCAGCACCTCGAGCATGGCGGAGCGGGTGAGCCTGGCGATCACCCCGGCCGCCACCACGGCGAGCGTGATGGCCGGCAGGACTAGGTGCCAGAGCAGGTCGACAAAGCCGCCACCGCCATAGATCGCGTACATGCCGCTCACCGGCAGGAGCCGCCAGCGCACCGCGAACAGGAGGATCAGGAGCAGGCCCAGCCAGAAGCTCGGCAGGGAGATGCCGATCAGCACGGCGAAGGTCACCAGCTTGTCGGCCAGGCCGTACTGGTAGACCGCGGACACGATCCCGGCGAGCAGGCCCAGCACCGAGGCCAGGACCAGCGCCGCACCCGCCAGGATCAGGGTCGCCGAGAAGCGCTCCAGCACCTCGTCCAGCACCGGCCGGTTCAGGCTGTAGGACCGGCCGAGATCGCCCGTGACTACGTTGCCGAGCCAGGTGAGGTACTGGACGGGTAGGCTCCGATCCAGGCCGAGGTCGCGGTTGATCCGCGCGACGTTCTCCGGGGTCGCATAGGAGCCGAGGATCGCCTGGGCCGGGTCGCCCGGGATCAGTGCCATGATCAGGAACACGATCAGGCTGAGCCCGAACAGGACCGGCAGCAGGGCCAGCAGGCGGCCCAGGACATAGGCGGGCAAGGCGCGGGTCCTACTGCTTGCTCACGTCGTGGAGCAGCAGGAAGAAGGACGGCTGCAGCGCGAAGCCCTGGACCGCGGCAGTGGTCACGGCGTTCTGCTGCCAGTGCGCGATGAACGCCCAGGGCGCGTCCTCGACGATGATCTGCTGCGCCTGCCGGTAGAGATCGCCGCGCTTGCCCTGGTCGCTCTCGCGACGCGCCTCGTCCAGGATCCGGTCGAGCTCCGGGTTGGAATAGTAGCCCGAGTTGAACCCGCCATTCTCCGGCAGGGCATCGGTGCGCAGCGTCAGGTAGGGGAGCGTGTCCGGGTCGTTGGTCATCCAGGCCATCTCGGCCATGTCGGCCTTGTCGCCCAGGCCGGCATTCACGTTGGCGAGATAGGTGTTCCACTCATAGGTCTGGATCTCGGCCTCGAGCCCGACCTTGGCCAGATCAGCCTGGATTGCGGTCCCGATCGCGACCGGGTCCAGCATGCCCGAGCCGCTCTCTGCGACATAGAAGGTGAGCTTGGCGCCCTCGGCCCCGGCTTCGGCCAGCAGCGCCTTCGCCTTGTCCGGATCGTGCGGATAGCCCTGGATCGCGTCGTCGTACGCCCATTCGAAGGCTGGTGCGATCGGTCCCTTGGCCGGCACGGCCGTGCCCTGGAGGATGTTGTCGGCGATCGCCTGCTTGTCGATCGCGTAGTTCACGGCCTGGCGGACTCGCTTGTCCTTAAGCGGCCCCTCCTTGGTGTTCAGGATCAGGAACCATAGATGCGGCCCGGCCTGCTCATGGACCTGGAAGTCGCTACCGCTGAACTGGCCGAGCGCGTCCGGCGGTACCTCGACCATCACGTCGATCCCGCCGGCCAGCATCTCGGCCGCACGGGTGTTGGCATCCGCGATTGGCCGGAACACCACTGTCTGGAGCCTGGCTGGCTCGCCCCAGTAGTCTGGATTGCGCTCGATGGTCACCTGCTGGCCGCCCACCCACTCGACGAAGCGGAACGGCCCGGTGCCGACCGGGTTGCGGGCATAGTCCTGGCCCTTCTCGGTGACCGCGCTGGGCGAGACGATCAGCCCGGTGGGATAGGCGAGGTTGGACAGGAACGGAGCGAATGCTTCCTTCAGGGTGAAGCGCACGGTCTGGGGGTCCACCGCCTCGACCTTGTCGACGGCAGAGAAGAAGAAGGCCAGCGGGAACGGGCCGGTGGCGGCGGCCGGGTGGTTCTCGTCCAGCATCCGCTCGAAGTTGAACTTCACGGCCTCCGCGTCGAAAGGCGTGCCGTCGTGGAAGGTCACGCCCTGGCGCAGCTTGAACTCGTAGACCCGCCCGTCCTCGGAGATCGTCCAGCTCTCCGCCAGCGCCGGCTCGACCTCCAGCGTGCCGGGCTTGTAGCGCACCAGCCCCTCGTAGAGATTCACCAGGATGCGGAAGTCGTTGGTCGCCGTGCTGACCGCCGGATCCATCGAGGCGGGCTCGGCGATCTGGCCCACCACCAGCACGTCGCTCGGGATCTGGGCGTCGGCCGGACGCAGGGCCGGCAGGACGAGCAGGCCCGCCAGGAACAGGCTGGCGAGCGCCGAGCGGATCATGGTCATGGTCTGGCGTCCTTCCCCAATTTGGATGGCCCCGATCTGGACGAATTGTGGGCAGCAGGCAGGAGCGCGCCGACCTCCAGCACCCCGGTGAGTAACAGCCGGAGCGTGCTGTCGTTGCGACCCATATTACAATCTAGGCCAGGCAAAGCTCTCGTTACCAGATTGTAACGGTACGGAAAATCCAGCTTCGGCGGTTGATGCCCAGGGTCGGTACTCTATGTGGTATCTGACACGGATATATTAGCCCACCGGTAGGGGATTGATCCGACGAAACCATTCTGGCCGGCGCCGTGATCAGCGTCCGCCATGTAGGGTATTATCCTCAGGCCCGTCGGGTTGGTGGCTGCTCCGGACATTGCTGCCATGGCCATCGTGGAAGCGCGGCCCGCTCGGCGTTCTGGTCCAGGGAGCGAACGGCCCCTTCAGGCTTTGAGGTAAGCATCATCATTATCGGAAGCGGACGAGGAGTATTGCGGCATGTGCGGGTTCTGCGGCGAGGCGCGCTTCGATGGCCGGCCGGCCGGGACGGCTGCCACCGAGGCGATGAACGATGCCCTCGCGGCACGCGGGCCGGATGACAGCGGGATCCTGGCGCGCGGCCGGGTGACGCTCGGCCACCGCCGGCTCAGCATCATCGACCTGTCGGCCCGCGGCGAGCAGCCGATGGTCGACCCCGATCTCGGACTCAGCATCGCCTTCAACGGCTGCATCTACAACTATCGTGAGTTGCGCGCGGAGTTGGAGGGCCTGGGCTACGGCTTCTTCTCCCATGCCGACACCGAGGTGATCCTCAAGGCCTACCATGCCTGGGGCACGGATTGCGTGCGCCGCTTCAACGGCATGTTCGCCTTCGCGATCCATGAGCGCGAGAGCGGCCGGCTCGTGCTGGCGCGCGACCGGTTCGGGATTAAGCCGCTCTATCTCGCCGAATCCAATGGCGCCCTCCTGTTCGCCTCCTCGCTGCCCGCTTTGGTCAGGACCGGCCGGGTCGACAGGTCGATCGACCGGGTGGCGCTGCAGTTCTACATGACCTTCCACGCCGTGGTGCCGGCGCCCTGGACCATCCTGAAGGGCGTGCGCAAGCTGCCGCCGGCGACCGTGCGGGTAATCGAGCCGGACGGCCGCAGCCAGGACCAGGTCTACTGGCGGATGGTCTATGATCGCAGCGCCGAGGACGAAGCCCGCCCCTTCGAGCAGTGGCGCGACCTCCTGCTGGAGGAGTTCCGCCAGGCGGTGCTGCGGCGGATGGTGGCCGACGTGCCGGTGGGCGTGCTGCTCTCGGGCGGCCTCGACTCCAGCCTGATCGTCGGCCTCCTGGCCGAGGCCGGCCAGCAGGGGCTCGAGACCTTCTCGATCGGCTTCGAGGAAGCCAATGGCGAGAAGGGCGACGAGTTCCGCTATTCCGACCTGATCGCCCAGCACTACGGGACCCGCCACCACAAGATCTTCGTGCCCGAGCGGGAGATGCTGGACGCGCTGCCGGGCGCCATCCGTGCCATGTCCGAGCCGATGGTCTCCTACGACAACGTGGCCTTCTACCTCCTCTCGCAGGAGGTCGCGCGCCATGTGAAGGTGGTGCTGTCCGGCCAGGGGGCGGACGAGATCTTCGGCGGCTACCACTGGTACCCGCCGCTCGCCGGTTCGGACGATCCGGTAGGCGAGTATGCAAGGCGCTTCTTCGACCGCGACCACGCGCGGCTCGGCCAGGAGCTGATGCCGGACTGGCAGGTCGAAACGGACGAGGCTCGCGCCTTCGTGGCGGCCAGCTTCGGCCAGCCCGGTGCCGACGACCCAGTCGACAAGGCACTGCGCCTGGACAGCACGGTCATGCTGGTGGACGACCCGGTCAAGCGGGTCGACAACATGACCATGGCGTTCGGCCTGGAGGCGCGCGTCCCGTTCCTGGACTACCGGCTGGCCGAGTTCGCGGCGCGCATCCCGTCGCGGCACAAGCTGGCGCAGGGTGGCAAGGGCGTGCTCAAGGAGGCGGCCCGCAAGGTCATCCCGTCCGCGGTGATCGACCGGGAGAAGGGCTACTTCCCGGTGCCGAGCCTGAAATACATCGAGGGCAACCGCCTGGACTTCGTGCGCGACGCCCTGTCCAGCCGGGCTGCCCGGGAACGCGGCCTGTTCCGCCAGGACTATCTGGATCGGCTCTATGCCAATCCGCGCGACGCCATCACGCCGTTGCGCGGCTCGGAGCTCTGGCAGGTCGGGCTGCTGGAGCTGTGGCTGCAGGAGCAGGGGATCTGAGCGAGATGGCGACCAAGCGCGAGGCCTCGATCGATTGCGGCTGGGGCTGCCTCCTGTTCGGCCAGACCTTCGACCAGCCGGAACGGCTGGTCGCGGTGATGCGTGCGGAAGGGCCCGAGCGGCGTGACGTGGCGATCTATGTCCAGGACCCGCACGTGGCCCTGTCGCTCGCCCCGCACGAGATGTTCCTGGACCCGTCCCACACCTACCGCCTCCGCCTGGCCGACTACCGAAAAGCGAACCGGTCGCCGGCAGGCTTCCGGATCCGGCCGGTGTGCGTGCCCGACGACGTCGATGCGCTCAACCGGCTCTACGCCGCCCGGCACATGGTCGCGATCCGGCCCGACCACTTCATGGCATTGGCCGGCTCCGACGTGATCCGCCTGCTGGTCGCCGAGGAGGATGCCAGCGGGCAGATCCTGGGCACGGTGATGGCGATCGACCACCACGCCGCGTTCGGCGACGACGAGCACGGTTCGTCCTTCTGGTGCCTGGCGGTGGACCCGCAGGCCGCACAGCCGGGCATCGGCGAGGCCCTGGTGCGGACGGCGGTCGAGTTCCTGGCCAGCCGCGGTGCCGCCCATACCGACCTCACCGTGATGCATGACAACGAGCAGGCCATCGCGCTCTACGACAAGTTGGGTTTCACACGGGTCCCGTTCTTCACCATGAAGCGCAAGAACCCGATCAACGAGCGGCTGTTCACCGGCCCCTCGCCGGACGAGGCGCTCAACCCCTATGCGCGGATCATCGTGGACGAGGCACGCCGGCGCGGCATCGACGTGAGCGTCACGGATGCCGAGGGCGGCTTCTTCCGGCTGTCCTTAGGCGGGCGCTCGATCCATTGCCGGGAAAGCCTGAGCGAGCTCACCACCGGGGTCGCGGTCAGCATCTGCGACGACAAGGCTGTCACCCGCCGGATCGTCCAGGCGGCCGGCGTGGCCGTGCCCGAGCAGATCGAGGCGGGCGAGCGCGAGGAGCTCCAGCGCTTCCTCGCCGAGCATGGCAGCGTGGTGGTCAAGCCCGCCCGGGGCGAGCAGGGCCGCGGGATCGCGGTGGGGCTGGAAACGATCGAGGAAGTGGAGGCCGCCATCGCCGTGGCGCACCGTTACTGCGACCGGGTGCTGGTCGAGCGGCGTGCGGTGGGCGAGGATCTCCGGCTCGTGATCATCGGCTTCCGCCTGGTCGCGGCAGCGGTACGCCGGCCGGCCCGGGTCACCGGCGACGGCAAGAGCACGCTGGAGGAGCTGATCCGCATCCAGAGCCGGCGCCGCTCCGCCGCGACCGGGGGCGAATCGGCGATCCCGCTCGACGACGAGACCCTGCGCTGCCTGGCCGCCGCCGGCCACGGGCTGGGGGATGTGCCGCCGGCAGGCCTGGAGATCCAGGTGCGCCGCACGGCCAACCTCCATACCGGCGGCACGATCCACGACGTGACCGACGAGGTGCATCCCCGTCTGGTCGACGCCGCGGTGCGCGCGGCCCGGGCCATCGATATCCCGGTGGCTGGCATCGATTTCATGGTCCCCTCCCCCCATGACCCGGACTATGTGTTCATCGAGGCGAACGAGCGGCCGGGCCTCGCCAACCATGAGCCGCAGCCCACGGCCGAGCGGTTCATCGACCTCCTGTTCCCGAACTCGGTACCGGCGGCGGCCCGGCAGGCGGCGCTGGCCGAACGGATGGCTGATGCGCTGGCAGGCGGCCACGACTGAGGTCGGCCCGCACCCCAGGCGTGGCAGCCGTGCCCGAGATCACCAGCGTGGCTGTCCGGGCTGAGATGCGGCCTTCCGTGCCGCCGGGCTTTTGCCTAACCGGTAGGGCGTTTGGCGGCCCGGGCTGGCCGGCGCCGGCGGCACGGGCGGGAGCCACATGACGCGACTGGTGATCGACACCGAGTATCTGGCGGCGCAGCTGGCCCGGCTGCTCGAGGTGCCGAGCCCGACCGGGTTCACCGACACGATCGTGCGCGAGGTCTGCATGGAGCTCGAGCGGCTGGGCCTGGTCCCGACGCTTACCAGGCGGGGTGCGGTGCGGGCGGTGCTGTCCGGCAAGGACAGTCGCCCCGCCCGTGCGATCGTGTCCCACCTGGACACGCTGGGCGCGCAGGTGAAGCAGCTCAAGGACAATGGCCGGCTGGAGCTCGTCCCGATCGGCACCTGGTCCGCGCGCTTCGCCGAGGGGGCCCGGGTCACCGTGTTCACCGAGCAGGGCTATGTCCGCGGCACGATCCTGCCGCTCAAGGCGTCTGGCCACATCTTCAACGAGGAGGTCGACACGCTGCCGGTGGGCTGGAGCCATGTCGAGCTGCGCCTGGATGCGGGGGTCGCCAGCCGGGGCGATCTGGCCCGCCTGGGCGTGGAGATCGGCGACATCGTCGCAATCGACCCGCAGCCGGAATTCGTGCCGAACGGCTACGTCGTCTCCCGTCATCTCGACGACAAGGCCGGTGTGGCGCTCATGCTGGCCGCGCTCAAGGCGCTGGCGGCGCATGGTGAGCCACCGGCGGTGGACACGCATTTCGTGTTCACCATCGCGGAGGAAGTCGGGGTGGGTGCTTCTTCCGCACTCACCGACGACGTGGCCGCGGTGGTCGCGGTGGACAACGGCACGACCGGCCCCGGCCAGGGCTCGGCCGAGTTCGGGGTGACGGTGGCGATGGCCGACCAGACCGGCCCGTTCGACTATCACCTGACCCGTTCGCTGGTCCGGCTGTGCCGCGAGCACGACATCCGCTACCAGAAGGACGTTTTCCGCTACTACCGCTCCGATGCCGCCGCGGCGCTGGTGGCTGGCCACGACGTGCGCAACGCACTCGTCACCTTCGGAGTCGATGCATCGCACGGCTATGAGCGGGTGCACATGCACGCACTGCGCTCGGTGGCGGAGCTTCTTACCGCCTACGTGCTGAGCCCGGTCGAGATCCGGCGCGACGAGGCGGAGGAAGCGGATGGCATGAAGGGCTTCCCGCGCCAGCCGATCCCGCACCGCATGGCACATGATCCGCGCGAAGCCGACGCGCAGGATCGGCCGGAGCAAGCACTCGCCTGACCCGCCGGCAAGCGGGCAAAGCGGCAGGCCCGCACCAGGCGGCAGGCCGCTGCCGGGCGGGTTCATACTTTCTTAGGATTACCATGGCAGGGTCGTGACGACGGGCAGCCAGCAGGTGTGCAGATCATGTCGATCGCGTTCTTCCGGCGCATCTGCGGAGCAGATCCGGTCCGGGGCTGCGGCACGCGGTTCAGCCTCCGCCTGGTCACGAGCTTCGCCGGGCTGGTGATCGCCGGCGCCGTAGGGCTTGCCGCCGTCGTGGGTCTTGGGACCCGTGAGCAGGATCTGGCCGCGTCGGCCGCCTCCGCGCGGCTGGCGGCGACCGCGATCCAGGCCCGCAACGCGGAGATCGGCCGCGTCGTACGCGACTATGCGCTCTGGTCCGAGGCCTATCGGAACATCCATCCGACGGTGAATGTCGAGTGGGTCTATGATGGCGCCAACTACGGCAGCAACATCTACGATTCGCTCGGCTACGAGTATGTCTTTATCATCGATGCGGCCGGCAGGACCTCCTATGCCGTCGACCGCGGCCAGATCGTGCCGGTCGAAGCGTCCGAGGTGATCGGCCATGGTCTCGAGCGGCTGCTGCGGCAAGCGCGCAGCCGCGGCGGGCGCGACGGCCAGCCGGCGGTGGGTGCGGTTACCGTTTCGGGCAGGCCGGCCCTCGCCGCCGCGGTCATGGTCTTTCCACACGACGACACGGTGGCGGGTGCCACGACCGAGACGGCACCTCTGCTCTTGTTCGTCGACGTCCTGGACGAGGAGGTCGTCCGCAAGATCGCCGCGGACTATCTCCTGAACGATCTGGAATTCGAGCTGGCCTTGAGCGAGCGTCCGGACCACTGGGCGTCCCTGCCGCTGGTGGGTGCCGATGGCGGCCAGCTCGGCTGGCTGCGCTGGCGACCCGAGCGGCCCGGCACGGTGCTGCTGCATTCCGCCCTGCCCTGGCTCGGCGCAGCGGCGACAGGCCTGCTGTTGCTGATCATCCTGACCGGCAGATCGCTGCGGCGGGCTGCCGTCACGGTGGCAGCCAGCGAGGAGCGCTTCCGCGACGTGGCCACCTCGTCGTCGGACTGGATCTTCGAGACCGACCGGGAGCTGCGCCTGACCTATGTGTCCGGGCGCTTCGAGGAGGTGACCGGCATCCCGGTCCATACGGTGCTGGGCCGTCCCCTGGTCACGGTGTTGCGCCCGATCGACAGTGGCAGCAGCGGGTGGACCAGCGTGGCGGGTGGTACGGCCCGAACGCCGCTGCGCGATCTGCGGGCGACGGTCCGTGATGCGGGCGGCCGTCAACGGACCCTCCGGCTGGCCTGTCTGCCGATCCTGGCCGCGGATGGCGGGATCGACCGCTTCCGCGGCGCCGCTACCGACATCACCGACGAGGTGGAGGCCAAGGCTCGCGCCGAATTCCTGTCACTGCATGATCCGCTGACCGGGCTGCCCAACCGCCTGATGTTCGCCGAGCGGCTGGCCGAGGTGGTGGCCGTGGCGCGCGTGGATGCCCGGCCCAGCGCTGCCCTTTATCTCGACCTCGACAAGTTCAAGGAGGTCAACGACACGCTGGGCCATCCGGTCGGCGACCGGCTCCTGTGCGATGTCACCGCGCGGTTGCGCGCCTTGGTGCGCAGCACCGACATGGTCGCCCGGCTGGGCGGCGACGAGTTCGCCATTCTCCTGTCCGGCTGCGGCCGCGTGGACGAGGCAGAGGCTTTCTGCCGCCGGGCGCTCGCAGCGATCGCCGAGCCGTTCGACCTGGAAGGGCAGGCCGTGCACGTGAACGCCAGCATCGGCGTGGCGGTGCTGCCGGCCGATGCGGACGAAGCGGATCTGGCGATGCGCTGCGCCGACCTGGCGCTTTATCAGGCGAAAAGCGAGGGGCGGGGCACGTTCCGTTTCTATGCCCCGGCGATGAACTCGGAACTGCAGCGGCGGCGTGACACCGAGCGGGAGCTGCGCCGTGCCCTGGAGGCACAGGAACTGGAACTGCATTTCCAGCCGAAATGCCGGGCCGACACGGCCGAGCTGGCCGGTTTCGAGGCCCTGGTCCGCTGGCGCCATCCCGAGCGTGGGCTGGTGATGCCCGGTGGCTTCATCGACGTGGCCGAGCGGACCGGCCTGATCCTGCCGATCGGCGAATGGGTGCTGGAAGAGGCCTGCATGGCGGCGGCCCGCTGGCCGGGCTACCCCGTCTCCGTCAATCTTTCGCCCGTGCAGCTGCGCAGCCCGCGCCTGATCACCACGGTACGGCGTGCGCTCGACCGGTCGGGCCTCGAGCCGTCCCGCCTGGAGCTGGAGATCACCGAGAGCTTCCTGGTGCACGACCTGGAAGGGGCGCGCGGTGTCCTGCTGGAAATGAAGGCGCTGGGCATCCGCCTGGCCATGGATGATTTCGGCACCGGCTACTCCTCCTTGTCCTACCTCCAGAGCCTGCCGTTCGACCGGATCAAGATCGACCGCTCCTTCGTGGCACGCCTGGGCGGAGCGACCAAGGCGGAGGCGATCGTGCGCGCGATCGTCACGCTGGCCCATGGTCTGGGCATCGCAACCACCGCAGAGGGCGTAGAGGACGCCGACCAGCTTCGCTTCCTGCGTGAGATCGGCTGTGATGAACTGCAAGGCTATCTGTTCGGGCGTGCGATGGAAGCCGGTGCCATCGACGCCACGATCACCACCGCGCAGGAGCGTGTCTCCGTTGGATCGCCACGATCCGTGCCAATCGAGGCGCCGGCCGATCCGGTGCCGGTCGCCGGCTGAGTGGCATTTGCTGCCTGCCACAGACAGGCGCGATCAATGCAACCGCAAGATATATAGTTGAAAGTAAAACAATCATTGGTTTAGATTGCTCTTGGCTCGATGGTCTCGGTCTGCAGGGGATCCGTGGATATGAGCGAGGCGGTGACCGATCCGACCATGCCGGCAATGGGCATGGCTGGCGGAATGATACCCGGGGCGGACCCGGTTCAGCGCCTGGGCCTGACGCGCCCCGCCGTCCCGTCGGCACCCGGGCCGGCGGAGCTCGCCGCCATGCGCCGTAATCTCGCGCGCTGCCGGAACATTTACATCGCCGATGTACCCGGCTGCGGCCTTGGCATCTTCTCCGCGGTCCCGGTCCGGGCGGGGCGGGCCATCGTGGTCGAGGAGGACACAAGCTATTTCGATCAGATGATCGACGAGGCACAGGTGCGGCGGCTCGGGCTCGACCTCAGCATCCACTGCTTCCAGGTCGACCACGACCGCTACCTGCTACCGCGGGGCAGCATCGACGACCTGATCAACCATTCCTGCGAGCCCAACTGCGGGATCCGCCTGAGCCCGCTCGGATACCGCCTGATCGCGTTGCGCGACATTGCTACGGGTGACCAGCTCACCTACGACTACTCCACCTATATCGGCAATCCGCTGGAGCGGATGGCCTGCGCCTGCGGCTCGCCGCACTGTCGGCGCGAGGTCGGCCCGTTCCGCGAGCTGCCGCCCGAGCGGCGCGCCTTCTACCTCACTCATGACGTCGTAGGCCCGTTTCTCCTGGACGAGGCGCTGCCAGCGGCGCGCCTGGCGGGCTGAAGCTGGCGGCGTACCGCCGGTGGCAGCGTCCACGGAGGTGGTGGAATCTCAGGGTCCCGCAGGGTGCAGGTCGAGGTGGCCATCGGACCGGTGGCTCAGGGCGGAGCTGCGAGGCTTCATCAGTCCTGCGGAAGGCTGGCGATAGCGACTTCCGGCGTGTGGCGGGTCGAAGCGGTGCTGCAAATCCTCGCTCCCCGTCCTGCAGGATCGGGGCTCCGCTAGACGCTGTCGTGGAGGGCCTGGTCGATGCCTGCAGGCATGAGCAGTCGCCTGAGTGGCTGCGCTGGCACCATGGCTATCGCGACCGAGCCCACCTTGGCTGGGCATGCTGCATGCTGTGCGTTCCCAAGCTCCAACAAAGCTCCTGCTTCCCGCCGTTCTTGAAGCCGCGGAAGCAGCGCGAAGATCACCTGACGATGGTACCGTGATCGAGCGGCAGGTCAGCGGAGATCGGCGGCTTCCAGCTCCGTGTCCGCAGGGGCGGCCGTGCGCGACGGTACTGACCCGCGCCGCTCACGCAGTTCGCTGTGGATCACCAGGCCGCCGCTCACGACGATGAGCACCATACCGAGCACCACGCTGGGACCAGGCAGGTCGCCGAACACCAGCATGCCCAGCCAGAACGACCAGAGCAGGCCGGTGAACTCGAGGGGCGAGGTGACCGAGGCGGGAGCCCGGCGGATGCCCTCGTAGAGAAGGTACTGCGCCAGCATCCCCCCACTGCCGACCAGCAGCAGCAGCAGCAGGTCGCGCCGGGTCGGCCATTGCCACCACCAGGGCATGGCCATGCCGCACATCACGAGAAACACCGCGTTGTTGGCCAGCATCTGCGCGCTGGTCGGCACGGACAGCGCCAGCTGACGGATCAGCACCACGGCAAAGGCCCACAATGCCGCGGCCAGCAGGGCCAGGGCGACCGGCCCCGGTTCCGCCGAGCCGGCCGGACCGCAGGCGATGGTCACGCCCCCCAGACCGATCAGGAGCGCCAGCCAGCGCTCCAGGGGCACGCGCTCGCCCAGCAGCATGACCGCCAGCAGGGTCGCGATCAGGGGCGAGGCGAAATAGATCGTCTCGAGCTCAACCAATTGCAGATGGCGCGCCGCCGAGTAATAGGCGAGCCAAGCACACGCATAGACCAGGGCAGCGAACAGGATGCGCAGCCAGATGCCTGGCGCCAGCACGCCCTTGAGGCTCTGCCGGCTATTCACCAGGAGGCAGACCGGCACGATGATGGCGCTGCGCACGAACAGTACCTGCCAGACCGACAGGCCGGCGACCAGCAGCTTCACGCTGGCATCGTGAACCGAGAACAGGAACCAGGCGAGCGCCACGCAAGCCGCGCCCCCGAGGATCCGGATACCGCTCCGTTCCGGCCCTGCCTGCTCCATCTCCTGTCCACCATCCGAGGCGCCACCGCCGCTTCGCGTAAAACTATCGATCCATTAACGATATATCAATTATTGGTTGATCTTGCCCCAGATCCTGAATCGGTTCCGCCACTGCCGGTGAGCGAGCACTGCGATAACGGAGGTGACCCCCGAATTTCGGCCCGGTGGATGAGCCTGGTTCGCTCTGCATGAGGGCCGGCGCGGAGGACGGGGAAGCAGGCCCCATCCTCGACCGAGTTCGCGGCGAAGGTGGGCTTGGAGGCGATGCGTGGGGAGCTGACGACAGCGCAGCTGGCGGCCGGGCCCGGCCGCCCCCGACCATGGCGAGCGATTGGGAGCGGCAGGCGATGGAGGGCCCGGCGTCGGGGTTCGCCGGCAAGGCGACGGCCCAGGAGCGCGCGCGAAGACTACCGAGGCCGAGAGGGAGAAGCTGCACGCGCCGATCGGGCGGCTTTGGATGGAGCGGGTTGACCGTGGACGCCGGATGATCGAGCCGGAACATCCGCGGCTGTCGCTCGTGTGCCAGGGGCATCGGGATCGATCGGCCGTTCTACCGTTGGCCAGTCGCGAGAGCCGGCCGAACCCGGAACGGATGCGCCCGATCGAGGTGCCGTTCCGGGCGGCGCCTCGATCGGGATCGCGGCAGCGCCGGTGATCGTCCCGCGGATGCCGCCACCATCACCGTGGCGATCGTGCGCCAGCCACCCGCGCCAGATCGGCTTGGCGGTCACCCGCGGCGCCCTCGGCGGTCTGCCGACCGCTGTCCCTTCGGGACGCGGATCATCCGCCTGCTGGCGGATGATGGATCGTGGAACGCTTGTTCGCCTGGATCGGCCGCAACCGACGCCTCTGACAAGACCCCACGAAGCGGTCCTGGCATCCGCCGAGGCCGGCCGCTACGCCGCATCCGTCCTGCCCCTCATCCGACGGCCGGCTCGCTTCGCATGACTGCTCGGACGGGCTCTGAGGCCGCGGGCCGGCCCCGGCTACCGGAATTCAACCGCTGGCCGGGACGATCAGCTTGACCCGCTGCCCCGGCTCGGGCTGGCCGCCGTCGAGCGGCAGGCCGTTGATCAGCCGGGCCTCGGCCAAGAGGTCGGCATCGGTGGTACCCATCAGCGTCTCCAGCCACTCGCCCGGGCGCACCTCGTGGATGCGGATCATCTGGCCGGGATAGCGTGCCGCCTCGGCGGGCGAGAGAAAGCGGAAGGATTCGATCGCCGCCTGGTAGGTGCCCACACTACGTTGGTCGAGCTGCGGTGCCACGAACTGGAAGCGCCACACTTTGGCATCCGCGGCATCGATGGCGCCGACCAGCACCTGGCGCACTTGGTTGCCGACCCGGCCGACCGCCAGACCGGTCGCGCCGGCATGGCCGTCGATCTGGGCCGGCCAGACCGCCCGCGTGGCACCCTGTCCCGGCCACTCCCGCTGCAGATAGCTCGCGACGTCCGGCGTACCCCGCTCGGCGCCGTCGAACACCATGACCGCGCCCTCCGGCGATCGGCCGATCACCTGCTTGGGGGTATTGGCGAGGGTGAAGCCGGGTGGCGCATCGAAGCGGAAGCCCAGGCGGGGATGGACGAAGCTGCGGCCCAGCACCAGACCCTGGGTCGGATCGTCGCCGTAGCGCATGCCGTCCACCGCCAGGAGATAGGCGTCGCGGTTGCGCCGTTCCGGCCCGTCGGTCCGCTGCGCTGCGGCCTCGGCTGCCCGGGCCACCCGGTCGAGCGTGCGCGGGTGACTCGCGTAGATGCTCTGCTCCGGATCGGGGCTGCGGCCGGTGCGCGCCGCCTCCAGCTGCGCCTGCCCCTGCAGCCGGCCGAGGAAGCTCGCCATGGCCCGCGGATCGTAGCCGGCACGGGTCAGGTAGCGAATGCCCAGTTCGTCGGCCTGGAATTCCTGCTCGCGCGAATAGCTCATCACCCAGGCAGGGGCTGCAGCCTGGGCGAGCTGGGCGGCCGCCCTTGCCCCGGTCTCGCCGGCGAACAGGCCGCCCAGCAGTACGCCGAGCATGCTGGTGCCCTGCGCGACCGTCGACTGGGTATCTCGCTGCGCAGTGTGCCGTGCGGTGACGTGGCCGATCTCATGCGCGATCACCCCGGCCAGCTCGGCCTCGTCGGCGGCCAGCGCCAGGATCCCGCGGGTCACGTACACATAGCCGCCCGGGAGGGCGAAGGCGTTGACCACCGGGCTGTTCAGCAGCGTGAAGGTGAATCGCTGCTCGGGCAGCTCGCTCACCGCCACCAGCCGCTGGCCGATCTCCTGGACGTAGGCAGCAGCCCGCTCGCCATCATAGTCGCCGCCGAACTCGGCCAGGACGTTGGGATGCTCCTGCTGGCCCAGGCGCAGCTCGTCCTCCTGCGACAGGGTCGTGTACTGCATCTCGCCGGTTGCCGGATTGCGGACCTGGGTACAGCCAGCCAGCGCGGCACTGATCAGGAGCGACAGGAGGATCCGCTTCATGGCATCGGCTCGAGTTCCAGTGGATGACGCAGTTCCAACATGGGGCCGCTGGCCAGGAACGGCCAGCCGCGAACCTCCACGACCCGGCCCACCAGGGCGGCCGGATCGCGCCCGGCGGCGATGAAGGCCGGCAGGTCCGCCTTGCGGATCCGGATGCCGAAATCGGTCCGCCAGTCCGGCCCGAAGTCCAGGAAATCCGCTTCGAAGCGGCGGCTGTGCGCGACCACGCGCGCCCGGACCAACACGAAC
>Ga0182742_1003353_pt1 | contig 15836 bp, 23 predicted proteins | sample eDN5th37CBELigMG_FD_128880 | JGI IMG/M metagenome (GOLD analysis project Ga0182742, IMG submission 128880) | Enriched Miracle-Growth compost microbial communities from Emeryville, California, USA - eDNA 5th pass 37_C BE-Lig MG (version 2)... ...
CGCGGGCTGCGGGTGCATCTGCAGCCCGCCCGCGGGAGTCGTCGATATAGCGATGATGTGGGTTGAAGGCCGGGATCATGTCCCAGCGAATCCGCCCATGCTCGAACTCCTGGTAGGAGCCGACGAGCCGGGTACCGCACCGAGCCTCGGTGATGTCCGAATATTCGGGATGGGCTGTCCAGACCAAAGGTGACTTCACGGGATTTCTCCGGGCTATGGATGTGCCCGACCAATACCCTTAATGGCCCAGCGCACTCCTTGCGCCGTGCTCGCTTCTCAAGAGGCTGAAAAGCTCCTGGTCGCCCTGCTCAAGGCAATCATTGAGGGCGCGATAAAACTCGCTCGCACAGAAAATGAATGTTCCGGGGCTGCGGCGACCTCTTTGGTGGGCCTGTCGTTGCTGCTCGTATTCGAGTTGCCCGAGGCGGTTGAGATAAGATCTCGCGCCAGCGTACCATTCGGAGCTTGCGACGCGGTTTTCCAGGTTGGGGGCAGTCGATGTATTCATGGCTGTCTCCATCGGGGAATCACTTCAGAATTTATGAGATTCTTGACGTCAAAAATGAGTCCGTGCGGGTTCGTCCTTTAGTTGGATCGCTGCTGCGTTCATCGCCTGTTTGACCGTCACCAGCGGCCTGCCGGCGGCATCGCGGATCAGCGGGGTATCGTCATACTGACCGAAAGCGATCCCTCTGATTCGGGACCAGGCACATGCTTCACCGATCGCGACAAGGGGTTTGAGCGCTTCGACTGTGTCGCAGGCGGACAGCGCCTGAAATGCCTGCCTGACATGATCTTGGGTGATGATCGGGTTACCATCGACATCCGAGACCAAGATAGTGTCAGGCAGTGTGCCATCCATTAAAGCCGCGTGGAGGCATTCAACGACCCGGAGGAGCGGCTTCGGATCAAACATGCTGCTCATGGACATTTTCTTAGCATGTGCGTTTCAATCAGGCGCCGATCGAGCGAAGAATCAATGCCCGCGCCAACGAGGAAGTTGACTTGGGGACACGCGCATAAAGCTCGTTGCCGTCCGCCCGTTGGAGAACAGAACGTCGGCCCCATCATCGTGGAGGCGAACGCCGAAGGATCCGCGCAGTGCCCGCGGGTTCAGCGCATAGAACAGCCGGAGAAAGCCGGGCTTCGTCGATGCACTCGACCGGGCGAGCTGGAGAGATTCCAACCGGGTGCCAGTGGTGTAGTCGGTGACGCGATAATGATGAGGCATTTTGATCTTTCTGGTGAAATCAATGATTTGGACGGGAGGGGCCGTCGACCGGGAAGTTGACTATGATAGTCGGTTGTCGGGGTTCGTGATCGATTTCGAGCGCTCGTGCTCGAACCATCGGGTTCAGAAGGGTATTTCCTCGCCTTCTGCAACCGCAACGAACGGACCAAAGGCTGCTTCCATCTCGGCAAGCTCCTCGTTGATCCTGTCACACTCGACAAGCCGGGCGATCTCCTCGTCCGTGAACATCTCGTCTATCAAGCTTACGTCCATGGTTCGCTCTAGGGGATTCACTGCTCTTCAACAGGCGAAATGGCGTGAAATAAAGGGATTAGGCAGCTTAGGCTGCTAGGACGTGCGCGTCCGGCCCACCTTTGGCCAACGCGAATTCCGCGATCTCGTAGAGACGGATCGTGTCCATGTCCGTCACCTTGTCGAGCCGCTTCTCGCAGGCACCGAGAAGATCCCGGGCCGGGACGCTCGCAGGATGCTCCACGTCGTAGGCAAATCCGAGGTTGCGGAACGCCTCCGCCGCGTGGCTCGACGTCCAGTTGACCTGAGGGTCATCGACCGTAACGTCGTTGACCTTGAGGCAGGGCGGCACATTCATGTAGCGCAGGTCGTCGTTCGTGGAGAGCGAGACCACAAGGTTGTTGCGAACCGCAAAGTCCACGTGGTTTGCAACCTTCGCTTGCAGCTCAGCGCTCTGGGTCTTTACGATCTCGGCGAGGACATGCGGATCGATGTCGGTCGCGACGTATCCGACCTGGAAATCGTCCAGAAAGATGATCCCGGCCTGATCCGAGGCCGTTGCCTCAATGGTGGTGACGAGAGCAATCACCTCACCGCGGGAAAGCTCGAGTTCCCGTGAGGGAGCATCAACCTGGTCGAAAGCGGAGGTCAGGACGGCGGAGACGATCACGGACATCGGGCTGTTCCTTCTGGGATTTACCGGTTTTCGGGCTCGCCCCAATACGTTATAGGATTTGCTTTATTGTCCTGGGAACGCGAAAGAGAACAGAATGCATTATTCTCGCCCTAGCTTTTTTATCGCTGTTGCGCTGGCGGCACTTGTGCCACTCGGCGGGGCGCCGGCGGCTGAAACCTGCTTCCGCAACATTGGAACCAAGTCGAGGTTTGGGTCTGATGAGCAGGTACAAACGCTGCAAGCGCTCGCGAAGGGCAAGTGTCCGATCGTGGGTTTCACTTTCAAGCTTTCTCAGCCGACTCGCTCGACCCTCGTGGTTGCGGATCTCGAGAAAGGTGAGATGCTCCGCCTGAAGATCGATCCGACAAACCGCCCTTGGGAAATGTGGACCGGTTTCACCCGCGATGAGGTTCTCGAAGATGATCCCAGCGATGGCTTCGACTTGGGGAAATTCACTTCGTCGAGCTCAGGGGCGTCACCCGCGGTCCCGGACCGGATATCGGCATTTGTAAAGACGAACAAGATGCAAGGTTTTCTGCCTTAGCTTGATCCCTGTCTTCCCGCTTGCATTATGGTCGTTTCGGTAGGTTGCGGTGAAGGGTATCCGCGATGTTCGCTGCGATCTCCCGGTGGATGTCAGGCGCAGTCCACCCCTGCCTCGGGCCGATCACGTGAGCGGCCAAAATTGTTCGGGTCGAGGCGAGCCCCGGCAAGGGCCAATGAGGACGCGCTCCCGAGGAAGAAGCCCACGGCAGCGGCCGATCCCGGCATGGTCCGCAGTGAGAGGACCGGGTCATTCTCCAAGGCAGAGAGGGCCGCTGAGATGTCGGCGGGGCGAAGCCAGAGTTCTTTGACAGCTTTCTCGGCGTCCTTGAGGCCAAGGGCTGACGGCCGCGTCACGCCGACAATGTAGCCGCTTGCCGCCAGATAGGATGCGATCCAGCCCTCGTGGTGCGGGGCGGCCCGGAAGCCGCCATGCGCCATCACGATGACGGGGAAACGTCCCTCCGCTACCGGTGCATTTCGCAGCGCCGGTGTTCCCTTAAAGACCTTGCTGCTCCCGATCATCTCGGCAGAGCCCTTCGCATCGGTGGGATACTCCGGCTCCATAAGGGCGCTTCTGCGAATTACGTGGTCCAGATACCGGATCAGGCGCATACTTGTTGGTGCTGGGGGTAGTCTCTCGGACGGGAGGAAGCCATGAAACCAGTAGTCAGGTGCTTGTTCGTTGTGGCCGGTATGCTCACCGCTGGGACAGCGTTCGCCCAGGATTTCAAAAGCCAAGCCACGGCAGCCGCCGCGCAGTGGGACACGGCCTTCAATGCTGGTGACGTCACCAAGCTATCGAAGGCCTACACCAAGGATGCTGTGATCCTCCCGGCTGGCGGCGAGCAGGTGACTGGGCCAGAAGGAGCCGAGAAGCTGTTCGGTGGCTTCATCAAGGGTGGCGTCAAGAACCATAAGATCACCGTCCAGGGAGGTGATGGTGACAGTGACAAGGGCTACGTCTACGGACGCTGGCAAGCCGATGCCGGGGATAAGAAGTTGACCGGCCATTGGGTCAACGTGCTCAAGCGCGAGGACGGCCAGTGGCGCACCGCCCTTCACACTTTGAATCTGGATCAGTAGCGCTTTGCCGTGAGGACTGTGCTGACGCTTCCCAGTTCGGCAGAGCGTGTTCCGCTGGCGTAAGCGTAAGACCGGGGAAACCTTCCCCGGTCTGTTCCCCGAGTTCTACAAAGGGGATTACCGGAAATTCAGGGCCTGTGAGAGTGATGCTCAGGACCAAACTCTGAAACAACTGGCCTTGGCCTGGACCTTCACATCCGCGATCAACCTGTCCAGGTCCATGGCATGCACATCGCTATAAAGCAGCCAGATCTCTTCGCCTCGCAGGCCGATGCTCTCGATGTCCAAGAGGATCATGGCCCCGGTGAACGGATCGTCGACGATCTGTCCCAGAACACAGGCAGCGCCTACATTGCCGGCCGCGAGCTTTCCAACCGCTCCGGCGAGAGTATCCGATGCTTCGAGCATGTGCCGAGGCTATCGTTCCTATCCCCTCCCGTCCAGGTAGACCTCAGGCTCAGCCTACTCTGGTTCCGTAGAGGGGATTACGCGAAGAACCTGTGTGGCTTGTGCTCGCCCTGTCATAAGCGAAGTCTCGCCATCGCGAGAGCATCGGCGTACACGCCAGCCTTAAAGGCATACCCTTTATGGGTTCCCTCGGTCTGAAATCCAAACCTTTGATACAGGCGAATGGCTCGCTCATTGTCGGTGTAGACGGTCAACTCAATTCGCTTGAGCCCGAGCCAATTGTCAGCGGCATCAATCAGCTCTCGCAGCAGGGCAGTGCCTACGCCTTTGCCTTGGGAATCGTCACGCACAGCCATGCCGAGTGCTGCCGCGTGAGAACGGCGGCCTGGATATCGATGCAATCCTGCCGATCCAACGATCTTACCGTTGTGCTCCGCTACGATGCTCAGTGAGCCAGGTCCATGGCTCTCCAGCCATTTGCGGGTCTGTTCCAGACTTTCATAGGGCAGGCGCAGAGTTCCGGTACGAACCCCTGGCAGGTTGTTGAGGGCGGCGATAGCTTCAGCGTCACTGATCCGGGTCGCCCGGATCAGCAGGTCTTGGATCTCAGGGGCGGGCGTTTGATCGTTGGGTTGGGAAGAATCGTTCATAAGTGCTCTCCAAGCTGGTTGTGAGGAGAGCAGAAGCACAGGACCCTACCCGCCTCGGGAGGGTCCGCAGAATGATCACGCTAGAGCCAGCGCAAAGCCATCCCTGCACACCCTCTCAGGTGTGTGGTCATGTGCATCATCGTGGCTGCGCGGCTAATCATGACATCAATCCTAGCAAGGAATTCCCGCGAAGCAAGGTTCGCCAGTTCCACAACCTCTGCTTATCGGAAATTCGCGCTCTTTGGGAGCGGTGCAGACAGCGTGCCCGGACTGACTATGCGGGCGGCAAATCGAGGCCGTTGGGCAGTGAGATCCAGATGACAGTTTGCGCCTCAGGAGAATGGCGTGACAGATGGCCCTTACCGTGTGTGTCCTCCACCAACACGAAGCTACCCGCCGGGACGTGGCGCACCTCTCCGTCGCTCGTCTCATATTCAACCGAACCATCCAGCCTGATTGTCAGCACCGGCTCTGGAACCGTATGCCAAGCAACCTCGCGCATGCCTGCTGGGATATGGGTGATGCGGATACGCGACGCCGGATAGTTGCCCGTAACGTCGAACGGAACGGCATCGGGGTGCACCTGCCTCTTCGTCGTCGGCAATTCAATTTCGTCAAAATGCGACTCGCCATCCGGGGTGGCATAGATGCGCAGGCACTTCATTGCGGCTGGCTCCTTCTTGTTCACCGTACTGTCTGCATGGTATCGCCTTGGTTTTTAGCAGCAATATCACACGCTCTATGGGCAGCAACTCGCATTCCATATTCGGACTTCCGCGAAATTTCGTGATTTTGTGGGGTGGCAGGGGAGGCAGGACTTGAACACTGCACCGGCGGGATTGGAGCCCCGCTGCTCTGCCATTGAGCTACTCCCCTCCACTCCTCGGAGCCTAGCCGAGGGTAGCGCGGGTGGACGATGAGGCCTTGGCTGTCGCGCTTACTTCACCCGCAACACGTCCAGCTTAGCCCCCAGTCCATGCAATGCCAGACCACCTTCCGAGGTAGTTTAGCCAGCAAGGGCGTAATTATTATCCGGTGTTCTATAACCTTCGCCTCTGCAAATTGCGGAATCTGCTTGAGGTTGGTGGCAAGCATTCAGGATCATGGTTCGAACATGAGCCGTGAGACGGGCGGCCCGCGCCTCTGCAATCAAGGTTGCGGCCGCGGCTCGGTTGATTAGGAGGCCTTGTGAGCGAACAGGACGTTCTTTATAAAGAACAGTCGTCCTTTAATACGAGGTGTCCAATGAAACGTTCCGCAGCTGCCCTTCTTAGCATTTTGATCGTCTCCCCCTTCATGCCAGCACTCGCCCAGCAGCTGAAGTTGGAGACTGTGGCAGCCAATGAAACAGCCCCAATCAATGGCGTGACAGTTCTTCCAAACGGACGCATCTTCGTCTCGTTGCCGCGTTGGCAGGACTGGAACATTCCGTCATTCGCCGAGGTCACCAAGGACGGTTTGAAGCCCTACCCTGGTGGCACCTGGAATACATGGAAGAAGGGCGATCCAGTCACTGACCGGTTCGTCAACGTGAACGGGGTGCAGCAGCACAACGGGCATCTCTGGGTGATCGACTCCGGCGGCCCGTTCCTCGGCCCGCAGGTTGCGGGATCTGCCAAGCTCGTGCGGATTGATCCCGAGACCAATAAGATCGTACGCGTCTATCCGTTTGGGCCCGACCTGATCCCTAACAACGGATACCTGAACGACGTTCGGTTCGATCCGGACGGCAAGACGGCCTACCTGGCCGAGTCCGGATCGGGCGCCATCTACGTGCTTGACCTCGATAGCGGCAAGGCCCGGCGTCTCCTCTCGGGCACGAAGCCGACGCTCTGGACCGAGGGCGTGGTCGCGAAGGTGGAAGGACGCGAGTTGCGCACGCCGGATGGCGGGGTAGTGAAGATCCATGCCGACCAGATTGAGATCTCGCCTGATGGCCAGACGCTCTACTTCCAAGCGCTCTCCGGTCCACTCTATAAGGTCCCGACGGCCGCGCTGAAGGACGACAAGCTAGATGACGAGAGGCTACTGGCGAGCGTCGAGAAGGCCGTCGATACGTCTCCGCTCGGAGGACTGTCGCAGGATCATGACGGCAGGTTCCTGCTCTCGGAGTTGGAGACCAACTCGGTCACCCGGATCGAGAAGGACGGCAGGAAGACCGTTCTCGTGAAAGACGCCGAGCTCGTGTGGCCGGATGCCCCTTTCCTCGCGGCCGATGGCTATCTCTATGTCCCGGCAGCGCAAGCCAGCCGGATGGCTCCGTTTCAGGCCGGCGAGAACCGCCTGAAGCCGCCGTACAAGCTCTTCCGGATCCGCTACGAACGGTAGGGAATATTGACACGGAGGGGCAGTTGTTCGACGCGCCTGCCCCACCTTTTGACGAGTTGGTTTCTCTTCGGGCGGTTTGAGCCCCGCGCGATGAGCAACTCTAAAAAAAGAATATCCGCCGATGGATTTAATCCATAGCGGCAAAGAATAGGCGCTGTTGGGCGCCTAATGTGCTGGACCAAAGGACCCGCCGGCACCGCGGGATAGTTTTAACAGTGACCTACGGGAAGTCCCATTTCCTTCATGGGATTGGGATGAGAGTAGGCTGGCAGGATCGCCACCACGTCATTGTGGGCGAAGCTTGACTGTTTCGGGTTTGTTCTTATGTTAGGGTCATGGAAAGCGTCGCGATTCATCGCCTCGGGTGGCTGCCGAAAGAGCAGCTTGCGGCGATGCGCGAGGCGCAAAAACAAGCGGCGCGGGAATGGATGGATCTCGTCGCCATTCACAAGGCGGCGCGCGAGAGCCGCGCCAAATGGCCGAACCGTGATTTTCTTCAGAAATTCACCAAAGGGAAGTATCCTCTGCACTCGCAGACGATCCAGATGATCGTCCATCAGTTCCTGGCAAACATCGAGGCGACGACGGAGCGACGGCGCAATGAGTCATCGTCCCGGGCCTGGCTGCGCTATCCACACCGCGTGAAGACATTCTATCCACTGTATTGGCCGGCGCAGGCGGTGACCTACCAGAAGGCCGCCAATCGCCTGATCCTGCCGATGGGGCGTGGACGAAGGTCGTTCGTCTTCAAGCTCGCTCTCGACTTCGAGCCGGGCAGTGTGAAACTCGTCTGGAACGACGGCTATGAGCTTCACATCGTGCGGTCGGACGTGGAGAAGGCCGAGAAACCACCAGGCGATCATTTGGCCTGTGGCGATCTGGGTGAGATCCACCAGATCGCGGTGGTGACCAACACGGGCGCTGCTCTCATCGTTTCCGGCCGCGGTATTCGCAGTCACAAGCGCCTGCTGTCGAAGCAGCTCGGCGCGATCGCGCAGAAGCGCTCCCGCTGCAAGCGGGGGTCAAAGCGCTGGAAGCGGCTGCAACGGGCGCGGCGCCTGCAGAGCCAGCGCGCCAAGCGCCGCGTTCGCGATCTGCGTCACAAGGGAACCCGCAAGGCGATTGACTTCTGCGTCGCGCAGAAGGTCGACACGCTGTTTCTCGGCGATCCGCGCGGCGTGCGCGCGCTGAAAGCTGGCCGGCATCACAACCAGCGCATCGCACGCTGGGAAGTCGGCAAGGACATCGACTATCTCTGCCACAAGGCGGAGAAGGCCAGCATCGTGTGCTCCATCGGGGATGAGCGTGGGACGTCCTCCCGGTGTCCACAATGCGGTCACAGGCACCGGCCCAAGGGCCGGGATTGGCAGTGCCGGGCGTGTGGCTTTAGCGGCCACCGCGATCTCGTCGGGGCTGCCAACATGCACGAGAACGCCATTGGCGTGAAGGTCACGTTCCCCGCGTCAGTGACGTATCGACGGCCCGGGCCCGCAAGGGCACCGCTCGGGATGAACAACCGAGCGGTGGCGAAAGCACCGGATCGTCGTAGGAGCCCGGACACGGGCCTGGGGCGTCAGCCCCAGATGCTTGGGAGCCCCCTTCCACAAGGGGCGACTTCAGATCCACCGAGGACACCCGGATTGCCGGTGCGTCGCAAGACGCTGCCCGAGGCGGCCTGAAAAACCAAGAAACTCACTCACTTAAGGGGGTGAGAGTGTCATACCATATCCGTCAGGAGAGTTCCCGGAATTACTACATATTTTCCGGTGGCGCATCAGCGCAGGAACAGAATCATAGTCCCTAGACTTATGAGCATTAGCAAAAGGGGAGGAGTTCGAGATGATTTAGTCGCTTGGCCTGCCTGACGGGGCTGGGCATACGGCTGCGGTTGAGGTGATCGACGATGGAAATCATGGTGGGCATCTGCCTGGTGCATCTGTTCCGCCTTGGCGGATACATGAGCGCTCGGATGGTCTTCCCGATGCTGACGTTCGGCTTCGTCAGGGTCCAGACCCGGAAGCATCATGAACAAAGCCCGGATTTCGTTGATCCCAACGGCTGGCCGATCCTCGATGGCCCTCTGTGGCGTTGGTCCGAAGAAGGCGGGATCCTGATTGAGCCGGGTCTGTCGACCTGGATCGGCATGCTGGTACTATTTCCGATTCTTCTGGCCTTCTTTCTGCGGGCGCTCACCTCTCTCGCGCTAATGTAGGCTCAATCTCAGCCAGGTGCTCGGCAAAGTCCTCTGGATACCAGTCCAAGGGCTCGAAATACGATACATCGTGGCGGGAACACCAGTAGCTCCCCCTCACCTCCCCGTCCGGATGGAGAAAGTTCGGCCTGGACCTGAGCCGACGGCAGGATCTGAGATCATAGCCCGATCCGGCGGCGCCCGACCGGCAGACGGCAAGCCACTGCTCCTGGGTGAGTTTCCAGATAATCCCGAAATGTCCGACATAGATCGCTCTCATGGCCCCTCCTGCTGGCGTAAGGGGCGCGACCCAGGCACTGATTGCGAGCGGCCGCTGTACCTGTGAATTTTCACTGTCAACCCGGTTTCCTCAGGGGACAACTACAGTCACGGTGAAACCGAATGGAGCAAAGAGCATTGCCCATTTCGCGATGCGTTTTGCAATGGCACAAACAGGAAATTCTCGGTTTTTGAGCCATGGTCACACGAGTGGATTTTTCAACGAACATGCCTTTTGGCCGAAACGAATTGTTTGGATCGGGGGTTCGTCCGTGGATGCTGTCCAGAGCCTTAAGCGAGGAGTTGCAGGAAACCGTTGAGGCACCGCTCCCGGAGCGCTGGCAGACACTATTGCGGTGCCTTGACGTCAGGGGTGGCTCGGAGGGCGAAGGATCCAACTGTTCTTAAAGAAGGGCCGTAGCCTGGCTTATCACTCGACGCCGACACGGCAAATGTTACGATATTCAGAGGCGCTCGTCCGGATGCCCGCAGAACAGGCATTCGTCGCTGCCGTTCTCGCTATCGAGATCGTAGGCGCAGTAACCGGTCGGCGATCCGTCACAATTATGAAAGATGCTGATTTCGATCCGGCTGTTCGGATCGAGACCGGTTCTGGCGATGATGGCTGCCCGAGCCAACTCATGAGCTTCGCGTTCTTTGGCTTTCGCCTGGATCTTTAGTTCGCGGGCAGCGTCAAATAAGGCCCTCATATGAGCCTGAATCTCGGGGTCCACCCCACTGGGCTGGAGCTGTAGGGTGTCGTGATCGACGACAAGGCCAATATGGGCCATGGCCCAGTAGGCTGCGTCCTTCGGGTCGTCGAGGCCAATACCCTCGAGCTCCTCGAGGACCTCATCGAGCTTAGGATCCGTCTCACGACCCGCCTTCTGAAAGGCGGATCGGATAAGGTCTTCTGCCGTGGGCATGAGTTTACTCCTTCAGGTGGCCGAGAGAGGGGCCAGACGAGAACGATCCGAGAGGAGTGCATGATCTCCTCCTGGATTGGGCGGTTTTGAGGATTGCCGTCTGAGCGCAGTTAGGCATTACCGTGACAATGCACGCTTCCATCGAACATAATTTCGGCCATCGTAGGACGACCGGGTCTGCCGTAGGATATCGATGAACTGCCGAAGAGTGACCGGGATGCTCACCCCGCCGGCGACGACTTGGTTCCAGCAGTAATTTTCATAGACATGGGCGACTTCGACCCTGCCCTCGACGTCATAGAAATCGTTGCCGACTTTCACGAGGGCATGGCGCCACCGGATCTGCCGGATGTCGCCTTCATGGCCGGGCACGAACTCTGGAGTTCCATCCGGCTTCCCGAGGCAGGCAAACACGAGCAGTGCTGGGACGCCCCGCCGAATGACCTCTCGGTAGAGGGCAAGAGCAAAAGTCCCGCAAAGACCCGACGTTGCGAGATCAACATCGTGTTCTGTGAGGGCTGCCTGATCAAAGAGGGCTTCCATTGCATCTCGGAGAGATCCATTGGGTGGCGGTCCGGCCGCAGGCCTGAATTCTCCAAAACTGGCGTCCATGTGATTTTTCCCTGAACACCCTTTACCAAGCGGCCTCCGTAGAATCCCTTAAGCGATGTCTCTGAATGTCGTGTTACTCGTGAAAACAATATCACTGAGCCATCGAAACTTTAGAAAAAGACGACGGTTCTACGCGAGCCGCGCTCGCGCAGACAGTCCCATTCCTCCGTGAATTTCCTGTTGTTCGGCCGGACGCCGATACGATCCCCATGGGGGTCACACAGATGTTCGACAAGGAGGAAGAGATTTTTGCCGAGGGCGATCGTGCGACCTGCTTCTACAAGGTCGTCTCGGGCGCAATCAGGACATCGAAGCTTTTGAGCGATGGGCGTCGCCAGATCGATGCTTTCCACCTTCCCGGCGACTTCTTCGGAATCGAGTTGGGTCGGGAGCATCGCTTTTCGGCGGAGGCGCTCGGTAAGGTCACAGTGGTCGCTTATCGGCGCGGAGCGCTGGAGGCTCTTAACTCTGGCAGCGATTTTTCCGGCCAGATTGTAAGCGCCATGATGCATTCGCTGGAGCGCGCCCAATCCCATATGATGCTCTTGGGCCGCAAGTGCGCGACAGAACGGATTGCCGAGTTCCTGCTCAATCTGGCCGAGCGTCTGGACGACGATCATATCGACCTTCCAATGTCCCGGATCGATATCGCGGATCATCTCGGATTGACGATCGAGACTGTCTCAAGAACCCTCACGCACCTTCAGCGTGAAGGCATCATCGGGTTCGAGGAACGTCGGCGCACGATTATTTTGAAAAATCGGCCGGCTCTGGAAGCGATGAATGACTGAGGGTTGCGGCTGTTGAAATTTCGGCGCCGCGGAACCATCACCGAAATAGAGCTTGCATCCTACGGTTTGTGAGCTTGCTCCGGTCTGTCGTGAAGCGATAGCCATCCCAGTCTTTCCAGGCTTCCCAGCCCTGTTCGGTCGCGCGACCGTACCAGACCCTCACATCGACTTTGTCGCCGTGATCCTGTTCGATGGATACGGTAAAGGATCCGCCGAGGCCGGATGGGGTGTCATAGACCTCGATGGTCCTGGCGGTGGGCGAAGAGTTCGACAATTATGCCTCCTGTGAGGGTGTGGGGGGATTGTCGGCCGCCTGTGCCAGGATCTGGCGCGACGCGAGAACGTGAATGACGGAGGACCGGGCCTCCTTGATCGTGGGAAAGAGCCTGGTCCTGGTGAATTTGATGTGAAACCGGGCCGATCCCATCTCCGGGAGGACACGCCACTCAAAGCCGTGGATCCTGGTCATCCAGCCAGCGTTTGTGTGCCGGCGAAGCGATCCGATCGGCTTGCCAGCGAGGCATACGGTGTAACCACGCCCCTGGATGCCTTCAAAGCTCGTGCTGCCTGTGGGCAGAAGGCGCAGGGCGTTGAAGGTCCACCGACCTTCGGGGACCTCGTGATACCAAGGCGTCATAGGTTCTCCTGCAGGAAGGCTTGAGCCGGATGAGATGGCCTCATGTGCCCTTGCCACCGACCTTAGCGGACATCAGCTGACCGGAGCAGCGGTTCCATCCGGCGGCGGCCGGCCTCCAGACTCCCGGCGGCTCTCGCCTTGTGAGCGGCAGCTATCGTGATTTCACTCGAGATCAGTTCTGGAAAAAGCCGGATCATCTGATCGTGCAGGTCGCGATTTCCGACCTGAAAGGTCCGGCCGCGAATGCCGGCCTTGGCGCCCTTGTTGCCGGTGCCGAGGTTGACCAGATGGTCTACCGTGTGCCCCTGGATCAATTGACGATAGACGTTGTCATTGAGTGGGGTGCCATCGAGCGCCATGGAAGGGCCAATCCAAGCCATGCACCAGCCGTAGAAGGTGATGAGCTCCATGGGTAGCGCGCCATTGCGAGTACTGATCGTAATCGGGGTATTGGTCATCGTCATCTCCATGGGATTTCAATAAGATCCGGTTCGATTACCCGCTCGGGGCGTCCCTCGAGCAACTACATTCCATCGCCTACGACGAACCATTGTAACTTCTGGATCCGTGCAGCTCTCGAAGCTGGCATTTTTGAGGGGGGTGCAACAAAGATGTCAGCGGTGTACCCGCAGACTCGCCAAAGTCGGTAGAGGCTGACGTGATAAAGACATCATATGCGAACCACATCGGGCCCAAATATCCGCTTTGGATATTGCTCATCTATGCTACTATGTCGACAGTAGCGTTAACCGACCTATAGTATAACGCACGTATAACCCCATTAGTTGGTTGTGTATTTGAAGCCACGTCCGGATAGGCGCAGTTGAGCGTTCAACATCGTTCGCCTCAGCTTAGGTTACGGAAGGGCACCTACATGACTAAGAAAGATCAATCCGGCGATCTAAGTCGACCAAGTCTACCGGTCGACTTGCCTCCTGAAGTTGCTCTGCTGCTTCCGACTGATGAGCTTAGAGAGGCAGCAGCCCTCGCTTATCGGCTTTTTTCTGATGATACATTCCGTCGGGACTTTTGGAGTGACCCAGCTGAGACAATGGTCCGGAATGGAATTGCTGCTGAGGCGAAAACTGTCCTGGCGCTCCAAAGAATAGATCAAGAGGTATTCGACATCCTTGTGCGCGAATGGAAAGAGATTTCGATACGCTCGCAAGCGTTTAAGTGGAGTTCGGATGCTGGTCCGGCTCGAATTGCACTTGAAGCATTAGTCATGGCAGCAACGATGGCGGCCGCGATGGTCGGCGCTCATTATCTGGCCCATCATATATTGCATCAAATGGAGCGAGATATATGAGCAGTGTCGCTTTGCTACTAAACGACAAACATCTGTCCCTTAGAGGCAGGGACGCACTCAAGGTCCATGGAAGGGCGATCGAAATCGGACCAGAGTGCCGCGATTTATACATCGGTTCGGAGGCGTTCGCAGATATTCCTAGACTCATCAAGGTACTCAGCTTCTGTAGCACGAACCGAATTCGGCCAAATCTTCTAAGCTGGGGACAGCAGTTTGACGAGTATGAATCCACTAAAGCCCTACTTGGGAACCTTCGGCGGATTACTCCGCTGACAATTATATCTGTGGGAGACCAAGAAAGTTGGTCCTCAGTAGCATTAGATCGGTTCGAGCTATGGCTCAGGGCTGTCAAAGCCGCCGGGATTACGGCTGAGATTCTGTTCTTGTCAGAGAGCGGCCGATCTCTTCCGAAGAGCCTCTTAGAAATGGGTCAGATCAATACCGATAGTTCTGTCTATCCGCGGATTGCGAGCGGCTTGGCCGAGTTCTTTGTATCAAAGGGCTGGTCCATCATTTATTCAAACCGGCAAGAACCCAGCTCAGCCGAAGACAAGCCTTTGCAGCGAATGAATCGATCCTCTATCCCAAAGCCGCCTGACGACACTCTCTACTCGCCAATGGCCTTCAACTCGTTGGTGATAGAAACAACTCATTTTTGCAACGCTAAATGCGCCCATTGCTATACGAGTTGTGGGCCCGACGTCAGCAAGAAACGTCTAAGTACCGAGAAGCTCAAGCAGGTGATTTCTGAAGCCGCGCAACTCCCGAATCTAGTGCGACATTGCCACGTAGGTGGCGGAGAAGCCACAATCTTTTGGGGCGAGATGATTGAAGTTTTGACTCATGCAAAACGGGAAAAGTTTACAAACAGCATCGTGACTAACGGCTGGTGGGCTAAGGAGCCCAAGGTGACCGCGCGCAAAGTTCATCAACTGCTCGACGCCGGCGTAGTGAATGTCGAACTCAGCGTCGACGCGATGCATTACGAGTTTATCTCGGCTCAGCGGATAAACCAGCTCATTCGAGCCGCCTCAGAAGCAAAGATCAAGGTGACACTTAGGATCTGCACCACGAAGACTCGAAGAGCCGATGATATATTGAGGCACATTGAAACCAACTTGCATCCTGGGCTCGTAATAGCCGTCAGCAGGGTCACAGCAATTGGAAGAGCCAAAGATTCAATGCCGGCAAGCGATCTGTTTATGGAGGAGGGACTGCCACCGGGATCCTGCCATTCGATGTTGAATTTGACCATTTCGCCCAACGGCGACGTGTTTCCGTGTTGCGCGGGCAGCGAGGTTTGTTCATCCCTCAAACTCGGAAATGTGAATCAAGCCTCTCTGAGTCATATCGCGCTCTCGGTTCGTGGCAACGAATTCGTACGTACTCTTGTCCATGCAGGCCCGGCCTACTTCGCCGCTTTGCTCAGTGATGCTGGCGTCAGCGACTGGATGAAGCCCCGATATGGCAATATCTGCCAACTCTGTACCGACATTTGTAGTGACCACGAGCTATCAACTCTGATCGAGGAGAAATTAGGAGATCGACTGCGTGACCTCCTTCCGGTCGCGATGCGAGCCATGAGCATCTAAGTGTGAGGTCTGAGGAGGTTGTTCATCCCATCTGAGGGCCTAAAGGTGGTCGTTGCGGCACAAACCCCTAGCGGACCTGAGAGATGAACAACCTGCTTTGCCCGTCCCTTCTGGAGATCTTATTTTTGACAAAGAAGACAACTCGCCTTGAAGGCGGGGCCCTCGCGTCTGGCGGGCCTGTGTAGACCTTCCAAATCTCAGCTTTCCGCCAATGGCGACGTGCGCGATTGGTTCGAGACCTCGCACCGTCCCTGCCCACTCCAAAGCATTACCTTCTCGGAGGAATACTTACTCCCTTTTATAGGAGAGTTCCCCTAAAGAGAGA
>Ga0182742_1003356_pt1 | contig 15818 bp, 15 predicted proteins | sample eDN5th37CBELigMG_FD_128880 | JGI IMG/M metagenome (GOLD analysis project Ga0182742, IMG submission 128880) | Enriched Miracle-Growth compost microbial communities from Emeryville, California, USA - eDNA 5th pass 37_C BE-Lig MG (version 2)... ...
AAGCCGACGGCCGGACTCGAACCGGCGACCCCTTCATTACGAGTGAAGTGCTCTACCAGCTGAGCTACGTCGGCCTATTCCGCGAACTGCCTGCAAAACCTGGTGATTCTGCTCGCGGCTTTGAGGCCGAGAATCGTACCAGCCGAATCCCGTGCACACCTCGTGCACACGGCGGTCATCCGGCGGCCCGTTCCTGGCCCGCATCTTTACGGTAGCGCGCCGCGCGAATCGCTTGGTCGGGGTCGATCCGCTCGGTCACGGTGTCGAACAGGTGTGCGTAGGTGCCGAGGCAGACCTGCGGCGAATGACCGGCCCACTTGGCGACCTCGACGACGGTGTGGCCGGCCTGGATCATCAGCGACACGTACGCGTGGCGAAGGTCGTACGGCCGCATCCCCGGCGCCACCTTCGACCAGCGATGGCGCCGGAAGGATCGGAAGCGACTGTCGCTCCACGGCTCGCCGGTCGAGGTCGCGATAATCGGCGCCGCCGGCCCCGGGCGGCCCTGGCGCAGCTGCAGCGCCGCCAGCTCCTGGCGCACGACCGGCAGCAGCGGAACCACGCGCGTGCGTCCGGTCTTGGAGGCGTCGACGACGAGCTTGCCGCCGGTGATGTCACTCCACACCGCGGCCAGCGCTTCCTGCGGTCGCAGCCCGACGTAGGCCAGCAGCGTCACGAGCGTCCTATCCGCGTCGGACTCCAACCCGGCCCGGATCATCTCCACGCGCTCCGGCGTCGGCGGCCGCACCGCCCGCGTGCGCCGCTGTCGCGGCCGGCTTACGGCCCGCGTCGGACTGGTCGCGATCTGCCCCTGGCGCACCGCTTCCGACAGCACCGAGCCCAGCACCGCGAGCACCCGAAGCACGGTCGGTGCGCCGGCACCGTTCTTCTCGATCTCGGCACGGAAGCGGGCAACCTGGCCCGGCGTGATGTCGTCCAGCAGCATGTGCCCGAGTCGCGGGCCGATCCACTTGTCCCACACGCCCGCGTAGCTGACCTGCGTGCTCCCGGCCAGTTCCTTGCCGTGGGCCTCATGCCAGACGACGAGGAACTCCGAGAGCGTGAGCGGCTCCGGACGATCGACCGCGATCGACACGACCCGTTCACCCGCCGCCTTGCGATTGCGCAGTTCGGCGTCAACGGTGTCTGCTTTGCGCCGTGCCTCCGCGTCGGTCGCGCCGTGGACCATGACGGAGTGCGCCGCCGATCCACGACCGGCCTCGCGCCAGCGCACCTGGTAGACGCCGCGCCTGACCCTCCGGACGCTCATGCCGCTCGCCCTTCGAGCAGCGCCCGGAACGTCCCCGTCGGCGCGACGCGTCGCTTCCGGTTTTGCGGTACGGGCTGAGCGTCCACCGCGGCCACGCTCGCCTCAAGGAAGGCCCGCACGTCCGCCGGGCGGAACCGCAGGGTCCGTCCGAGCTTGTAGGCGCGCAGCTCCCCGGCGTGCTGGCGCGCGTAGACGAACTTGCGATGGACCCCGAGCGCCGCCGCGACTTCGTCGGCGGTCATGAGCGGTTCGTCGAGCATCGGCTCTGTCACCGCGGCACGGTCGGTCTGCATCGGTCCTCCCTCGTCGTGGTCTGCTGGTCAATCGCCGCCATTGCGAGCGCTTCGCGGGCGGCTCGGCGACTCTCACGCGCCTGTGCGGCCGACATGTCGGCTAGATACGCGTCGATGGCTGTTACGTGTCCTGTCGCGACCCATTCGAAGGCCGCTGTGCGCTGCTCGGCGGTCGCGTCAGCGATTGCACGCTGGGTCGCGTCGGTCGAGCGGGCGAGGATCTGTTCGTGCACGAAGGCCTCGCGCGCTTCGCGGAGCGCCTTGAAGGTGGTGGAGTAGCGGCGGCTCTTGGTCAGGCAGTGCCCCCGGTAGCCAAGCGCGTGCGCACACCTGCCCAGGCGCGGATCGCGGCGATCACGCGCCCGCGCTCGGCGCGTCGGCGGCCCGATCGAGGCGACGTCGGCCAGGTGCACGACGCCGCCCGTGTCCAGCTCGACGGCGAGCGTCGTGCCGTCGCGCTCGGGCTGGCCGTCGAGCAGTCGCGCGACGCGGCCAGTGGACGCCTGGCCGTCGTGCCGCCTGACCCGCAGAGCCTCGCGCTTGCTCATCCCGCGCCGAAGGCGAATCGCGAGCGCGGCCGGGTTCCAGTCGGTCTCGACGTCGGGTGCCGGCCTGCCGACGAGCGTCCGGGTCTGTGATCGCGCCTTGGCCACGAGCGCGTCGAGTTCGAAGGCGCTGCGCATGAAACCGCGGACGTGCGCGCGCACGTTGACCTTCTCGACCTGGTCGCGTTCGACGCGGTGTAGCAGCCCGCCGGCTTGTTCGGTGCTCTTGGTCGCGTACTTCGCCAGGTAGCCGGCGATCTCGCCGCGCTCGTCGCCAGTGCGAAGCTGGCGGACGTCGAGCTGCGCGCCCCAGCGGACGCGGCCCGTACCCAGCTCGGCCGGGACCGGGGCGGAGACGTCGGCGACGGCCTCGCGGATCGAGCGTTCGAGCAGCTCGACGCCGAAGCGCGCAGCCGGCGGGTGCAGCTCGTCCGCGCGGTAGTCGGGCATCGCGCGATCGAGGCGAGCGAGCACGTGCAGGTGCACCAGGCCGCGGCGTTGATACTCGGCGACCTTGACGTACGCCGGGCGGACCTCCTGCTTGAGCGCGACCTGCGTCATCCCGGTCAGGCGCGCCATCGTGCGCGGGATGTAGATCGTCGTGTAGCGCCACAGCTCGCCGAGCGCGTTGTTCCACGTGACCGCGGCCGGGTAGTCGAAGCACTCGGGGCACAACGGCTCACCGATGCGGGGGTCGCCCTCGCCGTGCACGGCGCGGCAGGAGAGCGGCCGGCCGTGCGGGCAGATCGGGTCATCGCGCCGCGGACGGCAGCGCCGCGGCTGCCCGTCGGGTCCGGACGGTCGCGCGTGGACGACGCCGAAGCTCGGCGCCGTCAGGGTCACGAATACCGCGGGATGCTGCGCGATCGTGTCCGGGACGCCCTTGCCGCCGCGCAGGCCCGCGGCGATGAGGTGCCAGGCGTCCTGGCGGTAGCGCTCCGCGCATGGCGCGCACACAGCTTCGCGCCGGTTCCCGCACGCCTTTCTGAGCACGCCGTCAGGCTCGGATTCGGTCGACCAGACGCGGGTGATGCCGTGTCCGTCGCAGGTCTCGATCTTGCCCTTGAGCAGGATCGGGCGGGCGCACCCGCCGGCCGCCCGCAGGCGCGCGTCGAGCGCGCCGAGGTCGGTGTCCTTGGCGCGCTCGGCGAGCGCGTCGAGCAGCTCCGGCGCGACGGTCATGCCGTTTGCCGCATCCATCGCAGCACGCTGTGCTTGGAAGCCCCGACGGCGGTGGCAGCCTCGCGCACCGAGGCCCCGTTACGGACGAGCGTGACAGCGCGCTCGATCTCGCGCGGGGTGAACAGACGCGATCGTGGGCGCCGCGGCTGACCGGTTTGCCTGAGCCAGCGCAGCACGCTGCAGCTCGAGGCGCCGATCGCGGCGCCGGCCTCGCGCAATGACGCGCCCTCGCGGACCAGCTCGACCGCGCGCGCGATCTCCGCAGGCGTGAAGAAGCGGCGCCCCACGACCGGCGTCTGGCCCGCCTGTTGGAGCCAGTGCGCGACGCGGTCTGCCGGTGCGCCGACCGCGAACGCCGCCTCCTTGACCGTCTTGCCCTCGGCGACCAGAGCGACCGCGCGAGCCGCTTGCTCGTCGGTGTAGCGACGGCGGCGATCGACCTTGCGCGTGCGCTCGGCGTACGCGCGCAGCTCGTCGCGCAGCTCGACCGCGCGCAGCGGGTCGGTCCCGGCGGGCGCCGCGACGCGGGCCTCAAGCCACAATCCCGGCTCGTCGCCGTCGTGCATCGCGTCGCTGAGCAGCCGGTGCTTGCGCGTGCACGCCTGCCTGCGGGCCGCGCTGACGCGGCTGCGCACGTTGCGCTTGGCCAGCGCCCGGAACGGCCCCTTGGCCGGGTCGTGCCGCTGGCACGTATGGAGCAGCGCGAGCAGCGCGGCCTGTCGGAGATCCTCGACGTCCACGCCCGTCGGCGGACCCATGCGGTAGTAGCCGATCAGCGGCCGGTAGCGGCGCGCCAGCTCGGCGAACGCAGCGTCGTCGCCTTTGGCCGCGCGCGTGGCGAGAAAGGCGTCGCTGATCGTGCACAGGCTCATCGTGTCCTCCCCGTGGAGTCGTTGATCGCGGCGACGTACCAGCGATCCCGCCTGACCAGCCGGACGCGGTAGCGCAGCGCGTAGATCGCCCGCGAGGCCTGATCGCGGACGCGAGCGGTGGCGAGCACGAGCCGCTCTCGCCCCGCCGTGGTGTCGAGCGCGATCACGGAGTCGAGGTCGAGCAGCTCGAACCCGCCCGCGCTGGCCGCGATCCGCGTGCCCGCGGGGACGAGGTAGGTCAAGCCGTTGCGGTCGCCGCTGACGTAGGCGCGCAGCACGCGCGTCAGCACGTCCTCGATCGCCGAGCGTTCGTCCCCGAGCAGCGCCTCGCCCGCCTGCGGCCCGACACCCGCGCGTGACGGCGCTGCCGCCAGCGACGGCAGATCGTTGACGACCAGGCCGCCACGCCCGTCGCGGGCCATGGGCACACTCAAGCGGATCACCCGCGGCTGCTCGGAACGCACTCGCGCCGCGACCGTGATCAGCGCGCGCTGCCCGTCGAGGCGAGTGGCGCCGACGACCGTTGCCGACTCGACTTCCTGCGGTGCCGTATCGCCGTCGACGGTCGGCGTGAGCGCGGCGGTGATCTCGGGTGCGACCAGCTCCCCCGCGCCAGCACCCGAGCGGTTGCTCGGGTCCGGGTCGATCGTGAGATAGCGAGCGGCGAACTCGACGGCGTACGCCCGCGTCGCCTCGTCCGGCCATACCGCGCCCGTCGCGCGCACTGCCCGCGGTGCGTCCGAGGGCTTCGGCGCTTCGAGCACGCCGGCTAACCCGCGGATCAGCACGACCGCGACAGTCAGCCACAGCAGCGCGCGCCCGAGGCGCCGAAGCAACTCACGCGGTGTCATCGAGTGACCGCGTGCGGGTTTGCCAAGACGCTTCATGCCGTCGCCTCCTCGATCGCCAGCCAGCCGTCGGCGCGCAACGCTGCAGCGCGCGTCGCCAGCTCGTCGACCTCGGCGTCGCCGAGGTGAAACCCGCGCAGGCGCGCGGGTGTGCCGTCCTCGGCGAGCAGGAGCCCGACGCCGCGCTGCCCGGGCGCGATGCTCGCCGCCGAGTGCCCGAGCGTCGCCCAACCCTGGCCGAGGATCGTGTCCGAAGCCTGCGGCGTGTTACAGCGCAGCGCCAGCCGGAACCCGAACAGATCCCGCAGCACCGAGGGCACGACGTCCGACGCCGGCTTCTGCGTCGCCGCGCACACGATCACGCCAGCGGCGCGGCCGCGGGCCACCAGGTCGCGCAGCAGTTCAGCGAACTCGCGTTGCTGCTTGCGGTCCTCACAGCCCAGGTAGAACGCCAGCTCGTCACACGCCAGCAGGTGCAGCGCCAGCCCGTCCTCGCGCGTGACCTTGCGCTTGCCGCGGGCCAGCAGCTCGCGGTAGCGCGCCTCCATCTCCGAGCGCAACGCCCTGAGCAGCTCGATCGCCTCGCCGACGTCGGGACCGGCGAGCCGCTGCGCGCACGGCGCCCACACCGACAGCTCGACCAGCTTGCCGTCCAGCAGCCAGACCCGCGCCCCCGGATCGAGCGCCGCCGTGGCGACCAGGACCGAGAGCGCGGCGCTCTTGCCCGCGCCGGGCTCGCCGCCCAAGAGCACGTTGCGCTCCGGCAGCGCGATCGTGACCGTGGCGCCGAGCTCGTCGACGCCGACCGGGATCGGCGCCCACAGCGACAGCCGCTCGGCGTCGCGGTGCGGCCACGGCACCGAGACCACGCCCGCGAGCGGATCGCGGCGCACGAGCGTGACCGTCCCGGTCGCGGCATTGTCCGGATCGCGCGCGACGCGGACCTCCCGCGCCTGCAGGCAGACCGCCAGCTCTTCGGCGCGCTGCTCGACATGCTCAAGCGACGATCCGCGCGACGCGCGCACCCGGACCCGCTCGCCCGCCGGGACCTGTGTGACTCGGCCAGCACGCACGCGAGGCAGCTCGCAGTCCGTCCACGCCCGCCACCAGGCCCGGCGGATCGCCGCCGCCCGCAACCCGCGCCCCAGCAGCCGCCGCGACCACGGGGCAACGAGAACACCCGAGGCGACCGCCGCCACCAGCAGCCCTGCCGCCACCTCGTCGAGCGCGCCGGCCAGAAGCGCGAAGCCGAGCCCGAGCACGGTCACGATCGACAGCTCCAGCCGCCAGCGCCACAGCAGCCCCGCGGCGCCGACAGCGAGCTGCACAGCGTCGGAGTCAGCTCTCGCGGCCGGCACCGTTCCGACTCCCGCTGCGGCGCTTCGCGCGCGGCCGATCCCGCAGCCGGCCCAGCTCGCGCTTCTGTGTCGCGTCCAGCATTCCCACGCCCGCGAGGCCGTCGAGCGCCTTCAGCAGCGCCGCCAGCTCGCCCGCGGCCTCCTCGCGCCGACGCTTCTGCTCACGCGCGCGATCCAGCAGATCATCGATCGCCATCACGACGCCACCCCCAGCACCGGCGCGACCAGGCCGTCCGCCTCGTCAGCCGCGATCACCAGCGCCGCCGCCAGCCGCCGCAGCGCGTCCGGCGATCCCCACACGGCAGCCTCGTGCCCGTCCACGTACACCCACGCGCGCGGGACACCCGACGACGACAGGTGCACACTGGCGTCCAGCTCGACGCCCTCGCCGACGTGGATCGATGCGTACGCCGCGCCCATCACGCCGACGCCTTCTCAGCCCGCACGCTCGCCGAGCGGATCGACTGCGCACGAAACGCCATCCCGTTGCGCCCGTCCATCTCCCACGCCTGCGCGGTCATGCCCTCCACGCGCACCATCTCGCCCTGCTTGACCGCAGGCTCGCCCGGCACCGACACGCGGATGATCTCCGCCTCGCCGTCGCCGAGCGCGACGACCTGCAGGCGCCAGAGGATCTCGCCGTTCTCATCAGTCCGCGGCGCCCACGCATCACGCGGCTTGCCGTCCTCGAACTTCTTCAGCGGCTCCGCCGCGCTGACGACGAGGAACTGCAACCGGCTCGTATCGATGGGCAACCGCATCCTGAACCTCCGTATAGAGGGGGTAGACAGTGGATGACTGTATAGATCCCCTCGACGTGAGTGTCAAGACCCCCTCTACACTTCGAGCCCGATGCGGTCCGCATCAGAACCACGACCCGGAGTTATGGAAACCGGCGACGGCTTCAACCACGACATCGACCGAATCGCGGCCATCGCCGATCCGGTCGCGCGCGCCCGCGCCGCCGGCGAGCAGCAGGCCCAGCATCAGAGCGCGGTCAACCGGCTCGCCAAGATCCGCCGGACGGCGATCGCCGAGCTGCGCGCGCAGGGCCTTTCCTACGCCCAGGTCGGCGACTCGCTCGGTGTCACCCGCGGCCGCATCGCGCAGCTGCGCGGACCCGACGCCAGCACCGAAGCAGCGTTCTTCGGCGGCCGCACCATCTCCATCGCCACACCGCTACGCGCTCAGCCCGGCGGCCGACTGATGGTGGCCCAGGAAGACGTCGACACCGCCACCGTGCTCGCCGAGTACCTTGCGCGGCTCGACCTCGACACCTCGATGCAGCGCATCCCGCCCGAGGGCGCACCAGACTTCGAGCCCGACGCCCTCGTCGTGATCTGCGGCCCCGGAACCTCGCCCACGATCGGCGAGCTACTCCGCTCCGACCCGACCCTCGACTACTCACAGCGCGCCGACGGTACATGGACCATCGTCGATCGCGAGTCCAGTCGCGAGTTCAGATCACCGATCGATGACGGTTCGACCGATCGCGACATCGCCTATCTCGGACGCCTGCACCGCCCCGACGGGCGCCCGTTCATCCTCATCGCCGGCATCCACGCAACCGGCTCACTCGGCGTCGCCCACTACCTCGTCACCGCCCCACACCTCCGCGAACTGCAGGAGACAACGCCCGGCCCAGCGCGCTTCTCGATGGTGATCGCCTGCCAGTTCGACCCCGACACCCTGTCAATCCGCGGTACCGAGGCCGCGTCGCCGCCGCGGGCTCACGCTGAGTCGTAATGACCGTCGCCGAGGACATCGCCGCCGGCCGACTCCGGTGGGCCTCCGAGCCCCGCCTCGGCGGCAGCGTCAACGAGGACCGAGTCGGGATGAGCCGAGAAGCCGTGTGGGTCCTCGACGGCGCCGGAACGCCAGCCGGCGTCTCGTCATGCTGCGACAAAGACGCAGCGTGGTACGTCGAACGTATCGACGCCGCCCTGAATCGGCAGCTCGAACAACGCGACGACGCCCCGCTGGTCGAGATCCTCGCGGCCGCCATCGCAGACGTCCAGCACGAACACGCAGCAGGGTGCGCCGAACCCACGTCCGGCCGCGGCCCATCGAGCACCGTCGCGATCGCACGCCGACGCGGAACGTGGCTCGACACGCTCGTACTCGGCGACAGCACCATCCTCCTCGACCACGGGACCCACGTCGCCACGATCCGCGACACCCGACTCGCCGAGATCGCCCCCGAGTTGCGCCGCGAGATCAAGACCGCGATCGCCGCCGGCCACGGCTACCGACAGGCCGAGCACGAGCATCGACGCGCCGAACTCGTCCACGCCGAGCGACAATCCCGAAACCGCGACGGCGGCTACTGGATCGCAGCCGACGATCCGACCGCCGCGACCCACGCCCTCACCGCTCGCTATCCGATCGGCCCCGTGCCGACAGGCATTCGTCGCGTGGTATTGATGACCGACGGCGCCCACCGAGCGACGTCAATGTTCGCAATCTACGACTCCGAGTCGACGCTGCTCGACGCAGCCAACAGCACCGGACCCGCGAGCTGCATCCGCCAGATCCGGTCCGTCGAAGCAGAGGACGCCAGCGGCCGCCAGCACCCCCGCACGAAGCACAGCGACGACGCCTCGCTCGTCCTCTGGAACATGTCCGATCGCCCGGAGGGACGGAGCGCGTAGCCGCAGCCCGACGGCTCACGCGAGAGGCGACAGTTCACAGCTCCGCCACTCGAAGCGGCGAGCGCGAACCGGTGCCCGGGATACTGCCGCCAGTCCGCGTCGACGCCGAGCTAGACGACCAAGCCGCACAGGAGTACGACAGCGAGGGAGAGCGCGCCTCGAGGCCCAGCGCGATGCTTCCATGCCGCCGACATCCGCGTCCGCGGGCGTCCGTTACTCGTCGGCACGTCCTGGACCCATCGCTATTCGCATGAGATATCGCACGGCGACGCCGATCGTCAGGCAGATTGCCGCGTAGGGGCCGTAGAACGCGAGCAGGAAGGCGAATTCGCAGTCGGCGGTGAAGCACCTGTCGCGGGAGCGTCCGATGGCCACGACGACGGCGACGTACACGAGGGCGAGGGCCACGGCGCGCCAGCGTCCGATCGCGAAGCCCAGGGCGAGGTGGGTGAGTGGGAAGATTCCGAAGAGCCACACTCGCCAGTCGCCGAGATTGTCGGCGCTGATCATGATCGCCGTCGCGGTGGCGTACAGGAGGATGATCAGCGCCGCTCGCATCCGGGTTAGCGCAGGGTCGTCCGGCGAGCCCTTCCGAGCGCGCCGTCATCGTTCACGATCGCCGCCGACACGGTGTAGGGCCCCTGTCCGAGCGCCAGGCGCTGCCGGACGCGGACCCGGCGCTCGCCGGACGCGAGCCGGTGCGTCTTCGTGAACGGCGGGAAGCGGTCGTCGGATGCCGTGATCGTCACGGCCACGCTGTGCGCGTTCTCGCTCCGTGCCACGCTCGACGGCAGCGTGACGCTAACGGTGGCGGCATCCGCTCCGGCGCGTGACGCCGTCACGCGCGTCGGGGCAGGCACGGCCAGGTGCGGCGACTCGTCGGCCGACCGGGTGCGGGCACTCGTGGGCGTGCCGGCACCGTCGTCGCACGGCCGGGCGGCAGCGGCGAAGGCTCCGGGGTTCGTCGTGCGCTCGCCCTGGTAGAGCGGACCTCTCGGGCTTGGCTGCTCGATGGGGTTCGTGTGCGTCGGCGTGCCTCCCCAGCGGCCGGGCCATGCTGTCCAGCTCGGGCTCGAGGGGTCCGGGCTGACCTCCGGGATCTGGTACTCCAACGCGGGATCGTCGGTCCTGAGCGTCCCGCGAGCGTTATCGGCCGGCAGGAGGCCGCGGTCGTAGATGCCGGCGTGCGGGTAGGACGCGTGGGTGTTGCTCGCCACGTAGACGACCGGAGCGACGTGCCCGTCGGCGGCCACTTCCAGGCGCAGTTGATCGGTCGTGCACTGCCGCTGCTCATCCCTGTGCGACGCGAAGGTCGCGTCCTGCGGGACACCGTGTCCATCGAGCCGCACCTGGACGAGCTCCCAGTCGCCCTCATGGTCGCCGACCCCGAACCACGATTCGTTGTAGTAGTAAAAGATCCAGTACTGCAGCCAGGTGTCGAGGCCCTCGTGAACGACCCGTCCCTGGATCTTGTTCCCCCAGCGGCTGCCGTACGCGCGCTGCGCGTCTTCGATCTTCTGATCCTCGGTCCCGCCTTCGAGCACGTAGTCGCGATCGCTCGCGGTGCGCCCATCGGCGTAACTGCCGTCACGCAGGTAGCCAAGCTGCAGCAGGTCGAAGATCCCCTGCTGCACCGCGGGGTTGATGGGGTCGGAGATCGCCGTGGTGTTGCACTCGTGCTCAGCGTCCTCGGGTTGCACGCAGAGGGAGTTGTGACGGAATCCCGGGTTCGGCGCGGGGATGAACGTCTCGGCAAGTGCATGCACCGAGACCGCCGGCATGTTCTCCGTCTCGTCGTAGGCGAGCCTAGGGATGTACTGGCGCAACGCGGCGTCGTCGTCCCAGCTGTTGCGCGGCTGGGAGTATGCGGCGTTGTATACCCCGAGCGGCAGGGGGTAGCCGTCGACGCACTTGTGGGATCCGAGCACTAACGGGCTATCGTCGGCCGAGTCGATCTCGATGACTCGGATATCGGAGTAGTAGTCGTACAGGGAGTTGGGATCGGTCTTCTCGCACGACGCGAGCACGGCACGGCTGTAGGCAACGGAGTCACCGTCGGGCGTGAAGGTCGGCGATGAGTCGGCGCTGAGATTGGTCGTTAGACGTCGCAGTCCAGTCCCATCGGCATTGATGATGAAGATCTCCTTAAGGCGGTCCCACGGCCTCACGTCCGGGTGCGCCGCGGCCTCGCTCTCCAGGATGCCCTCGAACACGATCCGCTGATCATTAGGCGAGTAGTGGGGATTCGCGATCTCCTCGAAGGCAGCCGGCAACGGGACAGTGCTGATCTGCCCATCGGAGACGCGCGCGACTCTAAGCGCCGTGTAGCTGTCAGTGAACACGACGCTTTGGCCATCGGACGAGAAGGAAGGGAACGCTGGGTAGACGTCCGGCGACTCGACGAGCACGCTGCGCGTCGCGCCGGAGCGATCCGTGAGTTTGAGCACGTCCGGGCCCTCACACGTCTGCGCGACGTAGACGAGCGTTCGGTTGTCGGGCGAGAACGCGGGACTGTGCGGCCAGTCGCACCCGCCGGGCGGCGGGGGGACGGAGCGCATCGTGTTGCCCTGGCGATCCATGAGGTTCAGGCGCGCGCCCCAGTCAAAGGCGACCGTCAGCCCATCGGGCGACACGGACGCGGCACCGCTGCAGTCAGTCATTTCGAACGCTTGCGCGGCGCGCGCCCGGCGCGGTCCGTGATCCGCGACGCGGCGCTTCTTCGTCGCCTGGCCGACGGTCCTGTTCTGCTCACGAGCCGTCGCCGCGGCCGCAAGCGTCGGGGAGGAGCGCTCGCACTTCCCGACCCCGAGATAGGACTCGACGCCCTCGTCGGTGCGCGCGAAGACGGGAACGGAAGTTGCCCAGCCGTACTGGTCGACGACCTCTCGCTGGCGGACGAACACCAACCCTTCCAGCGCGGGGTTCACATTCGATGCGTGCGCGATCCGATCGTCCGCCCTCGCGGCCGTCGTGATAGACGCGAGCGCCGCAATGAGTACGAGAACTGGAAGCGCTAGGCGCGCGACGCGTGCAGACATGCAGAGGGCTCCGTTTCGGATCTGCGCCGGCACGACGTGCCAGCGGACAAGTAGGTCACGTCCCGTAGCGTGGTGTAGGTCCGGGTCGGACGGAACGTGGTGGTTCCGGCCGACGCGGCGCCGATGATCGTCGGACTTCTTCACGGTTCGACAAGCAAGGAGGTGCCGCGTGGCCGGTGCCGACAGGATGACGATCGAGGAGGTCGTCAGGAAGGTGCTGCTCGACGAGCATGCCGATGTGATCCGCGAGGCGGTCAAGGCCGTCGCGGGCGAGATGATGGAACTTGAGGTGTCGGAGTTGATCGGCGCCGAGCTTGGCGAGCGGCGACCCGATGATCGGGCGACGCATCGCAATGGGTACCGGCCCAGGCGCTGGGACACGCGGGCCGGTGAGGTCGAGCTGCAGATCCCCAAGATCCGGCAGGGCAGCTACTTCCCGAGCTTCCTGGAGCCGCGCAAGCGCTCCGAGCAGGCGCTGCTGGCGGTCGTGCAGCAGGCCTACGTGTGCGGCGTCTCGACGCGGCGCGTCGATCAGCTGGTCGAGAGCCTCGGGCTGCGCATCTCCAAGTCAGAGGTCAGCCGCGTCTGCCTGGCGCTGGACGAGCACGTCGACGCGTTCCGCACGCGGCCACTGGAGGGCCGCTATCCGTACCTGTTCCTGGACGCCAAGGTCGAGAAGGTCCGCGCCGGCGGCCGCGTGGTCAACAAGGCGCTGGTGATCGCCCATGGCGTGCACGAGACCGGGCGGCGCGAGATCCTCTCGATCGATGTCGGCGAGGCCGAGACCGAAGCGTTCTGGACCAGCTTCCTGCGCGGCTTGGTCAAGCGCGGCCTCGTCGGCGTCCAGCTGGCCATCTCTGACGCCCACGCCGGGCTGAAGGCGGCGATCGCGAAGGTGCTCGGCTGCGCCTGGCAGCGCTGCACGGTCCACTTCCTCAGAGACTGCTTCGGTCACGCCCGCAAGGACCAGCACGGGCTGCTGGGCGCGCTGATCCGCCCGCTCTTCGCGGCCGACTCGCTCACCCAGGCCCGCGATCGGCTCTCCGAAGCCGTGGCACACCTCGATGGGCGCCTGGGCAAGATCGCGACGATGCTCGAAGACGCCGAACCAGACATCCTGGCCTTCTACGCCTTCCCGCCCAGCCACTGGCGCAAGCTGCGCAGCACCAACCCGCTCGAGCGCTTCAACAAGGAAGTCGGCCGGCGCACCGACGTCGTCGGCATCTTCCCCGACGATCGCTCGCTGATCCGCCTGGCCGGGATGCTCTGCATCGAGCAAAACGATGAGTGGTTGGTCGGGCGGGGCTATCTCTCCGCGGAGTCGATCTCTCTCGTCCTTGCCGGACCAGACGACTCACCCACCCAAGAGATCGAGGAGGAGGTGCCAGAGCTCCAAGCGGCTTGAGCTGCCGAGATCCTCACCCGGCGATCACAGCGCTCCGAGCTACACCACGTCCTGGGACTTGACTGACAAGTACATCCCGGAGAGGCAACGCCGACAAGAGGTCAGCGCTCCGGCTGACCCGTTCAGTGAGCGACGCCTCACTGCGCAACAGCAGAGCGCAGACCGCTGGCTCCCGGAATACGACATACGTCTACCGGCCAGCGCGCGAGCGGCGGGCGCTCCGGCGCCAAGACCCTCGCACCGCCGCGCTTTCCGCAGTCCGGCGCGCTGTCGCCTGACCAGCAGCGATCAGGTGCAATAGCACGAAGCAAGCTCGTCCGAGGCCCCGCTCACCCGGGTCGTCACGGTCATGGCTGCGACAACTGATCGGCCGTGCCGAGACAGGACACCGAGACAGGACACCGAGACAGGACACCGAGACAGGACACGATTGCGTGAGAATCCTCTCTACGACATCAAGGCGGCCTTCGGCCGCGGCCGGCTCCGCGCGGGCTCGCTTCGCTCGCCCGTGCTCGCCGGCCAACACCACGCCAACCGTGATCGCGAACAGGCCACGGCCTGCGTCCAGGGCTCGGGCACTCAGCCGGCAGCACCACGAGCTTGCGCCCGCGCGCGCCTGACCTTCGCAAACTCCTAACCGCACGCACCGCCCGACAGCGACGTCGAAGCCCGACACGGCGAACCCCAGCATCGAGGGGAGCGGGGGCGGGAACGCCTGAGCACCGGTCCGGTACAACAGCGGAGGCACCCAGCCAGCGGAGGCGGACGACAGTTACGGGCGTGGTCAGATCCTCGCGTGGAGGGACGAGCCGCAGCGGCCGAAACGGAGGAACCTCGACGGCGCACAAGCGAGCGGGGCCGAACCCGTCGCGTCAGGACCAACCGATGCACACCCCGTGCACACGCACCCGTGATCGGCCGGGATGCGAGCGGGTCCCGCAGTCATCGCCACCGCCGTGCAACCCGCGCTGCGTCAACGCTTCAACGCGCGTGCTGACCCTTCGAAAGCCCTGCAAAACCGACGTGTTCGGACCTTACGAGTGAAGTGCTCTACCAGCTGAGCTACGTCGGCGCAGCGGGCAGGGTAGCGAAGGACGGGACTAGATTGGGGGCGTGTTCGCGAGAATCGTGATCGTGGCAGGGGTCACGAGCCTCGTGGCGGCGCCCGCAGCCGCCGCCCAGACGGCCGTGACGATCACCGGGCCAACCTTCGCCAAGACCATCGATGCCGCCGAGATCGAGCGCTGGGGCGGGGCGATCCAATACGCGTGGCTGGAGGGCGAGGCGGCCGAGCGCGGGATCAGCGTCACGGACGCCGACGTGAACGAGGAGCTCGAAGAGCACCGCCGCGAACTGAACCTCAAGACCAAGGCCGCCTACGAGCGCTACGTGCGCAAGACCCTCCACCGCACCCTGGCCGAGCACAGGGTCCGGACGCGCGCGGACATCCTCACGAGGGAGATCCGCAACCAGGTCACCGAGCCGGCGGCGAAGAGCGTGACGCCCGAGCAGATCGAGGCCTTCGTCCAGGCCAATCCGCGTACCGAGCCCGCGCAGCGCCGCCTGAAGCTGATCCGCGCGAAGAGCCGCGCCGAGGCCAAGCGCGTGTTCAAGAAGATCCGCCGCGGCCTGACCTTCAAGAGCGCGCACCGCCGCTACTCCAGAGAACCCGACCTCACCGTCACGATGTACGAGGAGCCCGACGCGGTCCGCCTGGACCGCGCGGTGTTCGAGGCCAAGCGCAACACGCTGACCCGCTACGGCAAGTACGTCTTCAAGATCATCAAGATCACGCCGGAAAGACCCGCGCCCATAAACGAGCAGCGCGCCACGGCCTGGGAGATCCTGGCGACCCAGGCCCAGCAGCAGGCCTACGAGGCCTACCAGCAGGCGCACCGCGCGAAGTGGCTCGCCCGCACCACCTGCGCCCCCGCCTTCGCGAGCCACCCCGACTGCCCGGAGCACCCCCCAACGGGCGAGTAGTCAGCACGCCGCTCCCAGGACGAAAGAACAGGGCCGCAATCTCGTACATCCGCCGAACTTCCCGACCCCGCGTTGCCGCGCCCCCAGCGGCCTCCTAAGGTCGATCGGGTCCAATCGTTTCGTGGGCTCGGACGCCCATGCCGAGGTACTAGGAGTCGATGCAGAATGCGGTGGCCACGGATGGTCCTCCGCCCCACCACGAGGGGGCGCGCGTGAGCGACCGCTTCCAGCGGACGCGGGTGCCTGCGCTGCCCACGATCCTGTTCGCGGACGCGAGCGAGGACTACCGGGCGATGGCGCGCGACGCGCTGCTGGAGGGCCGCAACGCCACGGACCTGCGGACCGTGGCCACGAGCGCCGAGCTGCTCGCCTA
>Ga0182742_1003357_pt1 | contig 15817 bp, 19 predicted proteins | sample eDN5th37CBELigMG_FD_128880 | JGI IMG/M metagenome (GOLD analysis project Ga0182742, IMG submission 128880) | Enriched Miracle-Growth compost microbial communities from Emeryville, California, USA - eDNA 5th pass 37_C BE-Lig MG (version 2)... ...
AATCGAGTAACAACTGAAGTCATACTGATCAGAGCCAACACCGCGAATAATGTGATGGAGATTGTCGCATGAAAGAAGCCGGTAACGATAGCCGCCAACGAAAGGATGAGCAGCAAGGCATTCAAACTCAAGGAGTTTGCCTTCTGCTGTACGAGCTGCTTTCGCTCGTCGCGCTCCTCGATATACAGCATTTTCAAGGAAGTCTCGTTCTTCATTGCTGTGCGCAGTCTGAGGATCGACTTCACAATCAGAAGCAATGTGCCGATAAAAATACCAACTTGAAGTCCATGCACGAATTCGACTGCGTTGCTCTGAGCCTCGTAATTGTACAAAGCCGTTGCGATGACGGTCAGTACGAACAATACGCAAGCGACAACTAATCCCTTAAATCTTCGCGATACGGCGGCGCGAAACTCCGTCATATACCTTCAACCTCTTCCCCGCTAAAATCAAACACTTCTTCGATCGTTAAATGGAAATATTTCGCAATTTTATAAGCAAGAACGAGGGAGGCGGTGTACTTTTCGTTTTCCAGCGAAGTGATGGTCTGCCTCGTCACGCCAACCGCGAGCGCAAGCTCCTCTTGACTGATCTTGTACTTTTTGCGCAACTCCTGAATCCTCGTTTTCAAACCTAACCCTCACCCCCCATCACATGTTGAGGTTTGTGATGTCACACTGCTTTGTTACGAAGCAACCGGTAGCCGGTTGTAATCAGTTGAAGCGCCCCCGCACCGAGCAGAACGCCCGATAAGAAGAGAGAGTATTCCTTTACGACAAAAGATAAAGCAACTGCGAGGATGGAAAACAACAGATTTTGGTATTGTGGTTTCATAAGAATCACCTTTCCGGTTTCGGATATGTATAGTTTGCTTTGCATTCATAGTATAGTTCGCTTTGCACATTTTGTAAAGTAGGCTTTGCAAAAAAAGTACAGCGAACTTTGCAAAATAAAAAAGGCGCGATTTTCTCGCGCCATCATCATATAAACTTACTTTAATTCTATTGAACGTCGTATTTGCTCGAACGCGGAGTCTCCCACGATGCCGAGCCGCCATAGCGCAATGCCCTTCAGCCCGTAACGCTTCGCGAGTCCGATCTTCCCATTGACCGAAGAAGCGTTTTCGCTGCCCATAGAAATGCCGAGCACTAGTTTGTTCTTATCCACCTTTTCAAGTGCCAGCCTGATCGCTTCATCCACTTTTCCGAGCGGTTCCGGCGCTTTCTCCCCTTCGTAGGCATACGCCATGATCACAATTTCGTCAGCAAGCTTGCCGAGTGTTGCGTAATCATATCCCTTAAAAGAGCTGTTCAACGGATGCAGCGCTAATCCGAGTTGTAAACCATGAGGTTCAAGCTGCTCCGATAACGTCCGGACGAAGGCATTGAATTGCTTTTGCGCGAGCAATGCATCGCCGGACAATCCGAGTCCCTCGAAGTCCAGCATCACGCCTTGGAAGCCCCGCTTCACGGCGAGCCCGGCAATTTCGGCGGCAAGCTCCGATCTCCGCGCTTTATTTTCCAAAATTCCGGTTAACTCCAGCTGGCCGTCGGAAGCAAACACCATAAGATACGGCGAGGTGCCCCTCTCTGCAGCGGTCTGAACAATCGATTCAGGGGTAATCTCCCCTGCCGGCTTCGGCCAGTAGAAATCTTTGCCGGACAGCGTGAAATTTCCTTCTGCATCGATCCGGCTCCAACCGAAGGCGACCGAATCGAAGGATGGGACATAATCTACTTCGCTGAATGAAGACAATGCATAGAAAGCTAATGTATACGTATCTCTCAGAGGGGACTGGATCGAAACGGTTCTAGTCGATGCTTCCCAGCCCACCTGAGCGCCGAATTGCTGGCTAAAGAAGCTTAGCGGGATGAGCGTCGCCCCATTCACGATCATTGGCGCTGCGTCCAGCACGAAGGGTACGCCGTCCACCCATGCGGTTGAAGCATCGATCGTCAGGCGAATTTCCTTCGCGTCCGGATCCACTGCTGTGATCGTTCGCGTATTTCCGTCCCATTGCACGGTGACACCCAGAGCCTCTGAAATGGTGCGGAACGGCACCATCGTCCTTCCGTTCACGATTGCGGGCTCGACGGAGAAGGGCAGCGGATAACCGTCCAACAGGATCGTGACCGGAGGTGTTGCCGTCTCCGCCGCTTGAGCCAACGGTGCGAAGGCAAGGATGCCGGCGAGAAGAACGGTTGTGAATTTTCTAAACATTTCCCCCAATACTCCTTCCTCTCCTATGAAACTAGCATTATAAAGCGATTCTATTATTGTAACATAGCAACGTCAAAAGACCGTTAGATATGTATGGAAATCCCGTGCAGTTTATGAAACAATATGATCATGATAGAGAGAGGAGAAGCGGACATGATCGATATTCATTGCCATATTTTGAGCGGTCTCGATGACGGAGCCGGCGATCTGCAGGTATCGGTGGACATGGCGCGGATGGCGTACGAGGACGGGATTCGCCATATCGTGGCCACGCCTCACTTTTTCGGGAAATACGTGACCGCGCCCGGGACAATCCTAGAGAAGATTGAACAATTGCGCCTTGAGCTGCAGCGGGAAAGGATCGGCATCACGATTACGCCCGGGAATGAGGTCCGTTTGGAAAGCGCCGCATTCGTCTATGAACATGATAAAGAGGGCAATTTCTTTTATTTGGATCCGGGCCGAAGGTTCGTGCTTCTGGAGCAGCCTTGGGAACGATATTGCGATGACTCGGAGGAAGTGTTCCAGTGGTTTCTGTCGCGCGGCACGACGCCGATCATTCCGCATCCGGAGCGGCATGCGTTCTTCCGGGAACAACCGGAGCTGCTGTATCGCTTGATGGATATGGGCGCTTGGACGCAGGTAACGGTTGACAGTCTCATCGGCCGCAACGGCAAAGCTGCGGAAACGTTCAGCCGACGCTTGCTGGAGCGGGATCAAATTCATGTGCTTGCCACGGATGCGCATAATACGTCGAGGAAGCCGAATCTCTCGGAAGGATTCCGCTTGTTGAACCTCATGGCAGGAGCCGAGCGGTCGCAACAGATATTGGATCGGATGGAGTCGATTCGCAGAACGATTGTCGCCGACAGCGCGGCGGCATTGTAAACATGGGAAGGAGCCGTTAGACAGCATGACTTACTTAGGAATCGCCGGTCTTCTGATGGTGATGGCCATCACCTTGTTCAAAAGGCCGATCATCGAGAAGCTGCGCAACCACACATTGGTTCGCCGCCTATCGCGGGCAGAATGGTTTGAAAGCCATTGGTACGCGGGTATCTTTTTATTCCTTATGAATGTGTTGTTAGGGGCGGTTACGCTGGGGTTGTTAACCTTAATTACGATGCTTACGGTCCCCTATCTTCACCTTCTGCTGATGCTGCTCGCCGTTGCCGCAAGCTTATATTTGTGGATGTGCGTGAGTATTGCATGGGAAGGGGAAAAGCGGGACCGCCTCAAAATGGCCATCATCGGCAGCAGTTGGTATTTGTTATTAACGATCGCGATGGTTACCGGATTGATGAATTTGGAACCCTCTTCTCCAGAGATGGATAATTTCATGGCGGCGGTAGGCTTCGTGTTTGGGATCATTGTGTCGGTTGTAGCCTTTACATATTGCTTCCTAATCACAGGCTTCTGGAACAAACCGCAAGAACCGGAGGAATGATCGGAATATTTTGTATAGGCGATTGGCATGATACAACTGGACGATCCAAGAAAGGAGGCATGTCTTCGGAATGCCGAACGAGCAAGAGGAACGAGCCAGTTTACGGTTTGCGCCGGATGGCCGGCCGCAGCCTGAGCCCCAGTCAACGGAGATGGCGGAAGAGCCCCAGAGCGCTCCGGTTCAAAGCGTTGGCGCGGAGGATTCGCCTTACGAAAATCCGGATGTTTTGTACGGAAAATAAGCATATGGATGTACCGGCGCCTCGGTTTCGATGGCCGCCGGTTTTTTCATTTTATTGAAGCATTTGTTTGTCCTCTGCTATATAATTGCACTGGAAACTATATTCGCGGAGGGAAAACAACAATGTACTCCTTTAACGGGCTTCATATGGGAATGGGCAGTTTGCCGCTGCTTTCGAATGCGGTCACCCGCTCGATCAGCGCTGAGAATCCTGCGGGAGCGAAAGGCAAAGGCGGTATGGCGGTTGACGGAACGGGAGCGAACGCCGCAAGAGATCTTGGACAGGGCTGGAAGGTAAATCCGAACCTGCATATTCCGCCGGAGAGCACGGTTACGCTTGCGGAAATCGAAGGGCCGGGAGCGATCCAGCATATTTGGTTGACTTGTTTCCCTACCTTGTGGCGAGATCTCATCATTCGAATGTACTGGGATGATGAAGAGACGCCGTCGGTAGAGGTTCCTGTCGGGGACTTCTTCTGCAATGGGTGGTGCGAGCGCAGCAACGTCAACTCGATGCCGGTTGCGGTCAACCCTGCCGGCGGCATGAACAGCTATTGGTTAATGCCGTTTAGGAAATCCGCCAAAATCACGATTGAGAATCGTACGCAGGACGTCGCATGGTTTTATTTTCAGATTGACTATACCTTAACGGAAGTGCCGGATGACGCGGCGTATTTCCATGCGCAGTGGCGCCGGAGCAACCCGTTGAAGTATAAGGAAGTACATACGATTCTAGACGGCGTGACCGGGAAGGGGCATTACGTCGGCACTTATATCGCCTGGCAGTCAAACAGCACCGGCTGGTGGGGCGAGGGTGAAATTAAGTTTTATCTGGATGGCGATGAGGAGTTCCCGACGATCTGCGGTACCGGTACGGAGGATTATTTCGGGGGAGCGTGGAACTTCGAGCATCCGAAGGGCGAGTACGGAACCTACTCCACCCCGTTCTTGGGCTTGCATCAAGTGATCAAACCCGACGGCTTGTACCGCAGCCAGACGAGGTTCGGCATGTACCGCTGGCATGTGTTGGATCCGATCCGGTTCGATCAGGATTTGAGAGTGACGATTCAAGCGCTCGGCTGGCGCTCCGGCGGAAGGTATTTGCCGCTGCAGGACGATATCGCGTCGACGGCGTTCTGGTACCAAGCGGAGCCGCACACGCCGCACCCAACCCTTCCGGGGAAGGATGAGTTGGAGGTCATCTAACGAGGAGGATAACCTATGACATCTTCTATCCCTAGACCTGACTATCCAAGACCGCAGTTCATGCGGGAATCGTGGCAAAGCTTGAACGGCGAATGGGAATTCACCTTCGACGACGCGCGGGAGGGAGATCAGCTCCGCTGGTACGAGGGGGATAAGGCCCTTCCGCTGCGCATCAACGTGCCTTTCGCGTTTCAGAGCAAGTTAAGCGGCATCGGAGACCCGGATTTCCATGACACCGTCTGGTACCGCAGAACGTTCACGCTGCCGGCGTCGTTCCATGGCAAGAGAGTGCTGCTTCACTTCGGGGCGGTCGATTACGAGGCTTCCGTCTGGGTGAACGGCAAGCTTGCGGTTCGCCACGAAGGCGGGCATACGCCGTTCTCGGCGGATATTACGGAATTCATTCATGATCAAGGTGAAAATGTGGTCGTCGTCAAAGCGGAGGATTACAGCAAGGATGTGACGATTCCGCGGGGGAAGCAATTTTGGCAGAAGGATTCCGCGTGGATTTTCTATACACGCACGACGGGGATCTGGCAGACGGTCTGGTTAGAGGCTATATCCGAAGCGCATCTAAGCAAGGTGCGGTTCACGCCGGACATTGACCGCAACGAGATTGAATTGCAATGCTTCATCGAAGGAGCCGCCGAGAAGGCGCAATTGAAGGTCGAGATCACGTTTCAAGGTGAGAGTGTCGCGGAGGATGTGTACCAAGTAAGAGGCGCACAAGAGACCCGCACCATTCGGCTGCATGACTTCAACGATCATGGAATGGGCCGCTGGTGGTCGCCGGAGCGTCCGAATTTGTACGATATTACGTTCACATTGTTGATCGGCGGCGAGCCGGTGGATACGGTGAAGAGCTATTTCGGGATGCGCAAAGTATCGATCGACAACGGCAAGCTATGCTTGAACAACCGGCCTTATTTTATGAAGCTGGTGCTGGATCAGGGGTATTTCCCCGACGGGAATCTCACGCCTCCGAGCGACGAGGCGATCCGGCGGGACGTGGAGCTTACGAAGGCGATGGGCTTCAACGGCGCCCGTAAGCATCAGAAGGTCGAGGATCCCCGGTATTTGTATTGGTGTGATCGGCTCGGGCTGTTGGTATGGGGAGAAATGGCCAACGCGTATGAGTTTTCCGAAGAATACGTGCGCCGTTTTACGAAGGAATGGCAGGAGGTTGTCGAGCGGGACTACAACCATCCTTGTATTGTCGCTTGGGTGCCGATTAACGAGAGCTGGGGCGTGCCGAATATCCAGATCGACGCGCGGCAGCAGTACCATGCGCTCACGATGTACTACCTCACGAAATCGCTTGATGCGACGCGGCCGGTCGTGTCGAACGACGGTTGGGAGATGGTGAAGACGGATTTGTTCAACATCCACGACTATGAGTGGCGGCGCGAGGTGTTGGAGGAGCGGTACAGTGACGCGGACAAAGCCGTTCACGCTATGCCGGGTAACCGGGCGCTGAGCGTAGGCGGCTTCCGCTACGAAGGCCAACCGATTCTGGTGACCGAATTCGGGGGCATTGCTTATAAGAAGAGCGATTGGGAAGGCTGGGGATATTCCGGCGCGACCGATGACGCGGATTACGCGGAGCGGCTCCGCGCGGTCGTTCAACCGCTGCTCGCTTCCGGCGTCGTGCAAGGGTATTGCTACACGCAGCTTACCGACGTGGAGCAGGAAATTAACGGGCTGCTGACGTATGACCGCTTGCCGAAGCTGCCTTTGGAGACCATTAAGGCCATCAACGAAGGGAGATGATCGGGGCGTGATCCATAAGTTTACGCTGTCTACTTCGAAGCGGGATGAGTTTATTGATATTACGCCGCGGGTTCAAGAGCTGATTCGGCGCGAGGGAATCGCCGAAGGAACGGCGGTTGTGTATTGCCCGCACACGACGGCTGGGATTACCATCAATGAAAACGCAGATCCGGACGTGGTACGCGATATGCTGATGCGGCTTGATGAAGTATATCCGTGGACCCATCCGAAGTATCGGCATGCGGAGGGCAATACCGCTTCGCACTTGAAGGCTTCCACGATGGGAGCGTCCCAAACCGTATTCATTGAGAATGGCCGGCTCGTCCTCGGCACATGGCAAGGCATTTACTTCTGTGAGTTCGATGGGCCGAGGACGCGGACGTATTACGTGAAGCTACTTGTATAGCTTATAGAGCGCTTGTGTGCCGAGGTCGCCGCCGCCCTCGGCGGCCAGCTGCTCGTAAAGCTTCTTCGCTAGCGGCAAGCCGTACAGCTCGAGCCCCATCTCTTCGGCGGACTGCAGCGCGATGCCCATATCTTTAATAAAATGCTTCACATAAAAGCCGGGAGCAAAATCGCCTTGGAGCATTCTCGGCACAAGGTTGCTGAGCGACCAGCTGCCCGCCGCGCCGGATTCGATCGACTGAAGCACCGTCTTCGGATCGAGTCCGGCTTTTTCCGCGTAGCGGATCGCTTCAACGACGCCCATCATGTTCGAGGCGATGGCGATCTGGTTGCACATCTTCGTGTGCTGCCCCGCGCCAGCGGCGCCCTGGTGCACGACGTTCGTGCCCATCGCCTTCAGCAGCGGCTCCATGCGCGCGAACGTTTCGGCGTCGCCGCCGACCATGATGGAAAGCCGCGCCTCCCGTGCGCCGATGTCGCCGCCGGACACCGGCGCGTCCAGCGCGGAACAGCCCGCGGCAACGGCGGCTTCCCCGATGCGGGCCGCAAGCGTTGGGCTCGACGTCGTCATGTCGATGAAGACGGTGCCTGCCCGCGCGTGCTTCAGCAGCCCCTGCTCGCCGAAATACGTCTCTTCCACGTCACGCGGATAGCCTACCATCGTAATGACGACATCCGCCTGTGCTGCAATCTCCGCCGGCGAATCATGCCATACCGCTCCCTCCTGCAGCAGCTCCTCCGCCTTCGCTTTCGTACGGTTATAGACGTGCAGCGTATGCCCCTCTTTCATCAAATTCCTCGCCATACTCTTGCCCATCACGCCGACGCCGACAAATCCGATGTTGTAGAATTTTTTATCCATTACCGTCCCTCCTTATTCAATACTGCCGTTTAATGTCTTGGCGCCCACAGCATGATCGATTCACCGATGAGGCACACGGCCGCGCCGATCCATATCCCCCGCCGATTTCCGCAAGCCCCGCCAAAATAAAAAAGAACAATCGCACTGATCATTTGACAAAACACCACCATGAAATACAAACGATAGGACAAGTGTAGCGTATTTCGGCGCAACTTTCGAGGGAGGAGATGAGTCTATTTCTGGTAGATTTTATAGGTTATTATCGGAGGGATGCGGAATGAAAAGGTGGCTTGCCGCTGTATGCTTGGTTCTGCTCTTGGCAGCTTGTGAGAATGGAGCGGAGCCGGTGGAGAGCTCGAACACGGCACCGGATCCGACAGTCATCATTGCAGAAGCGTCGGTTGATTACGACGGGGATGGTGCGGAGGAGATGTTGTACGTTCGTATGGTGGACGGTGAGTTCGTGGATGATCAGGAGCCGGGACCGTTCATGGGCAAGCATTGGGTAGGCGAGTTTCGGCTAGAGTTTGTTTCGAATGATAAGTTGCTGCTGCATACGTTGGATTTGAATCCGACCTTCGGCGAAGAAGAGCTAATGTTTTCACCTGACAGAGAGTTTGATATTGCCTTCGAGGATTACAACGGCGACGGGTTTTTGGACTTCTCGATCGGACAGTATGCCACTTCGAATGGGTTTGTCTATAACTTGTATTCGTTGATGCCGGACGGGATTGCGGTGATTCATAGCGGCTTGTTTACAGCGGGTGGGGGCTATTCGCATCACTATGAGAAGGCGGGCAATACAAGCTTCAGGAACCGATATTATGATAATTCAATAGGGGAGTTTGTTAGTACGCTGTTTACATGGCAAGGGGATCAATTCGTTAGAACGGAATGCGAAGGCTGCGGGATGACGGTGCCGGAGGAGGTGCAGGCTCCAGTTGAGCAGATCTCAGAAGATACACCTAAAGATCTACAGTTGGAAGTTGTGCGGACGGAGGACGGTTTCCGGATCGTTGCCGCTGGGGACGTCTTAGTGGGGCAGACGTTGATTTCTCCGCCGATTGATGGATCTTCCTACGCGGTGCATATTGTTCGTTCGACCTTCGGGATCGGACAGTTCCGAAGAGATGCAGTCGTCGTTCATCCGGATACGGGCTCATTCGCGGTTTATCCGATGTATGACGTCCTCGTAGATGATATTTATGGGCCTGATTCGTTTGCGATTGCTTACGGCTTCGTTGATGAACGGCACTTGGTATATGTCTCGGTCGTCAATGACGATATGCGGGAAGCGGGGTTTTACTATCGCATTGAGCAAATGGATATTACCAACGGCGAAGTTACGGTGTTGATTCCGGAAATCATCGATGCGCCGACGGAAGATCACTTCGCACCCGGCTGGTTGAACGAAGCGAAGGATACGCTTGTGCTGAACAGTTACGGTACAGGAAAGCTGTGGGCTCACAATCTTGTAGAGGGTACTGTGGTCATGCCTGATTATAACTTCGAACATGAATGGCCGTTCTACTTGACGAAGGAAGCGCCGAACGGGGAGCGTTTCTGGTATACCAATTATCGCTTGCAAGAATATCGATTGTACGATAAGAAAGGGAAGCTGTTGTCGAGGGCAGCGTTCACGGAAGGCTTGGATCAGTACCCGGCGTTCTTATGGAGTCCCGACAGCCGATACTCAGCCTATCACGATACTCGGGATCACGATCAGGCTCATATTCTCGACGATAACGGCGAAGTGTACACCATTGCTCCTCAGCGCATTCAGTTTTTCGATGCGGATGGGAAGGAGCTTCGCACGGTGGAGACGGAACAAGACGCTGGGCGTTATATCGAATTGTCCGGCTGGCTCGACAGTGCGAGCGGGATTGCATTGCTGCACGAATACGAGATCGAGCGAGGGGAAGGGCCGCCGCAGAAGGTCCGTTCCCAATATATGCTGTTGGATATCGCCTCCGGTGAGACGACTGAGGTCGAGGTTGCGCCTAACATTGCAGAGTTGGATCACTTGACGCCTGTCCGGTTAGGTTCATTTGATTCAGGAATTTATGTGCTGGACCCGGATCTGCTGTTAGTTTCCGTGTTAGCGGATCGCGGTCGTTGGCTCTCCTCTCAGGGGGATTCGAGGCTGGCGTGGACGGTGGAGAATTATGATACCGGCGTAACAACGCTGTATGAGCTGGATCCGGCAACGGAAACGGTTCACGAGCAGGGGTTTAAGAAAAATCATCGTCTGATGCAGAGACTTGGAGACGATTGGCTGGTGTGGGAAGATATGAGTTATACGAGAAAGGAGTAGTTAATCCATGAAAGCTGTGAAACTGCGTCCATTTGTACCTTCGGGGGAAGACTATCCGCTTGCGATACAATTTTATACGGATCTCGGGTTTGAACCGATTTTTCGCAGTCCTGAATTAACGATCTTCCAGGTGGATGATCTGGAATTTCACCTGCAGAATTACTTCAACCGGGAGCTGCAAGAGAATTATATGCTGGAATTAGTGGTGCAGGATTTGGATTCGTGGTGGAAGAGAATTCAAACTTCCGGTGTGATAGAGAAGTACCAAGTCCGGGCGAAACCGCCGGCGCTTCAACCCTACGGCAGAAGAGCCATCCATCTTCTTGACCCTGCCGGTGTGCTCTGGCATATTACGGAATCATTGGCGGAAGGCAATTAGGAATTTAACGAATCGATCTTCTATCTCAACGAGCACGAATATAAGCAAACTAGTGCGGAAGGGAATGTCGTTCGTTACGAAAGCGCGAAAGGTCTTCCTGTGGAAGTGCATGATTATGGGGATCACCGCAGCATCTTTGTAGGGAGTATAGAGTATCCCATCACGACGGGGGCATCCGGTTATAAAATCACTTATCCTAATGGGAAAAACGTACGTCATGCATAATCCGCGTGATATGATCGCGTATGACGAGGAGGGGGAACATTTGTTTCCTTGGGACGAATTTTACTCTCCAGGCGCTCTGCTCCGCGCTGCTTTCCCGGAGTATCATTCCAAGCAAGGGCAGCCGGGATTCCTGTTGCTGTCTGTCATCTTCTTGGCATTAGGCTGGTGTACCTTCCGATATGAAGCGTTCCAAAACTTTCTGTTTCAAATCTCTCCGACTCGGCTGTACGTGGTGGATTGGGAGCCTAACGATTTTTATTTCTTCATGTGTAAGGTAAGCGGAGTCGTCCTGATGGGATGGGGTGTGGTTTATTTTTCATGTCATTATAATTTGAGCGATTGTCCTGTTCCCTGCTATGCTGTAATGTAGGGTACGGCTGTGGAGATAAATAACGAGGTGCATAGATGGAACAGTGGATTACGGATGTAATGAGTGAGTTCGGGTATATTGGTGTCTTTCTATTAATTGCTTTGGAAAATGTGTTCCCGCCGATCCCGTCTGAGGTGATCCTCACCTTCGGCGGCTTTATGACGACCTATTCGGCGATGACTGTTCCTGGTGTCATTATTGCTTCGACGCTCGGTTCCGTGGTGGGCGCAATCATACTCTATTTTATCGGGTATTGGGTGGATCAGAAGAGGATGGAACGGATTATCGTCCGATGGGGCCGGCTGCTGCGGTTAACGACGGATGATGTGGGCAAGGCGTACGGCTGGTTTTCGAAGCATGGGGTATGGACGGTGTTCTTTTGCCGGATGGTGCCTTTGCTGCGCAGCCTCATCTCGATTCCGGCGGGCAGCGTGCGTATGAATTTCGGCTTGTTCCTCGTGCTGACGACGGTCGGGTCGTTGATCTGGAATGTCATTCTCGTCATGCTGGGTGCGGCGCTTGGCGAGTCATGGGAGAGCATCGTAGCCGTGATGGACACGTATTCGAACGTGGTTTATGCGTTGTTGGCGTTGGCTGTCATTGGCGCGGTCGTTTGGTTTTTTATGCGGAAGAAGAAGTAATCGTGTAATCGGGATTCCCTGAGCAGCTGTAAGCGTAAAATTCCTCATACAGCACGTCGAAGCGGGGGAACCGTTACGGTCGGTTCCCCCGCTGTTTACTTTGCTTGCGTCGAGCGAATTCCCGCCAGGAAAAAATCGATCAGCACCCGCAAGCTCTCATCTGCGCTGATCTGAATATTGAAGTTGCGGGTCTGCTCCAGCGACGCGAAGCCGTGCAGCAGGCTGCGCAGGCCGCGGACAGTATGGACGGCGGTATCTCCTTCCAGTCCGAATCCGTTCAGGACGCGCACAATGAGATCAACTATTTCCCCAGCGGTCCTTGCCGTTTCCGCGTCTTCCAAATTTGGGGCTCGCACTAAGGCGTCGTACAGGCCGGGATGCTCCCGGGCAAACTGGATATACGCCGAGGCGATGGCATGGACGGCTTCATCCTGTGAACGCCCAACCGCGGCGAAAGTCATTCTCTCCAATAACCTCTTTAGCCCCAGCAGCGCAATCTTGCTTCGAAGTCCGGGCAACCCATCGATATGGTTGTATAAAGAAGGCGGTCGAACGCCTAATGTTTTCGCAAGGGTAGCTAAGGTTACTTCTTCCAGCCCTTGTGTATCCGCAATATCCGCAGCGGCTTGCAGCACTGTCCCCAAATCCAAACCAGCCCTTGCCATCCTATCCTTCAACTCCTATTGTCTTAACATTCCGCATCGCAACTCCAATGGCTCGCTCCATCGCCGGAACGGGATCCTTCAGCATCCTTCCGTGCCCTACCGCCAACAGTGTCGGCCTTAAGCGGATCAGCTTTTGCGCCGTCTGCAATGATAGTTCCTTACTCCACGTCGCGAAGGCGGGAAACGGAAACAGCGGGCGAATTTGCCCCGAAACGGCGATCCCGGCGCGCGTCTGAAAGGCGTCTCCGGCGATGAGCGCGCCGCTCCGCTGATCATAGAACGCCATCATGCCCGGCGTATGTCCCGGCGCATGCACCGCGAGAAGCGATCCGATCATATCTCCATCTGTCAACAGACGATCGGGCTTCGTCGAGATTGCCCCCGGCTTGGGCACATCCCCTTTCAGCGGGAGATTCGGCTCTCCCTGATCCAATGTCCGGTCCCCCGCGAGCAGCCGAGCGTCCCGTGCGGAGATCATAACCGGAACATCCTTCGGCAGCGCGGCCTTGAGCGCATCAAGCGCTCCGCAATGATCCCCGTGCGCATGAGTGAGCAGGATCCGGCGAATCGGCTTCCCAATCCGCTCTGCCGCAGTCAAGATCCCTTTGGCACTGAACGGCATGGCGGCGTCGATCAAAGTCAATCCGTCGTCCTCCTCGACGAAGTAGCAATTTACGGGAAACGCGCGAGGCAGAAAAGTGAGCTGATACAGCGATCCCACCTGAGTGATAAGCATGTGAAAATCCCCTTTCATTTGAAGGATATATACATCAACAGCCGGTTGACTGATGCGATGATGATGAGCAGCATGCCAAGGGCAGGGTGTCCGGCAGCATACAGCGCCGCGGCAGACAGACTGAAGAGGATCAACTCAATCATGAACCGCGCAGCTTCCGGGACGGGGACGCTCGCTTTCGGAGAAACGAAGGTTCCCCAGATCACTGCAGTAAGCAGCGGTGCGCCAATGCCAAGGACAATCCGAAAGAACCCATTGTGTCCGGTTTGAAAACCCCAATATCCTAAAGCTGCAAGCGCGCATAGCTCCAACGCGAATCTGACGCTTAAAATTACGAACTTGGCCGCATCGGCGACACCGGAATGACCTGAAAGCATATACCCACGTCCTTTATTGGTAATAATTATGTTAGTATAATAACTAATATCATTAGTTTTGTCAATACCCTCCAAGTTTACATGCACATATTCGACAGGATTCTGTGAAATCTATCAAATTCAACCCGTATGAAGGCGCTTTCGCAAATACTATAATTGGGACGTGGAAGGAGTGATCCGGATGGTTCAACCGGCGGACTGGCCGATCGGCCTGTCGATCCACCTCAACGCATGGGATGCGGGAAAGGTCGATCTGGAAGCGTGGAAAAATGCGGGAGTCAGCCGTGTAGAGCTGGCGTGGCGGAACGATAGCTTCGATATGTTCGATGCGGCGAATCAGGAGAAGTGTGCAGGCTGGGTCGGGGACATTGTGTCGTGCGGGATGCAAGTGTGGACGATGCATCTGCCGTATGGGCCGTTGTTTGATCCTTCGATGGATGTTGACGAGGTGATCGCGCGCCACATAGAGCTGATGGATCTCGCGCAGCGGTTGCGGATTCGCACCGCCGTGCTCCATCCGAGCTGGGAGCCGATTGCCGATGAAGAGCGGAGCGAACGGCTCGCCGTCTGCAAGCGGTCGCTCGTGAAGCTTGCGGAAGAGGCGGAGCAGCGGGGCATCACGATCGCGGTGGAGTGCCTGCCGCGCACCTGCCTCGGCAATACGGGGGTGGAGATGATGGAGCTCGTCTCCGCAGATGCGAGGCTCGGCATCTGCTGCGATGTGAACCATCTCGTGCAGGAGCCGCCGGAGCGCTTCATCCGGGAACTGGGTTCCCGCATCGTGACGCTGCATATCTCTGATAACGACGGTGTGGACGAATGCCATTGGATGCCCGGTAAGGGCGTTATTCGCTGGAATGAAGTGATCGATGCCTTGGTTGAGCAGCGGTATGCGGGGCCGTTCCTGTTTGAGGTGCGCGGAGCGACTCCGCCGGAATTGGAAGCTTGCTGGAAGAGTCTATTGAGATAAGGTGATGTTGATGAAACGAATGCTGGTGATCGGCGGGACCCGTTTTTTTGGTAAAAGATTGGTAGAGAAACTTGTGCAACAGGGCGGCGACGTCACGGTTCTGACCCGTGGCAGAACGCAGGACCCGTTCGGGAATTCGGTGAGGAGGCTGCGGGCCGACCGTACGGATTTCGAAAGTATGCGGCAGGCTCTCGGTACTTTAGAATTCGATATTGTCTACGACAAGATGTGTTTTACGCCGCAAGAAGCAAAGGACGCCATAGCCTTGATGAAAGGCCGGACAGGGAAGTACATTGTGACTTCATCCATGAGTGTTTATCCGTTCCGGGAAGCGCGGTTAGATGAGCGGGTCTTTGACCCGTATCATTACATCATCCCGGCTGCTTACTCCGAGGGGGACTATGCCGAAGGAAAGCGGTTGATGGAAGCCGTGTTTGTCCAGAAGGCGGATTTCCCCGTCGCCGCCGTCCGGTTTCCGATTGTGCTCGGACATGACGATTATACGCGCCGGCTGCATTGGCATGTGGAGCATATTCTGCAGTCGCTTCCTCTCGGGATTCCGAATCCGGATGCGCGGTTGTCTTTCATTCGCTCTGATGAAGCGGCGGATTTCTTAGCATGGCTGGGCGAATCGGATCTGGAAGGGCCGGTCAATGCCTGCTCCCGGGGAAATATTTCGTTGAAACGGCTGATCTCGACTATTGAGGCGGCGACGGGGAAGGAAGCGAGGATCGTGGCTGAGGCGGAACCGAAGCATCAGTCTCCGTTCGGCGCGCCGCTGTCATGGGTGATGGATACCTCAAAGGCGGAAGGCGCCGGATTTCAGTTTCAAGTATTGGATCAATGGCTGCCGCAGTTAATCCGCGAGATCGCTGCAGCAGGGGGAAGATCAAGTATTTCATAGCGGGATGAATGAATCGGACGATTTCACCCAAAATAATACAAATGCAAGAAAACTTCGATGGGGCGGGTGTCCGATGAAACGATCGC
>Ga0182742_1003358_pt1 | contig 15813 bp, 14 predicted proteins | sample eDN5th37CBELigMG_FD_128880 | JGI IMG/M metagenome (GOLD analysis project Ga0182742, IMG submission 128880) | Enriched Miracle-Growth compost microbial communities from Emeryville, California, USA - eDNA 5th pass 37_C BE-Lig MG (version 2)... ...
CTGCGGATCGAGGAGGGCAACATGGTGCAGCCGCCCCGGCCGATGATGCGTGTCGCTGCGGCTGAGGCTGCCTTTGATCAGTCCACTCCGGTTCAGCCGGGGCTGGTGGAGCAGGCCGTGACCGTCACCGTCACCTACGAGCTGGTTCGCTGATGCGCGTTGGCCTCAGCCGCCTGAATACTTGGTCATGGTAATATTCAGACCTTGTTCAATGCCTTGAGGCCAGACACAACACCGTCATGCGTAAAGCCTTTGCTCTCCTTTTTGCCGCCGCTGTACTGGCGAGCGGTACCGGCCCGGTTCTCGCCCAAGGGCGGAGTGACCAGGCCAGCGCCCGCCAGCAGATGCAGGCAGGGCAGACGCTTTCGAGCCGCGAGATAGAGCGCCGCATCATCCCGCAGATGAAGGGGCACGAATATCTCGGCTTTGAGTACGATGGCGCCGCGAGCGCCTACCGCCTGAAGTTCATCAACGGCGGGCAGGTGGTCTGGGTGGATGTGGATGCCCGCACGGCGAGGATCCTGCGCGTCTCCAAATAGGTGAAGAATACCGGCCTCACGAAACGTGTCGCGGAAACGGGCACACCGTTGACGCGTTTCGTTGTTGGGCCCATGCGAAAGGGCGGTAGGACAGGGGATTAAGATGCGCATCCTGATCGTCGAGGACGAGCCCACGCTCGGCCAGCAGCTGAAAAGCACGCTGGAGCAGAACGGCTATGCGGTGGATCTTTCGACGGACGGTGAAGACGGGCACTTCCTTGGCTCGACGGAGGATTACGATGCCGTGATTCTCGATCTTGGCCTTCCCGAAATCGACGGGCTCACCGTGCTCGGCATGTGGCGCCGGGAAGGGCGCAACTTCCCCGTTCTGGTTCTGACCGCCCGCGATAGCTGGTCCGACAAGGTGGCCGGCCTCGATGCGGGCGCGGACGATTACCTCGCCAAGCCATTCCAGACAGAAGAGCTGATCGCCCGCCTGCGCGCGCTGATCCGCCGCGCTTCAGGCAATGCCAGCTCCGAACTGACCGCGGGCGACGTGCGGCTGGATACGCGCTCCGGCCGCGTCACGCTGGCAGGGGAGCCGGTCAAGCTGACGGCGCAGGAATACAAGCTGCTCTCCTACCTGATGCACCATAAGGGCAAGGTGGTCAGCCGGACGGAACTGATCGAGCACATCTACGACCAGGATTTCGACCGCGATTCGAACACGATCGAAGTGTTCGTCACCCGCATCCGCAAGAAGCTGGGTGCCAATGTGATCACCACCATCCGTGGCCTTGGCTACAGCCTCGACGACCCCGACGAACCCTCCCGCGGCGAATGAGCCTGCGCCGCACGCGGGGAACCGCGCGGGCGAGGCGCCGCTGAGCGAAGGTGCGATCGCCGCCGGGGCTGCTCCGCCGCATACGGGCAGCCTCGCGCGGCGCATGATGCTGATCGCGGCGGTTTGGATCACCATCCTGCTGCTGCTCGGCGGGCTAGCGCTAGACCGCACGCTCAAGACGCTCGTCACCAGCCAGTTCGACGAACAGCTCAACTACATGCTGACCGCGATGATCGCCTCGGCCGAGGTCGATCCCTATGGCGAGGTCCTGTTCAACCGCCCGCTCGGCGACCAGCGCTTTCTGGAGCCGAACAGCGGTCTTTACTGGCAGGTGAGCGGAGAGGGACGGGAGGATTACCCCTCACGCTCGCTGTGGGACCGGACGCTGGTGCTGGAGGGGGATCACGAGGATTACCAGCCGCACTATTACGATTCGCACCAGTTCCAGCAGGAGCCGCTGCGGATCGTGGAGCGGACAATCCGCCTGCCGGGCAGCGAAACGCGCTGGCTCTTCGCCGTTGCTGCCGCACGCGATGGGCTCGACGCGCAGATCGCCAACATCCGCTCCATCCTCGTGCGCAGCTTTGCGGTGCTGGGGATCGGGCTGTTCCTGATGGCCATGCTGCAGACGTGGTACGGCCTCGGCCCGCTGCGCCGCGTCCGCCGGGCCATTGCCCGCATCCGCACCACCGGCTCCAACCGCGTCACTGATCCGCTGCCGCAGGAAGTGCAGCCCATGGTGGAGGAGCTCAACGCGTTGCTCGCCCATTCGGACCGGCAGGCGGAGGAGGCGCGCACCCACGCCGGCAATCTCGCCCATGCGCTGAAGACGCCGCTGACGGTTCTCACCAATGCAGCGACGGCGCACGCGTCGGATCTCGACGAGACAGTGCTGCGAGAGGCGTTGGCCATGCGCCGCCATGTGGATCACCACCTTGCCCGCGCGCGGGCAGTGGGGCGGCGCGCGATCGGCCTGTCGCGCACCAACGTGATGGACAGCGCCGTTGCGGTGGAGCGGGCGGTCTCACGCCTCTACACCTCCGTGCGGTTCGACATCGCCGGCTCTGCCGAGGCGCTGGTCGCCATCGAGCGGCAGGATCTGGAGGAGATTCTCGGCAATCTGATCGAGAACGCGGCCAAATATGGCGGCGGCAGCGTGTTCGTAACCGTGGATGCAGACCCGGCGGCGCCCCTCTGCACGGTCTGGGTGGAGGATGACGGCCTCGGCATCCCGCCCGAAAAGCGGGAGCGCAGCTTCGCCCGTGGTGCCCGGCTGGACACGGAGAAACCTGGCACCGGCCTCGGCCTCGCCATCGTGCGCGACGTTGTCGAGATCTACGGCGGCTCGGTGGAGATGGGAGAGAGCGAGGACCTTGGCGGCCTGCTCGTCAAGATTCACCTGCCGAGGGCTGCGCCGGTCGATTAACGGCGCCCATGCGGCTGCGTTGCGACCGGACTGTAACTCGTTGCAGGGCCGAAGTGACTGCGTTCCATCCGCGATGCGCAGGCTGTGCAAATCGGCTTTTGCAGGCCGGTTGCGCGTCGGGATAGCCGCTCATTCGCTGCCGTTGCATCGTCGTTGCAAACCGATGCAACGCTAATGCAAAAGCTCAGCCTCCGGCGGCGCGCCTGTGGTGGCGGATCACCTCGTCGATCACGAAGCGGATGAACTTCTCGCTGAATTCCGGATCGAGATTCGCCTCGACCGCCAGGTTCCGGAGACGCTCGATCTGCCGCCGCTCCCGCTCCGGGTCGGCTGGTGGCAACGCCGCTTTCGCCTTGTATTCGCCCACCGCCTGCGTGATGCGAAACCGCTCCGCCAGCATGTAGACCAGCGCCGCGTCGATATTGTCGATGCTGCGCCGGAAGGAGGAAAGCACAGGGTCTTCCTGCCCTGCGGCGACAGGCGCTGCCTCCCCCGCAATGTGGCCGGAGGGTTCGGATGTGTTCGGTCGGGTGGCCATCACCGGCAGGCTAGAGAGGGATTCCGCGCTTGCCAAGCATCGCTTCCATGTCCATTTCACCGCGCATGAGCGCCGAGGTCCTACCGCTGCCCGCCAAAGCCCCGTCGCTTTCCCCCATCCTCTCGCTGACCGCATCGGCGATGAATGCGGTGAATGCGATCATCCTCGACCGGATGCAGAGCGAAATTCCGCTGATCCCCGCGCTCGCCGGTCACCTGATCGCAGGCGGCGGCAAGCGGATGCGCCCGATGCTGACGCTCGCGGGGGCGGAGGTGGTCGGCTACCAGGGCACGCGCCACCACAAGCTCGCCGCGGCGGTCGAGTTCATCCACACCGCAACCCTGCTCCATGACGATGTCGTTGATGGGTCGGAGACACGGCGCGGGCGGGAGACGGCGAACATCGTCTTCGGCAATCCCGCCACGGTGCTGGTGGGCGATTTCCTGTTCAGCCGCGCCTTCGAGTTGATGGTGGAGGACGGCAGCCTCAAGGTCCTGAAGATCCTCTCCGGCGCCAGCGCCATCATCGCGCAGGGCGAGGTCGACCAGCTCACGGCCCAGCGCAAGATCGAGACGAGCGAGGAGCGCTACCTCCACATCATCGGCGCCAAGACGGCTGCGCTGTTCGCCGCCGCCAGCCGCATTGCCGCTGTCGTCGCCGAATGTGGCGATGCGGAGGAGCGGGCCCTAGACGATTACGGCCGCAACCTCGGAGTCGCCTTCCAGCTGGTGGACGACGCGATCGACTATGACAGCTCCCGCGCGGAGATGGGCAAGAACAGCGGCGACGACTTCCGTGAGGGAAAGATGACCCTGCCGGTGATCCTCGCGTACGCCCGCGGCACGGCGGAGGAGCGGCGTTTCTGGGAAGATGCGATCGCCGGTTTCCGCGTGGAGGACGAGGATCTCGCCCACGCCGTGACCCTGATCCGCAAGCACGATACGGTGGCGGAAACGCGCGAGCGGGCCCGCCACTTCGCCCAGCGCGCCTGCGATGCGCTCTCGATCTTCCCCGACAGCAGCGCCCGCTCCGCGATGATGGAAGCGGCGCGGTTCGCGGTGAGCCGGGGGTATTGATCGCCACACCCGCAGACCGAGCGCGGCTGGGGTAGGCTCGCCGCCAAGTCCTTAGTACACTATCCCGCCTGTTGGGGGAGGGGCCATGGTGACGACGAAGGGCGCGCAATTCAGGACATGGCTGATCCTGTGGATGGCGAGCCTCGCCGGCGTGATAGCCGTGCTTCCCTACCTTCGCGAATTGCTTGAGCAGGCCCTCCAGGAGGATGCTGCTGCATCAGGGAGAAGCCTCGAAGCGCTCCTTGCCCTCCAGGCTCTTCTATCGGCCGTACTGTTGGCTCTCGCGTGCTGGATCGGGCTGTGGGCCGCACGCCGCATCGGTTTGGGCGCACCCATTGTCGAGGCGCTGGCCGAAAGGCGGACGCCGCGAGTGTCGGCGCAGGCGGTGGCCGAGAGCGTGCTGCTGGGACTGCTCGCTGGCGCGTGTGTGGTAGCGCTGGACCTGCTCGTTTTTGCCCCGCCCGATGCGGCTGGTCTGACGGCGGAGCGGCTTTCGCCAGTCAATGGCCTGCTTGCGTCGATCTACGGAGCAATCAGCGAGGAGGTGCTGATGCGGCTGTGCCTGCTTTCGCTTCTCGCACTTGCGCTGCGCAGCCTCTTTGCCCGAAGAGGAGCCGCACCGCTGCCGGGCTGGATTTTCTGGACGGCCAACGTAATGGTCGCGGTGCTTTTTGGTCTCGGCCATTTGCCCGCCACCGCGGCACTCGTGCCGCTGACTGCCGGGATCGTGGCGCGCGCCATCGTGCTCAATGGTCTGCTGGCGCTGCTGTTCGGGGTGCTTTACCGGCGGCACGGTTTGGAAATGGCCATGGTAGCCCATTTTGCTGCCGACATCGTGTTGCACGTGCTCACGCCGCTGCTGATCTGACGACAGGGACGGCTTTCACGGGCGCGATGATGCGGCTAGTCGGCGTGGGTGGTCGATCTCCCCATCCACGCCGTCCTGCCGGACCTGCTCGCCGCCTTGCGCGAGTACAGCTCCGCCGTGCTGATCGCGCCGCCGGGTGCCGGCAAGACCACCGCCGTTGCCCCCGCGCTGATCGATGAGCCATGGTGCACCGGTCAGGTCCTGCTGCTCAGCCCCCGAAGGGTCGCGGCACGCGCCGCGGCGGAGCGGATGGCGCAGATGCTGGGAGAACCGGTCGGCCAGCGGGTCGGCTACCTGACGCGGCTCGACAGCAAGCAATCCGCCGCCACCCGCGTTCTCGTCGTGACGGAGGCGATCTTCGTCAACCGCATCCTGGAAGACCAGGAGCTGTCCGGCATCTCCGCGGTCCTGTTCGATGAAGCGCATGAGCGGCATCTCGACAGCGATCTCGGGCTCGCGCTGGCATTGGAGAGCCAGGGGGTGTTGCGCGAAGACCTGCGCCTGCTGGTGATGTCCGCCACCATCGACGGCGCCCGCTTCGCCAGGCTGATGGGTGAAGCGACGCCGGTGATCGAGAGCGAGGGCAAGGCACACCCCTTGCGGATCGAATGGCTTGGCAGCCGGCCGGAACTGCGGATCGAAGATGCGATGACCGCCGCGATTCTCACTGCCTGGAGAGAGGAGAAGGGCGACCTGCTCGCCTTCCTCCCCGGTGTGGCGCAGATCGAACGCACGCGCGAGCGGCTGGCGGAGAGGTTGCCGGGCGTGCCGATCCTGCCGCTGCATGGGCAGGTGGAGCCCGCCGCACAACGCGCCGCCATTCGCCGCGATGGGGAGGGGCGGCGGCGCATCGTCCTCGCCACCAGCATTGCCGAGACCTCGCTAACGCTGGACGGCGTTTCCGTGGTGGTGGACAGCGGCCTCTCCCGCCGGGCCGAGTTCGACCTCGCCGCCGGCGTCACCCACCTCGTCACCCGCCGCGCCAGCCAGGCCGCCGCAGCGCAGCGTGCGGGTCGTGCCGCGCGGCAGGGGCCGGGCGTCGCCTATCGTTTGTGGGAGGAGGCCTCGCATCCCGGCCGGGAAGCCTTCGACCCGCCGGAGATGCTCACCGCCGATCTTACGCCGCTGGTTCTGGCGCTGGCGCAGTGGGGCGTCGCCGATCCTGCCTCGCTGGCTTGGCTGGACCCGCCGCCCACTGCCGCTTTGGCGACCGCGCGAGAGCGGCTGGCGAAGCTTGGCGCGCTGGATGTGGAGGGGCGAATCACCGTTCGCGGGCGGCAGATCGCAGCCCTTCCGATGGAGCCATGGCAAGCGGCGATGCTCTTGCATGGAGCCGAATACGGGGCGGAGCGGGACGCGGCGCGGATCGCCCTCCTGTTGCAGGAGCGAGGACTGGGCGGGCGCGGTGAGGATCTGGGGCAGCGCCTCTCCCGCTGGAACGGGGATCGCTCCCCGCGTGCCGAAGCGAGCCGCAAGCTGGCGGATCGCTGGGCGAGGGCGGCCGCAAAGCTCCAACCTCACGGCCGGGGAGGAGGGGCCAAGTCCCCGCCGCCCGCCATCCTCCTCGCCTTGGCACTGCCGGACAACCTAGCGCGCCGCCGTGGGGGCTCGGGCGAGACATGGCTGTCAGCGGGCGGGCGCGGCTATGTCCTCGATCCGGCCTCGCCTCTGGCAACGTCGGAGTGGCTGGTGATCGGCGATGCCCAGGGAGCAGCGCAGGGGGCGCGGATCACCGCCGCGCTGCCGCTGACTGGTGCTGAAGTGGAGCAGTGGCTGGCCGATCGCATCGAACGGCGTTCAACGCTCCGCTGGACGGGGGCGCGGGTGGAGGCCCGGCTGGAACGGCGGCTCGGCGCCATCACCCTCGCCAGCGGCCCGGATCCTGAGCCGGATGGGAGCGCGGTTGCCGCCCTGCTGGCGGAAAAGGCTGTGGAGAACCTTGGGGATCTCCTGCCGAAAGAATTGCTGGCAAGGGCGCGCTTCGCCGGTCTTGATGAGCTTTCTCCTGAACGGCTGGCTGCCACCGCGCAGGGATGGCTTGCGCCGCTGCTGCACGGCAGGCGCGACCTTGCCGTGCCTACTGGCCGCCTTGTCGAAGCGCTCCTGAACCTCCTTGGCTGGGAGGAACGCCAGCGGCTCGACCGGCTTGCTCCGCGCGAGTTCACCAGCCCGGCGGGGACTCGCCACGCGATCGACTATGCGGGAGACGATGCCCCCAGCGTCGAGGTGCGGGTGCAGGCGCTGTTCGGGTTGGAGCGGCATCCCAAGGTCGGCCCTGAACCGCGAGGCGTGCCGCTCCTGCTGAAGCTCACCAGCCCGGCTGGCCGGCCGATCCAGATGACGCGGGACCTGCCCGCCTTCTGGCGCGGCAGCTGGTCCGACGTGCGCAAAGAAATGAAAGGGCGCTATCCCAGGCACCGGTGGCCGGAGGAACCCTGGGCCGAAGCACCGAGTCTCAAGACCAGGAACGCCTTCGAGCGCTCTTGATTTCGTCGGCCATCCGAAGGAAAGCACCGCCCATGCAAGCCCGTATTTTTCAGCGCCCGAAGAACGCTATGCAGTCCGGTCGGGCGCTTACTGACCAGTGGATCCTTCAATATGCGGCGTCCGAGCCGCAGCGACCCGATCCGCTGATGGGCTGGGCCGGCAGCGGCGACACGGCTCCGCAGGTGCAGCTCAAGTTTCCGAGCAAGGAAGCCGCGATCGCCTATGCCGAAAAGTACGGGATCGACGCGGTGGTGCACGAGACGCCGCCCCGGCGGCTAAAGCTGCAGGCTTACGCCGACAACTTCCGCTGAGGGCACGTCCCCGGTTGCATTTCCACCTCGGCCCGGCCATATGCGCCGCGGGAGTCGGGTGGACGTTCGCGTCCGCCAACCTGGTCAGGTCCGGAAGGAAGCAGCCACAACGGATGGCAGCGGGTCGCCCGGCTCCTTTAATCTTCAAGCTCATCAGCTGACATGATCGCCGCCAAGCGGGAGCGTGCTGCGTTGCGCGATCCCGTCGCGGTTGTGAGGCCGGAAACCTTGCCGAGCCCGAATTCCGGCATGTTGACGTAGATCGTCTCGCTTCCTCCACGAGGGACCACATAGGTCTCATGGAAGATGCCGACTGTGCCATCGCTCCCCACCGCCTTGTTGAAGGCGACCCATGCGGGCCAGTGCTCGCGATCCGTGGCGCGGGCATACTTTTCCAGGCTGTCGAAATCGCGCCAATATTGCAGCACCATCAGCGTTCGGAGCCCGCCTCGCAACAGCTCCGCCCCGAGAAAACCCGCGGCGGGATCGGCGCGGAGCTCGGCCAGCATACGCGGCATCGCCCGGGCGACGGGCAACCATTTGCCGATCCTGTGGAAATGGTTGATCCGCATCCCGATGAGGAAGACGACCAGCTTTTCGTCATGCAGCGCCGTGTGTCTTCCTTTGTGCAGCGCCATCGTCCTCGCCCCCCAATGCCGTCCTGACCGCAGCCCGCGGTGCCAAGCATTCGACAGCGGAGCATAGCGCAACTAGATTGGCCGTCGTGAACGATTCAGGTGACATGTTCGGCGGCCTTCCCCTTGATGAAGAGGCGGAGGCCAAGCCTGAGGAAGCGCGGCCCAGCGCGGCTGAACTGGAGGCGGCAGGGCAATCACCGCTGTTCGGCGCTGAGCCTGAGCCTGCGAAGGCGGCTCCTCCTGCCGAAGCTCCTGCTCCATCAGCGCAGCCCGCACCGGCGGTGGAGGGGGCGCAGCCCTACCGTGTGTTGGCCCGCAAATATCGGCCGCAGACCTTCAGCCAATTGATCGGGCAGGAGCCGATGGTTCGCACGCTCGCCAATGCGATCGAGCGCGACCGGCTGGCCCACGCCTTCCTGATGACCGGTGTGCGAGGGGTGGGCAAGACCAGCACCGCGCGACTGATCGCCAAGGCGCTGAACTGCGTCGGACCGGATGGGCAGGGCGGACCCACCATCGATCCATGCGGCATGTGCGAGCCTTGCAAGGCCATTGCGGAAGGTCGCCATATCGATGTGATCGAGATGGACGCCGCCAGCCATACCGGCGTGGACGACGTGCGCGAGATCATCGAGGCGGTGCGCTATGCCGCAGTCAGCGCGCGCTACAAGATCTACATCATCGACGAAGTTCACATGCTGTCGCGCAATGCTTTCAACGCGTTGCTGAAGACACTTGAGGAACCGCCGGCGCATGTGAAGTTCCTTTTCGCCACCACCGAGGTCGACAAGCTGCCGGTCACGGTGCTCAGCCGCACCCAGCGTTTCGACCTGCGCCGCATTCCGACGCCGGTGCTGCAGCAGCATTTCGCCAGCATCTGCCGGCAGGAAGGCGTTGAGGCGGAGGACGAGGCGCTGGCGATGATCGCCGCCGCCGCGGAAGGCTCCGTTCGCGATGGGCTCTCCATCCTCGACCAGGCGATCGCGCACGCGGACAGCGCCACTGATGAAGCGACCGTGGTGACGGCGGAGCGAGTGCGCGATATGCTCGGCCTTGCCGACAAATCCGCCATGCGCCGCCTGTTCAGCGCGCTGCTGGAGGGCGACCCTGCCGCGATGCTGGACGAGGTGGAGCGGCAATATGGGCTGGGCGTCGATCCGCTCGCGCTGTTGCGGTCGCTGATGGGGCTAACTCACCGGATCGCGCTCGCGCAGGTCGGCGGGGGCCAGGCGGACGCGCCCACGCTGGAGGAGCGGCGCGACATCGAACAGTGGGCTGCCGCTCTATCTGCGGGTCAGGTCCACAGGCTCTGGCAGCTGCTGCTGAAAGGGCATGACGAGGTGCGCACCGCGCCCGATCCGCTGGTTGCCATGCAGATGGCGCTTCTGCGAGTGCTTCATGCTGCCGACCTGCCGGATCCCGGGACCCTGGCGAAGCAATTGGCCGACATGGTTGCGAGCGGCGCCGCTGCTGCTCCATCGGGCGAGAGTGCTGGCAAAAGCGCACCTTCTCTCTCGGCCCGAGTGGATTGGGCAGAGCTGGTGGATTCGATCGACCATTGTGGAGAGCTCTCCAATGGCATGTCGCTGGCGACGAAGCTGCGGATGCAGGTGAGGGTGATCGCGCTGGAAGCCGGGCGGCTGGTCTACACTCAGCCGGAGAGTTTCGACGATGATCTCCGAACGGATCTTCGCAACGCGCTGCAGGTGGTGACGGGCCAACGCTGGACGGTCGAGAAGGGCGCCGGCGATGCAGCGCCGACGCTGTTCGAGCAGGCGGAAGCGGAAAAGCGGAACGAGGCGGAGCGGATCCGCAATGCGCCATTGGTGGCGGCGGCGTTCGCCGCTTTCCCCGGTGCCGAGCTGGTGGACGGCGACGAGGCCGTGCCCGCGCAGCGCAGTTGGAACAGACGAGGCTAAGAGGACAGGTTCAATGAAATCGATGGAAGAAATGATGAAGGCGGCGCAGCAGGCGGCCGAGACCATCCAGAAGCAGATGAATGACGCCCAGGCGAAGCTCGATACAATCGAAGTCGAGGGTACGGCGGGCGGTGGGCTGGTGAAGATCCGCTGCACAGCCAAGGGCCGCATCCTCGGCGTGGCGATCGATGACAGCCTGATCGTGCCTGAGGACAAGCAGATGCTTGAGGATCTCGTTGCGGCGGCGTTCAACGATGCCCGCGGCAAGGCAGACCGCGCCGCCAACGAGCAGATGCAGAGCATTCAAGCGGGCATGGGCCTGCCGCCGGGCCTCAACCTTCCCGGCTTCGGCTGAGCAGCGCTTGGGTGCGGCCGACGGGTGCGGCGCGCATCCGTCGTCGCGCCTGAGCCGGTGGAGAGGAGGGGCGCGGAATTCGCTCGGCCAGTCGGGCGAGGGTGCTGACGGCCAGCCTCTCCCCTTTTTGCAGCCCGGAGCCATCGAGGCGCAGGTGTTGGCGGACCTGCGGCGGAACGATCTCCACCGCCGCGCGCACCAGCAACCGCTGGAGGGCACGCAGCGGCCTTGGCAGGATTGGCGCCGAACGCATGATCTGGAGAAACTCCTCCAACGTTTCGGAGGGCTGCAGCGCTGGCAGAGTGCGTGCAAGCAGCGCCTCCCAATCCTGTAGCGATCCTGGCGCACCTGTCGCGCCAAACAAGCGCGCGGCTTGCATTCCCTCCGCAAAAGCTGCGGAGCGCTCTGCCTCGCTCAACCGTGCGGCGTACTGGTGATACGCCTCGGCGAATCCAAATGTTGCGGTCGCCTGCACCCAATCGAGCAGGCGCGGATCATTGGCGCGGTAGGACCGACCATCCGGCAATGCGCCCCGCACCTTTTCATGCAGGGCCACCACGCGCCCGATCATGGAGGTGGCGACGTCTCGCGGGGCATAGACGGTGATCATCGCAGCCGCTCCGGTGCGGCGCAGCCGGGTCAGCGGGTCGGAGCGGAAGGAGCTGTGGTCCCACACGCCCGCGCGAACCGATGGCTCGGCCAGCTCCAGGATCACCGCAGCGACTCCGCCGATGAACAGCGTCACCGGATTAGCGAAAATCCGCCACGATACGGAGTCGTCCGGCACGAGCGCTTCGGCACCGGCCGGCCGGCTGAACTCGACGTCCAGCCCCGGTGGGGGCGCCAGCAGGGCGGCAAGCGGGTGAGCCATCGGGGGGAGAGATAAGGTGTTCTGCGGTTTGGTGGGAGAGGCGTGAAGCGCCAGCCCCGGCCCATCGCTTCCAATCCAGAAGTAGGGGGTTCCACAGCTTGAGGCAGCCCCACATTGCAGCCCGGCGATCACTTCCCCATATCTGGGCAAACAAGGCCCTTCGCGGTCGCCTACCAGGATCACGGACCTGACATGAATTCATACCCCCTTCTTCCCCTGCGCGACATCGTGGTGTTCCCCGGCATGGTCGTCCCGCTGTTTGTGGGGCGCGACAAGTCGGTTGCCGCGCTCGAGGCAGCGATGGAGGGCGACAAGGACATCTTCCTGCTGTCCCAGCTTGACCCGGGCTGCGACGATCCCGCCCGCAGCGACCTCTATGAGGTCGGCGTGGTGGCGCAGGTGCTGCAACTCCTGAAGCTTCCCGATGGCACCGTGCGTGTGCTGGTCGAAGGGCAAACCCGCGCCAAGCTGGTAGAGCTGAGCGAGCAGGGCGAGTACGTTTCTGCCGAGGTCGAGCTTTATGAGGAGGAGACCGCCTCGGGCAACGAGGTGGCGGCGATGATGCGCTCCGCTCTCGAGCAGTTCGGCGACTATGCCAAGCACAACAAGAAGCTGCCCGACGATATCGAGGAAGAGCTTGCGGGCATCGACGATGCCGGCCGGCTGGCGGACTCGATCGCCGCTGCGCTTTCCGCGAAGGTCGCGACCAAGCAGTCGCTGCTGACGGAAGCCGACCCGCTGAAGCGGCTGGAGATGGTCTATTCCATCATGGAGGGCGAGCTTTCCGTCCTTCAGGTGGAACGCAAGATTCGTGGCCGTGTGAAGCGGCAGATGGAGAAAACGCAGCGCGAATATTACCTCAACGAGCAGTTGAAGGCGATCCAGTCGGAACTCGGCGGCGGCGAGGACGGCGAAGGCAACGAAGTCGCTGAGCTGCAGCAGAAGATCGAGAGCCTGAAGCTCTCCGCCGAAGCGCGCATCAAGGCGCTCTCGGAGCTGAAGAAGCTCAAGACCATGCAGCCCATGAGCGCGGAAGCCACGGTCGTGCGCAACTATCTCGACGTGCTGCTGGGGCTCCCTTGGGGCAAGAAGAGCCGCCTCAAGAAGGACATCGCCAAGGCGCAGGAGATCCTGGACCAGGATCACTACGCGCTCGACAAGGTGAAGGACCGGATCGTCGAGTACCTCGCCGTGCAGGCGCGCACTAACAAGCTGAAGGGGCCGATCCTGTGCCTCGTCGGCCCTCCCGGCGTGGGCAAGACCAGCCTCGGTAAGTCGATCGCCCGAGCGACAGGGCGCGAATTCGTGCGCCAGTCGCTGGGCGGCGTGCGGGACGAGGCGGAAATCCGCGGGCATCGGCGGACCTATATCGGCTCGCTTCCCGGCAAGATCGTCAGCAACCTGCGCAAGGCAGGCGCTTCCAACCCGCTGTTCCTGCTCGACGAGATCGACAAGCTGGGCCAGGATTTCCGTGGCGACCCGGCCTCCGCTTTGCTGGAAGTCCTGGACCCCGAACAGAACGCGAAGTTCCAGGATCACTACCTGGAACTCGACATCGACCTGTCGGACATCATGTTCGTGTGCACCGCGAACAGCCTTAACCTGCCGCAGCCGCTGCTGGACCGGATGGAGATCATCCGGCTTGAGGGCTACACGGAGGACGAAAAGGTTGAGATCGCGCAACGCCACCTGATCGAGAAGCAGGTTAAGGCTCACGGGCTGAAGCGCGAGGAGTTCTTCCTGACGGAAGAGGCCCTGCGCGACCTCATTCGCTATTATACGCGAGAAGCCGGCGTCCGCACGCTGGAGCGCGAGATCGCGCGGTTGGCGAGGAAGTCGCTGCGCCGCATCCTCGAGGGTAAGGACACCAGCATCACCGTCACGCCCGAGAACCTCGGCGAATTCGCCGGTGTACGCAAGTTCCGCCACGGCAAGTCTGACGAGGAGGCGCAGATTGGCGCCGTCACCGGCCTCGCCTGGACGGAAGTCGGCGGCGAACTGCTGACGATCGAGAGCGTCACCACGCCGGGCAAGGGCGAGGTCAAGACCACCGGCAAACTGGGCGAGGTGATGACGGAGAGCGTGGCGGCGGCCTTCAGCTTTGTGAAGGCGCGCAGCCCCGCCTACGGCATCAAGCCCTCGATCTTCCAGCGCAAGAACGTGCATATCCACTTGCCCGAAGGCGCGGTGCCCAAGGACGGGCCGAGCGCGGGTATCGGAATGGTCACGTCCATCGTCTCAACTCTGACCGGTATTCCGGTGCGGCCCGACGTTGCCATGACGGGTGAGGTGACGCTGCGGGGTCGCGTGCTGCCGATCGGGGGGCTGAAGGAGAAGCTTTTGGCGGCCCTTCGTGGCGGCATAAGCAAGGTGTTGATTCCGGCGGAGAACCAGAAGGACCTTGCCGAGATTCCGGCGAACGTGAAGGAAGGCCTGGAGATCGTGCCGGTGGAGCATGTGGACGAGGTACTCGCCCACGCGCTGACGGCCCGCCCGACGCCGATCGAGTGGACCGAGGCGGATGATCTGGCCACTCAACCGCCGGCGCATGGCGGAGAGGCTCCCGGGACGCCAGTGGCGCATCACTGAGATCAATGCGCCGCGGCAATTCTGCTGCGGCGCAGCGACTCGCTTTGGCGGCTTCCACGGAGCGCAGAGTGCCCTCCCTGTGGCTGTTTCGCAGGGATCCTTGGCTTTGTAAGGGAATCCATCGGGATGGCCACAAAGTGGCGCTTTGCCGCGGGCTTTGGCTTTGACTCGGACGGGAAAACTCGCTCAATCGTTGCATCGCGAACGCTTCGGCGATTCAGCACAATCCAGAATGAGGGGGTTCTCCACACATGAACAAGAACGATCTGATCGGTGCTGTCGCCGATGCCAGCGGTCTGTCGCGCAGCGATGCTGTTAAGGCCGTGGAGAGTGTCTTCGATACGATCACCGGCGCCTTGGCCAAGGGAGACGAGGTGCGGCTTGTCGGCTTCGGCACGTTCTCGGTCGCCAAGCGCAAGGCGTCGACCGGCCGCAATCCGCGCACTGGAGAGCCGATGAACATCAAGGCGTCCAGCCAGCCGAAGTTCAAGGCGGGCAAGGGGCTGAAGGACGCGGTAAACTGAAGCGTTCAGCAAGGCGTAGCCACTGCTGCCGATGAGGTTTGGGCACTGGCATCGGCGGTAGACGGCGACGCGTGGACCAGCGCGCTCGCGGACTTGCCTCCTAGGCGCTGGCGGAGGCCGCTGAGGATCACCGCTGGTGACTGGACCATCCCCTTCGCGCAGCGGGACTTCGATTGAGGCTCGCAGAGAGGCTGTGCGCCATTCTGCGACCTCCGCGTGATCCAGTGGATCGTTCGCCATCAAGTCGTTGCATATGGTGCTGAACTGATTGGCGGCATTCCGCACGCCGTTGATCGGATCATCGCCTGGGCAATCCATGCAGGCCTGACCACGTTAGAGAGAGGTGTTCGGGCGGACGGTGCTGCCTCCTTGCATAGAGGTGCTTGCCACCGCTCGGCCTTCGCCGCTCTTTCGTGTTGGCCAAGTCAGCCCAGCCACTCCCATCAGGCGCTTCCACCAGCCTGTACAGCAGCCCGCGACTTGCAAAGCAGTCCTCGTCATGCGCCACCATGCAATTGGAGCGATAGGTCTAAGGCGGGAACAGAATGGCAACAGTGCCATTCTCCGTGCTCTCGCCCAATGCAGGCGGGCGCATCCTAACCCGGTATTTACCTAACCCATCTAGCCGCTTGACGATGTCCTCTTCCCGCAAGCGACGCGCGCTCGTTCCGCAAGAGCGCCGAGCCTCAACCCCGGCCTGCAGAACTTGGGGTGCGAGAGCCGGTGAAGGATCGCGCGCCTTTCTGCTGGTCGCTCTGGTAGTATTCGCCGCGAGTTTGCTGGGGCTTGCGACGGCACACGCTTTTTCAGTGTCCTTCTGGCCCGCGAATGCGGTGCTCGTGGGCCTTATGCTGCGGCACCGACGGGCGATCCGGCTCTCCGGCTGGA
>Ga0182742_1003359_pt1 | contig 15797 bp, 6 predicted proteins | sample eDN5th37CBELigMG_FD_128880 | JGI IMG/M metagenome (GOLD analysis project Ga0182742, IMG submission 128880) | Enriched Miracle-Growth compost microbial communities from Emeryville, California, USA - eDNA 5th pass 37_C BE-Lig MG (version 2)... ...
CACCGTCGGGCAACAAAATTCCAACGTTTTGTTCGGGGCCTCAAATCGAATTCATTAAGACTGATGGCTCGGCTCGGGGCGGGCCGCCGAGGGGAGCCGGGCGTCGGTCAGCCCCCCCACCAGAGGGCCCTCGGCCCGTCCGGTAATGAGCCGGGCTCCGCGGTCGTAACTCAGATACGCCCAGGCCCACTGGAGCATGACGAGAACTCGATTTCGAAAACCGATCAGGAAGAAGATGTGTACCGACATCCAGAGGAACCAGGCGAGGAAGCCGCTGATCTTGCGCGAGCCGATCTGGGCCACCGCCGCGCCGCGGCCGATCGTCGCCAACGACCCCTTGTCGACGTACCGAAACGGCTCGCGAGCTTTGCCTCGAACCGTCCGGGCGATGTTGCGGGCCGTGTGCCGACCCATCTGAAGCGCCGCCGGGGCGACGCCGGGGACGGGCTTGCCGTCCTGCTCCAGGTAAGCCAGATCGCCTAGGACGTAGACATCGGGATGACCGGGCAGCGTCAGATCCGGCTCGACCAAAACCCGCCCGGCCCGATCCAGCGGCGCCCCCAGCGCCTTGCCCAGCGGCGAGGCCGCCACGCCCGCGGCCCAAAGAACCGTGCGGGCGTTGATTCGTTCGTCGCCGACCTCCACCCCCTCGGCGTCGATGTTGGTGACCATCGCTCCGACGCGAACCTCAACCCCCAGGCCCTCCAATTGCCGTTTGGCGCTTTCGGAGAGTTCCGGAACGTAAGGGGGAAGCACCCTCGGCGACCCTTCAAGCAAGACCACGCGGGCCGAGGCCGGGTCGATGTGGGTGAAGTCGCGCGCCAGGGTCATCTGGGCCACGTCGCGGAGCGCTCCGGCCAACTCCACGCCGGTCGGCCCCGCCCCCACGATCACGAATGTGAGCCACTCGCGCCGAAGCTCCTCGTCGGGCTCGCGCTCGGCCGCCTCGAAAGCCAGAAGCATCCGACGGCGGATCGCCAAGGCGTCCTCGATCGACTTCAGCCCCGGCGCGTATTCCTCCCATTCGGGATGCCCGAAATACGAATGGGTCGCCCCGGCCGCGACCACCAGCGTGTCGAACGGAACCTCGCCGTCGGCCAGGATCACGACCTTTCGATCCAGGTCAAAACCCGTCACGTCGGCGAGTTGCGTCTCCACGTTCTTTTGATGCCTGACGATGCGGCGGATCGGCGAGGCGATGTCGCTGGGATTCAGCGTCGCGGTCGCCACCTGGTACAGTAGCGGTTGGAACAAGTGAAAATTCTGCCGGTCGATCACAGTCACGTCGACCGGCGCTCGCTTCAGTCCCTGAATCACGGCCAGGCCGGCGAAGCCCGAGCCAATCACCACCACCCGATGCGCGCGGCGATCGGCCGACGTCCCGCCATCCCCATTCCCTCGATTCGCCATGATCGCAAGCCTCCATCACAAACGGGGGCGGGCCGGATGAGCGTCAGGGGTTTACGACAACCCTCCGAACGAGCCGGGAGGGCGAAACCCGCGCCGAGCCGACGCCATGCGTGGGGCTCGGCGCGAGCTTCGCCCTCCCAGGGGGTCCACCCGCGCAACGCGCTCCGAAATCCGACGACCTCCCGTCCCTCTTTCTCTTAATTGAGGCTCGGGTCGTCGGGAAGTTCGCGCAGATTGAGCATTCGCTTGAGCTTCTCGGCGGTGACTTCACGGAGGGTGGTCCGCCAGATGTCCCGATCATCGTCGGCGAAAACGTGGGCCGAATCAGCGGGGGTGGTCAGCCAGACTTGCTGGTCCAGCTCGGATTCAAGTTGCCCCGGCTCCCAGCCCGAGAAGTTGGCGATGACCAAGGACGGCTCGGTTCCGCTGCTGATGAGTTCCTGCGATTTGGTCGCGTCGAGCGCCAGGTAGATCCCCGAGGCGATCTTCAGGTCGGCCATGTCCGCGCGGGTGTGCAACACCACCAGGGGACCGGCGACCGGCCCGCCGAGCAACAGCGGCTTGTCCCAAACGAAGTCGTCGTCGAACAGCTTGCCCGCCAGGTCGGTCATCGTCGCCGTGGTCGGGAGGTTGAGGATCACCCCCCGCGCTCCCTCATTCTCCGAATGTTCCAGAAGCAGAACGACGGAGCGGGCGAACAACGGCGACTCCAATTGGGGCGTCGCGATCAGCAGCTGTCCCTTCAATGACGTGGCGCTCATGGAAAACCTCGATTTCAACGGAACCCGGTTCCACCGAGGCGTGAAACGCGGCCTCGTTCCCACATATTATAGGACCGAGGGTCCAGCCCGCCGACCGCCTCATGGGCTCGGCCAATCCGGTTCAAGAGTCCGGCGGATCGTCTCCGAGGCGGGGGGGTGGACCAGCCCGAACCGGCGATCCGCTCGAGCCCCCGAAACGCGCAGTCGGAGGAACCCTCCCGCGACGGTCGGCCCGGAAAACTCGCCGGTAACACCCAGGCGATTCAGGGCCTCGGCCACCACCCGAGTCGGGCGCTCCAGGAAATCGGCAACGCCGACGACCCATCTCGGTTTGCCCGCGACCCGACCCACCAAACGGGCCAAATCCACGTAACTGAGATAAGGTCCAACAACCGCATATCGCGCGCCCAAGTCTCCATGAATCAGCGCCCGACGATGGGCCAGGGCGGCGATTTCCGCGTCGACGATCGGAATGCCGCCGCCGGGAACCATCACCAGACGGTGCCGCGCCATTGTCCGAACCAGTTGGGTCGAGGTCGGCTTCGGGTCGCGGGGTCCCAGCACCATCCCCGGGCAAAGGATGACCGTCGCGAAGCCCCCGCCGCCGGCCGCGCGGGTTCGCTCCTCCGCCTCTCGCTTGGTTCGCGAGTAGGGAGAATCCACGCAATGGAGGTTCCACGGCGCGGATTCATCGGCCGGCGCCTCGGCGGTCCCGGCCGCGATCGTGTGCAGCGTTGAGGTCAGGACGAACCGCTCGACGCCGGCGCTTCGGGCGTCGTCCAAGAGCCGTTGGGTCGCCTCCACGTTGACGGTCCGGCTCAATCCGCGCGGGTCGCGTCCCAGGCTAACCCAGGCCGCCGCGTGGATCACGCCCCGAACGCCCTCCAGCGCGCGCCGTCGGGCGGCCGGGTTGGTGAGGTCGCCGTGGACCCAGTCGATCGGCGGATCTCCGGGCCGCTCGTCCACCGCCCGCCGAGAGAGCCCCCGGACTCGGTGCCCGGCCGCGGCCAGATGGCGGGCGACGTGACCGCCGACGAATCCCCCCGCGCCAGTGACCAGCACCGGCCAGGCGTCGGGGTCGGGGTCGAGCCCCCCCGCCTCGGCGCTCATCGCGCGGCCGTCCGGGGAAGCGTCGGGTCGGGCTGCCAAAGATAAAGGAAGGCCGGCAGCTTCGACCGATCGAGCCCCGGATAGCTGAAGGGGAGGGCGTCGCTGACCCGGGGCGGCTTCGGCGCGATCGCGTAAAGCGACCGGGCGGGGGCGGCCTCGCGATGATAAAGGATCGCCTCGGCCCCCGGCGCTCCGGCCAGTCGGCGGGCCTCGCCGATGGCGTCGGGCAGGTAGCCCAGTTGGTCGACCACGTTCATCGCCAGCGCCTTCGAACCGTCGATCACCCGGCCGTCGGCCAGCGTCTTGAGGTTGTCCTCGCCCACGGAGGGCCGCCGCTCGGCGATCCGGGCCAGGAACCGTTGATGGAAGCGCTCGGCCATCTCGTCCAGGAGCGCGCGGGCGTCATCGTCGAGCGGTTTGGTGACGGTCCCCATGTCGATCAAGGGCCCCGCCTTGACCGGGGCGACCGTCACGTTGAGCTGGGCCATCGCGTCTTCCAGGTTCACATGATTGAAGATGGCGCCGACGCCTCCGGTCAACGTCGTGGGATGGGCCACGATCCAGTCGGCGCCAACGGCCAAGTAGTATGCCCCCGAGGTCGCCACGTCCATCAAACAGGCGACGATCGGCTTGCCGGTGGCCGCTTTGAACCGATCGAGTTCGTGGGCGAGAATGTCGCAGGCGGTGACGCCCCCGCCGGGACTATGAATCCGGAGCACGACCGCCGCCACCGCCCCATCGGCCGCCGCCGCCTCCAGCTTCTCGCGGAAGCCGGCGACCGGGTTCTCGCCCGAGTCGTACAGCCCCTCGACGTTCTGATTCAAGATCAGCCCGTCCACGTCGATCACCGCCACCCTGCGCGAGGGATCGCCGTGGGGCGAAGGCTCAATAACCGTCGCCGTCATCGGCCCCGAATCAACGGCCGAGGGCAGCTTGATCGCCATCTCGCCCCGGACATCGGCTCGAGCATCCACGTCGAACCGGCCCGCCCCCTCGAACCGGCCCATCACCGGGATCGCCCGGTGACAGCCGCCCACGGACGAAAGCGCTCCGACCGCCAACAGCAAGCTCGCGGCAAGGCGACGATATGAACGCGACGTTCGAATCATTCGAGCCTCGTTCCTGGCGGGCAAGATGAGTTCGGCCAATCAGCCTTCTTCCCCTGGGAGAAGCTGGCCGTGGGACGGTTAGGGCCATCGGGTTTACGGAGGGAGCCCCGGAACGTCGAGGCTCCCGCCGAGCTGGGGCCATGCGGAGCGCCGGGCGGAAGACTCGCCCCGCCGGGAGAACAGCCCGCCGCGCCCATCCCGAAATCCGCCGACTCCCGCCCGGCCCTTCGGGCCAACTCCGGGAGGGGAAGCGAGATGGCGGCGCGGCCCGCATGAAATTTCGCTGGCGCCCACTCCTTTTGAAATCGGCCGATCGCCCGACCAAACTTGCCTTTTCAATCGACACATCCAGCGGGTCCGCTACAATCAAGCCATGCCAAACATCCTCCTTCCAGCGGCGTTGTCGTTCCTCATGGCCCTCGCGACGGCTCAAGCGCCCGCCGACGTCGAGCCGGCCCACCAGCGGAACGCGGTCTACGAAGCCGTGTTGCGCGATGGCGTGAAAGTCGGCGGGGAGACCGTCTCCCTCCCTCCGCCGACCATGAGAGACGATGACGACGCGGCGAAACAGCGCGCCAGGATGGTCGAGGTCTGCGGCTCCGAGCGGGCCGTCGACGAGTTCCTCCGCGACTCCGTCACAGCCCCCTTCATTCTAAAGACGCGCGACGCCAAAACCCCCGACGCCATCGTTCGATCCGTGGATGTCTGGTTCGTCGTCCGGGCCGATCTCGACAAGCTCGACCCCGTTCCGTTGATCACAAGCGCCGAGGGGAAGGTCGTCGACGTCGCCAACATGCGGTTTGAACAGCGCCTGTTGACCGAAGAGGAACTGAAGGCCCGGAACCTCGAAGCCCGGCTGGCGGGTGACGCCCCCCACTGGTTCGTTCATCTGAAAAGTCGCCTGCTCGGCCGGATCGGCTTTGAAGCCGTCGACGAAGCGGCGGCCTCGCGGGGCGATTCGTCGATGGTCATCGCCGCGCGGGTTTCCCCCGCGTTCAACGAGCCCGGCGAACCATCCAATCACTGGCGGAACCTCGCCGACGAAGGCTCCAAACAGCCATTTCAAGGTGGGGTCAGCTACGCCAAAATCACCAAACTGCACGAACCCGCCGGGGCGCTCTTCGTCGAGATCCACGCCGCCTTCGCCGAACCCGAAGCCTGGTTCCGCGGCGCCCCGATCCTCAGGTCCAAATTCTCCCTCGTCGCCCAGGACCAGATCCGCCGCCTCCGCCGTGAACTGCTCAAGGAGCGGGCGGAGTAACTCAAAACGGCGGGGGTGAGGGTCTCACCGTAGGGGCGGTCACGGGGACCGTCCCCACGAGGTGAATCCTCGGCCGTCAGCGCGTCAGCCCAACCCGCAAAACCACCCCAACCCGCAAACCGGAACCCACAACCCCTCCCCACAACCTCCGCATCCAATCCAAAACACCCATACCCCCCATATAATGCTATAGTCTTGTGTAGGGCGATTCGCGCTTCAGGAGAGTCGACGCGATGGGTTGGAACCGACATCGAGTGCTCGTCTCGTCGCCTCGGATCGGCGGCGGCGAAGCGCTGACGATCGCGGCCGAGCGAAGCGGCGCGCTGGGGATTTGGGACGCGACCGACGAGGCGGGCGCTCGGAACGCGCTCGCCCGCTTCGATCGCTTTGGCGTCCGCGCCTTCGGCGTTCGCCTTGGCCCGGATCAGGTCGGCTCGGCTTGGCTGGAGTCGGCGGGGCCGAGCTTGGCCGTCGTGGCGCTGACCGGCGCCTGGACGGATGAGAAACTGGCCGAGGCCGTCGCGCGGCTCCATGCCCACGAGCGAAAAATCGTCCGCGAGGTCATCTCAACGGCCGAGGCCGACGCGGCGATCGCGGCGGGCGTTGATGGATTGATCACGGTCGGCAACGAGGCGGGGGGGCGGGTCGGCCCGGATTCGACCTTCATTCTGCTTCAGGCCCTCTTGGCGAAGACAGAGCTTCCGATCTGGGCGCGGGGAGGCGTCGGGCCGAGGGTCGCCGCGGGCTGCGCGGCGGCGGGCGCGGCGGGGGTTGTGCTTGACGGCGCGGCGCTCTTGGCCAGGGAGTCTCCCTTGGCCCCGCGACTTCGCGACATCTTGAGAACCTGGGACGGCGGCGAGACCCAGCTCATCGAATCGGCCGGTGGTGATTCGATCCGAGTCTTCGCCTCCCCGTCGTCCCCCGCGCTGGAGCGGCTTCGCGAGGCGGCCTCGACGGGCGGCGCCGCCTGGGCGCGGACCGTCGCCCGCGATGTCGGCTGGGCCGACGGTCAAGCCTGGCCCATCGGTCAAGACGCGGCCTTCGCCGCGGACCTTGCGGCCACCCACGTCACGCTCGGGGGCATCGTTCAGGCGGTTGAATCGGCGATCGACGCCGGGATCGCCGGCGCGGCGCGGGCGCGACCGTTGGCCGAAAACGCCGCTCTGGCCCGGTTCCACAAAACCCGATTTCCGATCCTCCAGGGACCGATGACGCGGGTCAGCGACGTGGCGCCCTTCGCCGCCGCGGTGGCCAAGGAAGGAGCCTTGCCGTTCGTCGCGCTCGCGCTCTTGAGAAAACCCGAGGTCGAGCGGTTGTTGGCCGAGACGCGCGCCCTCTTGAACGGCCGATCGTGGGGCGTCGGCCTGCTGGGCTTCGCACCGACCGAACTGCGCCGGGATCAACTGGCCGCGGTGCTTGAGTCAAGGCCCTCGTTCGCCCTGATCGCCGGCGGCCGTCCCGACCAGGCGGCCGAGCTGGAGAGCCAGGGGATTCCGACATATCTCCACGTCCCTTCTCCTGGATTGATCGAACGCTTCCTGCGCGACGGCGCCCGCCGGTTCGTGCTGGAGGGAAGGGAGTGCGGAGGGCACGTCGGGCCGAGGTCGAGTTTCGTCCTTTGGCAGCAAGGCTGCCGCGAGGTCGCCCGGGCCATCGACGAGGGTCTCGCCGCCGAGGATTTGACCCTGGTTTTCGCGGGAGGGATCCATGACGCCCGCTCCGCCGCCGTCGTCGCCGCCCTGGCCGGCGACCTGGCCGCGCGCGGGGTGAAGATCGGCGTCTTAATGGGGACCGCCTACCTGTTCACCCGCGAGGCGGTCGCCACCGGCGCCATAGTTGCGGGCTACCAGGACGAGGCCGCGCGGTGCCGAGAGACCGTTCTGCTTGAGACCGGCCCCGGACACCTGGTGCGGGTCGGCCGAACCCCGTTCGTCGACCGCTTCCACGCCGAGCGCGCGAAGCTGCTGGAGCGGGGAGCGTCTCGCGATGAAGTCCGCGACGCCCTGGAGCGGTTGAACCTCGGGCGGCTGCGGCTCGCGGCGAAGGGGGTTGCCCGAAGGCGGGAACACGATGGCGCGCCGTCGGCCGTCGCCGAATCCGAACAGGCCGCCGGCGGGCTCTACATGCTCGGCCAGGCGGCCCTGCTGCGCGAGGAGGTCGTGACGATGCGATCGCTCCACGAAGACGTTTCCCAAGGCTCGACGTCCCGGATTGACCGGCTCGCCGCCGACGCCTCCCCCAACGACCGGCGGGCCAACCCGGCGGCCGTGGCGATCGTCGGCCTCTCGGCCATCTTCCCCGGCGCCGAGGACGCGGCGGCCTTCTGGGACAATTCGCTCCGCGGGCGCGACTCGATCACCGAAATCCCCCCCGACCGCTGGGACTGGCGGCTCTATTACGACCCCGATCCCAAAACACCCGACAAGATTTATTCGAAGTGGGGCGGCTTCGTCCCCGACATCCCGGTCGACCCGCTCCAGTACGGCATGCCGCCGTCGAGCCTCCCCCAGATCGAGCCCGCGCAACTCCTGGCGCTTGAGGTCGCCCGCAGGGCCCTGGCCGACGCCGGCTACGCCGAGCGACCCTTTCCCCGCGAGCGCACCGCCGTCGTCCTGGGCATGGGAGGCGGCGCCGCGCAAACCTCGATGGGCTACGCCTTCCGCTCCTACCTGCCGATGCTCGACGGCCCAAACCCCGGCGCGGGCGCCGAGGCGCTTCGCCAATGCGACGGCCTCTTGCCCGAGTGGACCGAGGATTCCTTCCCCGGCTTCCTCTTGAACGTCACCGCCGGCCGGATCGCCAACCGACTCGACCTGGGAGGCGCCAACTACACCGTCGACGCCGCCTGCGGTTCGTCGCTCGCCGCGCTCAACGTCGCCGTCCGCGAGTTGCGCTTCGGCGCGGCCGACATGGTCCTTCTGGGCGGGATCGACACGGTTCAAAATCCGTTCACATACCTGGCCTTTAGCAAGACCCAGGCGTTCTCTCCCCGCGGACGCTGCCGCCCATTCGACCAGAGCGCCGACGGCATCGTCATCAGCGAGGGCGCCGCCGCCGTGGTCCTCAAACGCCTGGCCGACGCCGAGCGCGACGGCGACCGAATCTACGCCGTGATCCAGGGCGTGGGCTCCTCGAGCGATGGCCGAAGCAAGGGGCTGACCGCCCCCAACCCCGAGGGCCAAACCCGAGCCCTCCAGCGCGCCTACGCCGAGGCGGGCGTCGACCCGAAGACCGTCGGCTACGTCGAGGCCCACGGCACCGGGACGGCCGTTGGCGACGTGGTGGAGGTCTCCGCCCTAAGCCAACTCCTTCGCGATGCGGGCGCCGCGCGGGGGTCGTGCGCCGTCGGCTCGGTCAAATCGCAGATCGGCCACACCAAATGCGCCGCGGGGCTAGCGGGACTCATCCACGCCGCCCTGGCGCTTCATCACCGAATCATCCCCCCGACCATCGGCGTCGAATCGCCCAACCCCCGGCTTGGCCTGAACGACGGCCCCCTACGGCTGAACACCGAGGCCCGCCCCTGGCTTCATCCAGCGTCCAACCAACCGCGCCGGGCGGGAGTGAGCGCCTTCGGGTTTGGCGGCACGAATTTTCACGTCGTTATGGAGTCGCATGAGCGCGCCCTGGTTTCCGAACCAAAGTCCGCCCTGCGGGAATGGCCCGCCGAATTGCTGGTCTGGACGGCCCCGAACCACTCGGCCTTGCTCTCGGATTTGGATCGCCTGGCCGAACGCCTGAACGCCGGCGCCCGGCCGCCGCTGCGCGACCTGGCTCGCTCCCTCGCGGCTCGAGCGACGCTCAATGGCCAAAACCCCACGCTGGCGATCGTCGCGACCGACCTGAACGACCTGGCCGCCAAGCTCAAGACCGCCCGATCGGCGATCCGCGACGGGAAAACCGAGATCAACGACCCCCGAGGCGTCCATCACGCCGAGCGCCCCACCCACGCGGGCGCTCCCGTCGCCTTCGTCTTTCCGGGGCAGGGGGCGCAGGCGGTCGGGATGCTCGCCGACCTGGCCGTTGCTTTTGAAGAGGTCCGCGACGCGCTCGACGAATTCGACGCCGCCCTTGTCGCCCTCGGCGCCGATCCGGTCGGCCCGAAGATGTATCCGCCGCCGGCCTTCAACGACGACGCCCGCCACGCCCAGGCCGAAGCCCTCAAGGCGACCGAGACCGCCCAACCGGCCCTCGGCGCGGCGAGCTTCGCTCTGAGCCGACTTCTAAGGGAACTTGGCCTGAAAGCCGACCTCGCGGCCGGTCACAGCTACGGCGAGTTGCCCGCGCTTCATGAGGCCGGCTCGCTCGACCTTCACGGCCTTGCCGAACTCTCGTCGGCCCGCGGGCGATTGCTCCGCGACGCGGTCGGCGCCGACCCCGGCGTCATGGCCGCGCTGACGACCGACGCCGCGACGATCGGATCACTCATCGCCGACCTGCCCGACGTCGCCGCCGTGAACCTCAACGGCCCCCGCCAAACCGTTGTCGCCGGCTCGCCCGAATCGGTTCGAGACGTTCTGAGAAGAGGTGAGGAACAGGGGATTCGTGGGCGTCTCCTGCCCGTCGCGTGCGCCTTCCACACGCCCCGGATGGAGGCCGCCCGAGCACCGCTGGCCCAACTGGCCGTCCAGCGGCTCACCGGCGATCCGGCCATCCCAGTCTTCGCGAACCTCGACGCCCAGCCCCACCCGACCGACCCTAGGGCCGTCGCCGAGCGGCTGGGCGACCATGTCGTCCAGCCGGTGCGGTTCGCCGAGATGATCAAGGCGATGCGCGATCGCGGAGCGCGGGTCTTCGTCGAGGTTGGTCCGGGATCAACGCTCGGAAATTTGATCTCATCCATACTGGAAGGCGATAAACATCTGGCGGTCTCGTGCGACGGCCGCGCCGGGCGGTCGAGCCTGGTCAACCTGCTCCACGCGCTGGCCCGGTTGGCCGCGGCTGGCGTGACGCTCGATCTCGACCTCCTGACGCGCGGGCGATCCACCGCGGCGCTCGACCCCTTGAACCTTCCCGAGGGCGACAGCTCGCCGCCGCCGAGCCCGACAACCTGGCTGGTCAACGGCAGTCGCGCCCGTCCGCTAAACGGCCCGGAACCGCGGCGGCTCGGACAGGCCAACATTCAACCGAATCCGAACATCAGCGCGAAAAAATCCGTTGCTCCCTCTCCCGGCCCAAAAACGAACATGAGTCAACCCATCCCGCCAACCGCGGAACCCAACGGCCACGTCCCGATCCGCCCCGCCACGGCTTCATCCGCCCAGGTCAAGCCACCCGCCGCGCCCTGGAACCCCTCCGAGCGCGTGATGTCCGCGTTCCAGGAAACGATGCGGACATTCCTGGAGGTGCAGCAGGCCACGATGCTCGCCTACCTCTCGGGCAAGCCGGCCGCCCCGGGGCAACGACCCTCGACGACCTCCGCCGCTCCCTCCGCGATCCCGGCCGTTCCGGCCGTCGTCCCTCCGTCTCCCGTTGCTGAGGAGGCTCCTCCCGCGCCTGTCTCCGAGCCCCGGGCCGAACCCGCCCCTGTGGCCGCTCCGACCGCCGCCGCGACCGACCGAGACGCGATCGCGGAAACGCTCCTGGCGATCGTTTGCGAACGGACAGGCTACCCGCGCGAGGCGCTTCAACTCGGACTCGACATCGAAGCGGACCTGGGCATTGATTCGATCAAGCGAGTTGAGATTCTCGGCAAGCTCCGCGACGCCTTCCCCCGGCTCGGTTCGTCGGCCGACTCCGACGCGCTCGACGGCCTGACGCGAGCTTCGACTCTGGGCGCGATCGTCGATCGGGTCGACCGCCTGCTCGCCCGAGCCCACGCGCCCGCCCCCACCCCCGCTCGGCCGGACGCGGAACCCGCCCCACAATCACAAGCGCATAACCACGTCAACGGAAACGGACACGCCAACGGCAAGCATCACGCCGGCCCCAGCCGAATGTTGCTGGAGCCAACCTCCTCGCCATTCGACTCGCCCTCGGAAGCTCCGGCGCCCGGCGGGGCGATCCTAATCACCGACGACGAGCGAGGCGTCGCGCGGGCTCTGGCCGAGCGGATCCGCGCCGAAGGCTTGCGGGCCGAACTGCTGGGCGGGCCCGATTCGGCCGTCGATTGGACATCTCCGAGCGCCGTCGACGCCGCCGTCGCCCAGGTCCGCCGAGAGTCGCCGATCGCGGGCGTCATCCACGCCCTTCCGCTACGTTCATACTCTGATCCGGGACTCGGCCCCGCCCTCTGGGTCGATCGCGCCCCCGCGGAGGTTCGCGGGCTGTTTCTCCTGGCCAAAGCGGCTGAGCGCGACCTGGAATGGGCCGCGAAGCGGGGAGCCGCCGCGCTCATCTCCGCGACCTCCCTGGGAGGGGCGCTGGCAAGCGCTGGGACCGCTTCTCCCGACTTCTTCGCCGGCCACGGGGCGATCGCCGGTTTGATGAAGACGCTCGCCCGCGAATGGCCGAGCGTCCGCGTCCGGGCCGTCGATTTCGCGCCGAACATCGCCGAAACCGAGGCCGCCGATTGGCTCTTCGACGAACTCCTCCACGATGACGCCTGGGCGGAAGTCGGCTACTGTGATGGCCGCCGAACCCGGCTGAAGGCCGTTCCCGCGCCCTTGCCAAAAACCGCCGGAGCGCTCTCCCTTCAGCCGGGCGAGCCGATTCTTATCTCCGGTGGAGCCCGGGGAATCACCGCGCTGGTGGCCGCGGAAATGGCCCGCCGCTGGAAACCCACGCTGCTTCTGCTCGGCACCTCGCCCATCGAAGACCCCCGCGACGAGCCCTGGCTCGCCGCGATCACGAAGCCGTCGGAACTCAAGGCCGCGCTTTACGAGACGCTCCGCGGGTCCGGCCGCGACGTCGCGCCGGCGAAGCTCGAACAGGTCTATCACGCCCTGCGCCGCTCGCGCGAGGTCCGAGCCAACCTCGCTCGGTTCGAGACTCTCGGCGCCCGCGTGGATTACGCCCAAGTCGACATCCGCGACGCCTCGGCTCTGGAAAAGGCTCTGGTCGATTGGCGGCGGCGTTTCGGCGATCCCGCGGGCCTGATCCACGGCGCGGGCCTGATCCAGGACAAACTGATCGGCGACAAGTCACCCGAGTCGTTTGACCGCGTCATGGGCACCAAGCTCGACGGAGCGCTGAACCTCGTTCGATTCGTCCGCCCCGAGGCGCTCCGATTCGCCGTCTTCTTCTCGTCGATCGCCGGTCGATTCGGCAACCGGGGCCAGTCCGACTACGCCGCGGCCAACGACGCCCTGAACAAGCTGGCCGTCTGGCTCGACGGCCGATGGCCGGGACGTGTCGTCGCGCCGATCTGGGGCCCGTGGTCGGGCGTCGGCATGGTCTCCGATCTGGAGGCGGTGCTCGGCTCGCGCGGCCTGGGCATGATCGCCCCCGAGACCGGCGTCGCCGCTCTAATGGATGAACTGGATCGCGGGCGCAAGGGAGACGTTGAGGTGATTCTCGCCGGCGACCTGGGCGGGCTCGACGCCCCCTTGAAACGAATCCCGTCGCGCGAGGGAGCCCTTCGATGAGCCGCCGCCGCCGGCCCCTGGACATCGCGATTGTCGGCATGGGCTGCCGGTTTCCGGGAGCCTCCGACCTGTTCGCCTACTGGGCCAATATCCTGGCCAACCGCGACCAGACCAGCGAAGTCCCCGCCGATCGCTGGCCCATCGACATATTTTTTGATCCCGCTTCCAAGGCCAACGACCGAGTTTCCTGTCGCCGCGGCGGCTACCTGGACGCTCCCGTTCCGTTCGACCCGGCCGAGCACGGCATCATGCCCTTGGCCGTTGATGGGGGCGAGCCCGAGCAGTTCCTAGTCCTCGACGCCGCCCGCGCCGCGCTGGCCGACGCCGGACTCGACGCCGACCGGCTGGACGACCCGCGCGTCGAAGTGGTCGTTGGTCGAGGCAACTACTTCAACCGGGGGAACCTAACCCGCCTGCAACACGGCCGGATCATCGCCCAAACCGCGGGCCTGCTTGCGGCGCTTCATCCCGAATGGACGGCCGACGATTTGGAGGCGCTCCGACAAGATTTGAAGTCGAGCCTGCCGCCATTCGAGGCCGCGACGATCCCCGGCCAGCTCACCAGCGCGACATCGGGCCGGCTGTCCGACCGCCTGAACCTCAACGGCGCGAGCTTTGTGGTCGACGCCGCCAGCGCTTCGTCCCTCGTCGCGCTGGACTTGGGGTGCCGCGCGCTTAAAGAACGGAGAGCCGACCTCGCATTAATCGGCGGCGTCTACATAGAAGCCGACGTGGATTTCCCCCTGGTCTTCGGTCGCCTTGGCGCGCTTTCGAAATCTGGCGAGGCGCGCTCGTTCTCGGCCGACGCCGACGGTCTGGTCTCCGGCGAGGGCGTGGGAGTCGTCGTGCTAAAGCGGCTCCATGACGCCGAGCGGGCCGGCGATCGAATTTACGCGGTCGTTAAGGGCGTCGGCCTGGCCAGCGACGGCCGATCGCGAGGGCTCGCCGCGCCCAGCGCGCGCGGGCACGCTTTGGCGATGCGCCGGGCGTTGCGAGCCGCGCGGGTGGGATCGGAAACCATCGAGTTGATCGAAGGGCACGGCCTGGGCGTCCCGGCCTCTGATCGAGCCGAGCTTCGGGCCCTTCGGGCCGCCTATCCCAGACGGGACGGATCAAAACGGGTCCTGGGGGCGGTGGCCTCTCAAATCGGCCACGCCATGCCCGCGGCCGGGATGGCTGGCCTCATCAAAACGGCTTTGTCTCTGCATCACCGAATCCTGCCGCCGACGCGTCACGCCGAACAACCTCACCCGATGGTCGCCGAGGGTGGTTTTGAGCTCCTTACCGCCCCGCGGCCCTGGATTCACGACAGACGGGACGTATCCCGCCGGGCGGGCGTCAACGCTTTCGGGTTCGCTGGGGTCAACGCCCATGCGGTGCTGGAGGAGCACACTCCGTCGGCCGACCGGATCACGCCCGGGGCGATGCTCGATTGGGATTCCGAAGCGTTTCTCCTCGCCGCCGAAAGCCGCCCCGCGCTCGCCGATCAGGTCCGCGAACTTCGCGAGCGAATCCGCGCGTGGGATGGGAACGGACCGAGCCTGAAGGACCTGGCCTTCACTCTCAATTCGGTTCGAGAGCCTGGTGAAGGGAAGGTCCGCCTGGGGTTGGTGGCCGGGTCGGCTGATCAGCTTGTCGGTCGGTTGGACGCGGTCGAACCGCTCTTGCGCGACGACTCGCGCCGGATGATTCGCGACCCCCGCGGGCTCTATTTCTGGGATGATCCGGTTGGACGCGAAGGCGAAAAAACGCTCGCCTTCCTCTTCCCCGGCGAGGGGTCGCAATACCCCGGCATGCTCGCCGACCTATGTTTTCATTTCCCCGAACTGCGAATTGAGATTGAGAAGGCCGATCGGATCGCCCGCGATTCGGTTGACGGCCCGCCGGCGAGCCGCTGCCTCTTCGGCGGCGCGATCGACGAGCCGGACGCTCTCTGGGCGGCCGACACGGCCGTAACCACGGTGCTCGCCTCTCAATGGGGCATGTATCAAATTCTGACGCGATTGGGCTTGCGTCCCGACGCCGTGGTCGGCCATAGCAGCGGGGAACTCCCCGCGCTGGCCGCGGCCGGCGCCCTTACCGCGTCGGGAACGCCGTCGACCGAAGGCACCCTGGAGCGCGCCCTCGGTCGATTGGCCGCCATTTTCCACCGCCTCGAAGCCAATGGCGAAATACCTCGAGCAAGTCTCGTCGCCATCGGCGCCGATCGGGCGCGGGTGGAATCGGCCATCCGCGCGGTGGGAGGCTCGGCGGTGATCGCCATCGACAATTGCCCTCGCCAGGTGGTTTTGGCCGTGCCCCAAGTTGAAACAGATCGAATCGTCGCGACGCTTCGGGCCGAGGGCTTGGTCTGCGAGGAACTCCCGTTCCACCGCGCCTACCACACCCCCGCTTTCGAAGCGGTGATGGCCCCATTGAGAGATTTCTACGACGGCTTGGAATTCCGTCTCCCGAATTGCCGCGTCTATTCCTGTTCAACAGCCGAGCGCATGCCCGACGACGCCGAAGCAATCCGCCGACTCGCCGCGGCCCAGTGGACGCGCCCGGTCGACTTCCGATCGACGGTTGAAGCCATGCACCGCGACGGCCTCCGGGTCTTCGTGGACGTCGGCGCTCGCGG
>Ga0182742_1003360_pt1 | contig 15793 bp, 11 predicted proteins | sample eDN5th37CBELigMG_FD_128880 | JGI IMG/M metagenome (GOLD analysis project Ga0182742, IMG submission 128880) | Enriched Miracle-Growth compost microbial communities from Emeryville, California, USA - eDNA 5th pass 37_C BE-Lig MG (version 2)... ...
CGATGTCGTCGGCCAGCGCGCCGTCGTTGGGGGTCGTGTCGGTGACGATCACCTCGCCGGGGCCGTGAACGGTGATCGTCCACTCGTTGCCCGCGCGGTCCTTGCCGGTGACGATCTTGCCCTGGTTGCTGTAAAGCGGGGCGTTGGGATCGTTGCCTCGAATCAGCGACTGGACCTGGATCATCCCGCGATGGCCGGTGACGGGATTGCGGACGGCCAAATCGCCCGGAAGGTATGGCGCCATCGCCGCCCCGAGGTTCGAGGCGAGCAGTTGCCGCGACTCAAGGTGTTCGAGGCCCTGGAAACGAAGGCGCCGGGTCGAACGGGGCCGGCCGGTTCCTCTCCGCGTGCTACCCATGGGAAGTCTCCCTACTTCCGACGACTCGCCGCCGCGGGTCATCGATCGGTCGATGGATCGAACGATCGAGCGCGCCGCCGCGAGCCGCCCTCCGTAATTCAATGTGGTCGTCCGGCCGAATCGGACGAGCGCGCCAAGCGCCCGCCAAGCGACCGGCGGTCCCCACGCTCGCCTTGCGGAGAGGAAGGAAAACCGCGACCTGATCGCGACTCGACGATTCGCCTATGGCTTTTTTGTTCGGCCCCGCCAGCGCGTCAACTTCATGCGCCCCGGAGAGATGGAAAGACCAGGGGGAGGAGGAAAGCGGAGGAAGTGATTAGACCGAAGGCGCCGAGCGAAGCGAAGCGAGCGCTTGGTCCTCATCTTCGGCGATGATCAGGTAATGGTCGAGCTTCATGACCCGCAACAGATCGAGCACCTCGGACTGGAGGCGGTAGAGGACCGCGCGGCCGCCTCGCCCGTCGAGCCGGCGCTTGAGCCCGACCAGGATGGCCACGCCGGAGCTGGAAAGGTAGTCCACCCGCCCCATGTCGATGGCCAGGCGCGGTTTGTCGCGCGATTGGATCAGGCCGAAGAGCGAGTCGTGAAAGGGGGTGTTTCGGAAGTCGTTGAGGCTGGCCGGGTCGGTGATCTCGACGACCAGCGCGTCCGACTCCTCGCGTGTTGTGAATGCGCTCATGACGTGGACGGTTCCTCTCGCGGCAGCCCCAGCCCTCGCTCCGGCCAACGAGGCCTGGGCGTTCGCCCCGACTCTCAACCCGGGTAGGTGGTCCCGGGATGGAGCGTCCATGCCGGGACCACAGGCGTTGATCTTAACGCGCGTTTCCGGCCCCACGCAATTCACCGGGGGCCGCGACGATGCGGGGAGGCGTCGGCTGGGTCGTATTCCCCGACGCGCGGGGATGTTAAAATCGACGCTCCGCCCCGGCGGCGGCCCCCGAATCGGCTTTCGGGGGTCGAAACGAGCCTGGTTGGTCGTCGCTTTGCGAGGGTTCCTGGTTTGAATCGGTTTTTGCTGGCCCTTCGATCGTTTTGGCGGATCTTGACGGACCCGGACTTCGCCGCTCGCGTCGAGCCGCTTTTTTCCCGACAGCCGACGGGGCCGGATCTGCGGATCCTGGCGGTCCTTCAGCGCGACGGGAGGTTGGTCGACTTCCTGGAGGAGGACATCGACGGCTACACCGACGCCCAAATCGGCGCGGCGGTTCGCGACATCCATCGGGGATGCCGCAAGACCCTGCGCGATTATCTGACGATCGAGCCGATCCTCGGCGGTCCCGAAGAGGGGCGCGTCGACGTTCCCTCCGACTTCGATCCGGCGGCCGTCCGGCTGATCGGCAACGTCGACGGTCCGCCCCCATTTCAAGGGATCCTCAAGCATCACGGCTGGCGGGTGCGCTCGGTCCATTTGCCGGTCCTGCCGGTCGCCCGGGACGATTCCTCGGTCCTCTCTCCCGCCGAAGTCGAGATTCCCTAAATCGAACCGCGCGAGTCATTCGTTTTCGCTAAGGAGCGGGCATGTCGCGTTATGTCGTGGGGATCGACCTGGGGACCACCAACAGTTCGTTGGCCCACGCCGCCGCCGGCGCCGAGGAGGCGGGCGCGGCCGATCCAGTCTCCATCGAGCAATTCGCCATTCCCCAAATCGTCGGCCCGAATGATGTTTCCCCCCGGCCGCTGCTGCCGTCGTTCCTCTACCTCGCGGGCGAGAAGGAATTTCCGGCCGGGGCGCTGGAGCTTCCCTGGAAGGGGCCCGCGGATCGCGTCGCGGGGGTCTTCGCGCGCGATCACGGCGCCAAAGTGCCGGGACGCCTGGTGAGCTCGGCCAAAAGTTGGTTGTCTCATCCGGGGGTCGACCGCCGCGCGGCGATCCTTCCCTGGGGCGCCGGCGACGAGGTGAAGAAAGTCTCGCCCGTGGATGCGTCGGCGTTTTACCTCACGCACCTGCGCGAAGCCTGGAACGCGACGATCGCCGGGAAGACCGCCGATGATCGTCTGGAGAACCAGGACATTCTGCTGACCGTGCCGGCCTCGTTCGACGCCGTCGCGCGCGAGCTGACCGTCGAGGCCGCCGAGAAGGCCGGACTCAATCGGATCACGCTTCTAGAGGAGCCCCAGGCCGCCTTTTACTCCTGGCTCGCGGCCGAGGGGGACGGCTGGCGCAAGAAGGTCAAGGTCGGCGATGTGATCCTGGTTTGTGACGTCGGCGGCGGCACCACCGACCTGACCCTGATCTCCGTGGCCGAGGAGGCGGGCGATCTGGTCCTCTCGCGGCTGGCCGTCGGCGAGCACATCCTGCTTGGCGGCGACAACATGGACCTGGCGCTCGCCTACGCGGTGGCGGCGAACCTGCCCCGCGGCATGGAGGGGCTCGACGCCGCGCAGCGGGTGGCCCTGGGCTACGCCTGTCGGACGGCGAAGGAGGAGCTCTTCAGCGATCCCAAGAAGTCGTCGGCCGCCATCACCGTCCTGGGTCGAGGCTCCAAGGTCATCGGCGGCTCGATCAAGACGGAGCTTCAGCGCGAGGTTTTGAACAAGGTCTTAATCGACGGCTTCCTTCCCCACTGCGCGCCGACGGATCAGCCGGCGTCGGGCCGTCGCGTCGGCCTGACCGAAATCGGCCTCCCCTACGCCGCCGACCCCGCGATCACGCGGCATCTCGCCCGGTTTTTGGGCAGACAGGCCGGCTCATTGCACACGGGGGGGACGATGATCGCCCCGTCGGCGGTCCTCTTCAACGGCGGCGTCTTCAAGGCGGAGGAGATGCGGGAGCGCGTGCTGGAGGTGCTTTCGGAATGGGCGGGCCGTCCCGTCCCCGCGCTCCACTCCCACGACCTCGACGTGGCCGTCGCCCGGGGCGCGGCGTATTACGGGCGGGCGCGCCGGGGCGGGGGGGTGCGAATTCGCGGCGGCGTGGCTCGGTCGTATTACATTGGGCTGGAGACCTCCGCGCCCGCGGTGCCGGGCGTCGCGCCGCCGATCAAGGCGCTTTGCGTGGTGCCGATGGGGATGGAGGAGGGGACCGAGGTGGACGTCCCCAGCGAGGACCTCGGGCTTATCGTCGGCGAGCCGGCGGTCTTCCGGTTCCTCGGCTTGACGACCCGCCGCGAAGACCCCGTCGGCGCGGTTTTGGATCGCTGGGAGCCCGAAGAGCTTGAGGAGATGGCTCCGCTGGAGACCGCGCTGCCGGTCGAGGGAGACGGCTCGAGCCAGACGGTTCCGGTTCGCCTCCACTCCAACGTCAACGAGGTCGGGACTCTTGAGCTTTGGTGCCGAAGCACGCGCGACGATCGGCGCTGGAAGCTGGAATTCAACGTCCGCGAAGCGAGCGAAGATTAAGACGATGACGGACCAACGATCCATTCTGCTGACCGTCGACGGCGCGGTCGCCAAGCCCTTGCGGCTGACGTTCGACGATCTCGCCGGCCTTCCCGCCGCCGACCAGGTTGACGACATCTCGCGGTTTCATCCAACCCGCCGGGGCTCGGGCGTGGCGCTTGGGGCCGTGCTGCGGCTCGCCGAGGTCGCGCCGGAGGCCCGTTACCTGACGCTCCACGCCGACGACGACTTCCACGCCTCCGTCCCCCTGGCCGAGGTCTTGCCCGAGGCCGTCGTCGTCTATCATCGGAACGGGCGTCTCATGAGCCCCGAAGAAGGCGGGCCGCTTCGGTTCATCATCAAGAACCCGGCCGCGTGCCACACCGACGAACTCGACGACTGCGCGAACGTCAAGTATCTCAACCGCATCGAGCTTTCCGTCGCTCGCGGCCAAGACACCCGGCCCCACACCGATTTCGAGCACGAGGAACTGCATAGGGCCGAGGGCTGATTCGGCCCTCGACTGGGCGGAGGACGGCTCCGGGATTACCGGCCGAAGCTCCGACAGACGGCGAGGTAGGTTGGCCGGAGCGTCTCGAACTCGGCCTCGGGGCCGTAGGCGAGGATCGAAACGCGGCGGTCCCTGGTCAAGAGAGTGACGTGGTAACCCTTGAGGTTCCCGCCGAACAACCCGCCCGACGCCGTGAAAACGGAGAGGCGGCCCTCGCCGAGGCCGGAGCCTTTGAACACGTCGGGGCGGCCCTCGACGTAGCCGCTCAACTCCTCGGCGGCCACGCGCTTGTACAGCTCGTGCGCCTTGTGGACCGGAGCGAATTCGCTCCCCTCCTCGAACTCGCCGGCGGAGTCCGACCCGGACATCAGCGACCCCTGGATGTCGGCGTAGGCCTGAATCTTGGCGGAACCCTTGGTCAGGATCACGAATGAGTACGTGTTGTCGGGTCGTCCCCCCGTTTCGGCCGTCCAGCCCTGGGGATGGCGAAGCTTGAAGGCGCCGTCCTTGGCCGAGAACTCGACCGCCGCCAGGGCATTGTCGGCGTCCGGATCGAACTCCGCGGCGCCGGCGTCGACCAGATTCTTGTTCTCGGCGGCCTTGCCGGCCGCCGCGATCGGCGGCGCGTTCCGCATGTGGATCATCTGCACCAGCAGCTTGCCGTCTTCCGGGTCGATCAGGTCGAGGGTCTCGCGGCCGAGCTTGAAATCGTACTCGCGGCTTACCTCGTAGCCTTCTTCATCCTTCAACGCGAGCGACAGGCGGTTCCCCTTGATGGTGTAGGTGCCGGACAGCGGGTCCTCCTCGCCGACCGTGATGGAGGCGCGTTTCTTCTCGTCGAGTACGAGCCGATACGCCGTGTGGGTGAGCGAGCGGCTGATCTCGTGCTCCACCATCGACCCGCCCCATGCGCCAAGGATCGAGGGGGGCTTCAGGAACGAGTCGTACACGATGAAGCCGACGCCCGCGATGGCGGCCAGAACCACGGCGCCGATGCCGGCCAGCACGCGCTTGTCGAGGCCGTCGGGGTTTTCGGCCCGCTTCTTCCGCCCCTTCTTCTTTTTCTTCTTCTTGGGCGCCGAGGCGTCCGCGCGCGAGTCGGCCGGCGGGTGGGCGAGCCGCGCCAATGGCGCCGCCTCCTCGACGGGTCCGAGATCCTCGAACAGCGACGCCGGAATCTCGTCGGGCGCCGATTCGGGGGGCGGGGCAGTTGGTCTCGCCTTCGCGACCGGGGCGGCCGATTTGGCCTTGGCTGTTTTTCCAACCGCGCCTTCGACATACCCACGAGCGATCAACTCTCGGGCCACCTGGTCGCTCGCGCCCTTGGCCGCCGATTCGCTGGCGAGCGTCTGATCGCGCCGTTTCCTGGTTCCGTCCCGCGCCACCTGGATGACGCTCATGGTGGAGCCGGCGATTTCGAGGATCACGACCTTGCGGTCGGCCGACGATCCGAGGCTGAATCGGCGCATCATGAGCCCTCTCGCGCGATGGCCGGGGGAGCCGCGCGGTGGAAGCCGTCCGGGTTGTTCACTTTTCGAGCCCAGCGCATGGTACAGCGCTCTTGGGAGCATTCCAAGCGCGTTGCTTGGAATCATCAGCGCGAGCGTGAAGTGTCCGGGCGCTTTAGCTAAAAGCTCCAGCCGAAAAGTTCGGCGGCCTTCATGGAGAGGACCAGCACCGTCACGGCGCCGGAGGTGAAGGCGACGACCAGGACGCCGGCCGCGGCGATCTCGCGGGCGACGGTCAGCCGGGGCTCGTCGGGGTCGCCGATGGCCCTGGCCAGGGTGTCGACGGCGCTGTGGCAAAGCTCGGCCACAAGCACCATGCTGCCGCCCAGGATCAGGAGGCACCATCCCCACTGGTTGACGCCGAGCAGACCCGCGGTAATGGCGATCAGGACGGCGCGGTGGAAGTGGGCGAAGAAGCTGGAATCGCCCCGGACCGCGTGCTTGAGGCCCCGAACGCCCGCCACGAACTTCCCCTTCGCCCCGCGCCGGTCGGCCCTGGAGGTGATCCCGGGGACGTCGCTGAGTTGCAACTCGAGCCGCCGCTCGTCGAACTCGGGCACCGGCAGAAGCCCCGGGGGGCTGGAGGTCCCGGGCTCGGAGTCGTTGGCGTCCGGCCGGTTCATCGTCGTCGAATCGGTCATGGCTTTTATGATCTTAAGACCTTTCCGAGGAACGCGGAGCACAGCGCGGCGGGCGTTATTGCGTCGGCGCCAGCCGCGAGTCGAACTGGTTCAGACCGGCCCCGGAGCCGAGCCGCAGGGTCGGAGCGAGCCGAGGCGAGATCTGGAAGGCGAACATGTAGCTGTCGCGCTGGGGGTCCACCGACAAGCCGAGCGAGAGCAGGTAGTCGGCCCCGATTCGGGTCAGCGAGAACATCGAGCTCAAGAGTCGATCCGTGCCGAAATCGTACGAGGTCGCGAACGTCCCGTACCATTTGGGGCTCATCCAGTAATTCGTCGCCACGTTGAGGGCCGAGGCGTCGATCGGCCCGGTGTTGATGACGCTGTAGCCGATGAAGACGTTGCCGCGCGGCGGCCTGGCCAGCGAGATCCCCGTCGTGATCACGTTCAACCCCTTGGGATTGAAGGTCGGGACGTTGAAATTGTCCAGGGGCGTTCCGCCGAGCAGGTCCCAGAACTCGAACCAGCCATAGGAAACGATGCTGGTGCGGTCGCCGATGAACCACTCGTAGTTGTAGGTCGTCTGTCCCCACGACTTGCCGAAGTTGTCGCGAGCGGGGTTGGGAAAGAAGGTCGTCGAGGCGTCGAGCGTCATCCAGTCGATGATCCGCCGCCGCCCCTCCGGCCCGCGCTTCGTCTGAAGCCGCTGATGGATGCCGAAACGCAGCGTTTCCATCGAGCCCTGAACGTCGGTCGTGTCGGTGATCGGAGAGAGCGTGCGGCGAAGGATCAAGTGGCGCGGGTCATAGGGGAACGGCAACAGTCCATCCGCCCAACTCGTGATCGCGAAGTAACGGCGCACCATCTCGTAGGTGTTGTCGTCCAGGTCGTCCTGCACGGCGATCGCGTTGAGCTGGTGGTTCGAGTAGGCGGTTCGGTAGTCGCCGTAGAAGCTCATCTTGTTGTTCAGGCCGTGGATGTTGAACAACTCGCTCTCGACCCCCGGATACGCCTTCCACGCGGTCGACTCAAGGTGAACGCCGGCCGCTCCCCAGATCCTTCCCAGCGTTCCGGTGCTCTGGCGCAGGTTGGGGCCGCCGCCGATCTGATCGGTCCAGCCGACGGCCTGACCCTGGATGTACGGGACGATCCGGACCACGTCGGCGACGTTGATCGGCAGGTCGAGCTCATGGTTGGTGTACCCGCGCCCGGCCTTGAAGACGCCGCTGGTGTTGGAGATCGGGTCGAAGGGGAGGAACGCGAAGAGGTTCGGGTTGTTCACCATGATGTCGGTGTGGGTGTTGGCGTAGTCGACCCCCGTGTGATGGAAGTAGACCAGCCGATTCCCCAGGAACGAGCGGCCAAGCCGATAGTAATCAAACCGCGGCAGCCACTGGGTGTCGGTCCGGAAGTCCATGAGGTTGGCTTCGGTCCAAAGGCTCACGGCCCAGTTGTTCTTTTGCCATTGCCCCTGGACCAGGGTCTCCTGATCCATGCCGACGTCGAAGAGCCGCTTGTAGTATTCCTCCAGGAAGTAGCGATCCGAATAATAGGCCGCCTCGAACTGGATGTGGGCGTCCTCGAACCGGTGCGCTTCGTCGTCCGGCAGGAACTTCTGCATGTGGCGGATGTTGAACCGGCCGCGGAAGTCCTGGAACGGGGGAACGCCCATGCGCTGGAATCCGGCTCGGCCGGCGCCCGGAGGCCCGTTGGTGACGATAGCGGGACCGGGCCCGAGCACGTCGATGCCCGAGTCGCGCAGGCCCCAGATGTCGAAATAGCCGAAGTAGTCGTGGGTGATGGTTTGCTGGGACAGGCGGTTGCGGCGATACGGATCCCGCAGGTCGGCCAGCAGGTCGGCGCCGAACCATCCCAGTTCGCTGCCCAGCGCAGGGAAGACCTTGGTGCGGGCGCTGAGGTAGTCGACGTCGACGTTCCAGTTCTCAATGAAGTTGGGTTTGCGCAGGCCAAGGACCTTGAACCCATCCCAATCCGAGAGCAACTGCTGGCCGAAGTAATTGTTCGTCCGGAAGCTGAGCATGCGCAACGGGGGATCGATGTCGTCGATCTCGCCGCTGAACCGCGGCCAGTAGAAGATCGGGACCGGCCCCATGTAGAAGAAGTTGGTGCGCGCGTCGTAGCGCCAGACCCGCTCCTGCATCCGTTCGGGTCCGCCGAGACCGGGGGCCGGCTTGCCTGAGATTGGGTCGGTCGCCTCGGTGGTCTTGCGCGTCAGCGTGATCGAGCGGTTGTAGATCCTGTACGCCGGATCGGGGAAGCGGCTGCCCGTGGAGATCGTTTTCTCGGCCCGAATTTCGGGGTCGGGGCTGAGGACCAGCGAGCCGTCCTCCTGGCGGACGACGGCCCGGAACTGCTCGATCCTCGGGGATTTCAACTTCATTGGGCTGATCAGGCCGGGGGCGAACATGTCGACCTCGGCCTTGTCGGCCATGATGCGGTCGGTCACGAAGTCGTAAAAGAGGCGTTCGGCCCGGAAGGTCTTCTGGTCGGCCTTGCCGGCGAACTTGTTCTCGTCCTGGCGGACGATGACGTTGCCCTCGAGGTAGATCTCCATCGGCTGGTCGGGATCCTCAACGACCTCGCCGTGGGGGCCGGTGACGGGCTCGCCCTTCTTGGGGTCGGGGTGGCGCCAGATCACGGCGTTGTCGGCCTCAAGGTCGACGGTTCCGTACTGGGGCGACTGGCTGACGACGTTGACGCCGCCGCGGTAGATGACCGTTCGGGTCCCGTCGGCCGTGGGCGGAAGAATCTTCACGTCGGTTTGACGACCGCTGCGCGGGTAGATGGACGTGACCCGCTGCGAACCGGGCGTCACCGGAGCGCGGAAGGCCGGCGGCTCCTCCTCCGCCGGCGCCGCGGGGGCCGGCTCGCCCGGCTCCAACGGCTCGTTCTCGAACCCCGAGTCGTCGGGCAACGGCTCCAATCGGGGCGCGGGTTCGCCCTCGTCCGCCTCGTCGGGCAACGGCTCCAGGCTGGGGTCGGTTTGTTCGTCGTCATCGTCAAGAGCCGGCGCGGCCGGTTGAGCGGGTGGGGCGGGGTTGTTGTCCCGAAGGTCGGGCACGTCCAGCCCAAGCTCGTCATCAATCGGCGGCAAGTCGATTTCGGGTTGGAAGACGTCGCCCCCCGGCGTCGACTGCGCGCGCTGGACGGCCGGATCACGGCGGGGCCTAGTCGCCGGCCCCGAAGCCGCCGGCTCGCCGCTCTCCGCGGCGACGACCGCCTGAGCCTCAAACAAGCCGGAGTCTTGCGCCCGAACCACGGTGGCCTGGTCGACGACCGCCCTCGGACGCGCGTTGGGCGGCGGTCCGTCCTCCCGAGCAACGGCGGGACGTTCCGCGCGAGCGGAGAACCCCGCTCGGTCGACGATCGCCAGCCCCTTGGGAGGGCTTGGGAGCCGAAGCAACCCCGAAGCCTCGTACGAGCGGACGCGGGCCACTTTGCTTGTCCGCAGGACGATCCGGCCCCGTTCGCGGGGTTCGCCGCGATCGGTCGTCGATCGGACGTTCCCCTCGGCGTAGACCTCGGCCTGGTGGATGGCTTCGCCGTCAAGCTCGCTCCTGGTGAGCCGAACGACGATGGCCGACGCGCGTACTCCCCGAAGTCCTTGCATCGCGGCGGCCTCGCCGGAGAGGACGACCCAGCGGCCATCGGGGGCGTCCCAAACGGCGACCCGCCGCGCGGTCAGCTCGATCGGATCGCGCGGAGTCGACGGATCGACCAGCGGATCGTCGGCCGCCGCGGGGAGCCCCCGAAGCAAGACCATCAGGATGAGGCCCAGCCACGCGCGAGTCGAGGCGCGGCGATTGGGTTGGTCGTGCTCGCGCACGTCGCCTCCCGGGAAACGACCGACATGACGAAGCGGATGGTCGTCCTTGACCAACCCGCGATCAAACCACGCTCAAGCTCGATACGGCGTCCGACGGAATCGCGGCGGCCTCCCGGCCGTCGTCAACGATCGCGGAACTCCTCCGTGAAAGCGCCCTGAATTGGACGCGGATGGGAACGGAGGGCGAATCAAGAGATGAGCGTGATGGGACAATCGCCGGGGAAGGTAGCCCGTCGTCCCATTTTGGTCAAGATCGACCGCGGCGATTCGCGGGCGGAAGGCGCGGCGGGCGCGCCTCCGAGTCCGTCCCGCTCCGTCGAAAACCATTTGGAGCGGGCAAGCGTCTCCCTTCTCCCGCTCGGGGAGAAGGGATGATCACGCCGCTTCTTACTCGGGAGACGCAAGCTTCGCGCTGAACAGGATCGCCCTTGTAAGACAATCCTTCAGTCGTGGGGAGGTCTCCTTCCGGAGGGCCGAGCCCGCCCCACGGGCTTGGCGGCCCGCCGGCACGTCGCTCAACCCTTGTATTCGCCGCCGCTAAGCCGGTCCAGGAGCTTCTTGGTGGCCTTGATGCCGTCGGACTCGCTGAGGCGGCCTCCCTCGTATTCGATGCCGACGAAGCCGGTGTAGCCGGCGTCGCTGACGATCTTCATGATCCGGGCGAAGTCGAGCCGCGACTCGTTGCCCTGGTCGTCGAAATCGTAGCTCTTGGCCGAGACGCCCTTGGCGTAATGCATCATCCGGGCGATGGCGTCGTAAACGTCGATCTCGTACTTGCCGTCCTTTTGGGGGAAGTTGCCGAAGTCGGGCAGGGTGCCGAAGTTCGGATTGTTGACGGCCTTCATCAGGGCGATCATGGCGTCGGGGTTGCTCGACGGCCCGCCGTGGTTTTCGCAGATGATGCTGATCTTGTGTTTCGATCCGTACTCCGTCAGCGCCGAGCAGGCCTCCGCCACCGCGCCAACGTCGTCGGGGCCGTAGTGGTTGCCCGTGTTGACTCGGATCGCGTGACAGCCCAGGGACGAGGCGGCGTCGACCCACTTCTTGTGGTTCTCGACGGCCTGGTTGCGCTCCGTTTTGTCGGGATGGCTCAGGTCGCCCTCGCCGTCAATCATGATCAGCACGCAGGTGACGCCGTGGTCGTCGGCCCGCTTCTTCAGGTCCTTCAGGTAGGCGGAGTCGTGGGCCTTGTCCTTGAAGAACTGGTTGACGAACTCAACGCCCTCAATGCCGTAGTCCTCGCGGGCGACCTTGGGGAAGTCGAGGTTGTCGAGCTTTCCGCCGAAGAGCGCCTTGTGCAGCGACCACTCGGCCAGCGAGATCTTGAACGGCTGGATCTTGCCCGGCTTGGGGTTGCCGGTCACCTCGTGGGCGAAGGCGATCCTCCCGGGCAGGCCCAAGCTCAACAGCGCGCCTCCAGCGGCGGCGCCTTGAAGGAACGAGCGACGATTCAGCGGCGTTTCGCGCATCGGAAATTGCTCCGTGGGGGGAGGAGGATTTTCGCCGGGCGGTCGCGGCGCGGGCTAGGCGAAGGCGATCGACCGCTCTTCAAGGATTCGTTTCAGGGCGTTCGCGGCGTCGGCGAATCGGACGGGTCCCGTGAATCCGCGGGACGCCTCGGCCACCACGAGGTGGGGCTCCAGAACGCAGAAGCCATCGTAGCCGTCGCGCGCGGCGTCGTCGAGAAGCTGGGGAATCTTGCCGTCGCCCTCGCCGGCGGGGACGTTGCGGCGGGCCGTCTCGGCGTAATCCTTGACGTGGAAATGTTTGACCCGGGACTTGAGCATCGACCAGGCCTCGTCTATCGGTTGGCCCACCTCGACGTAGTTCGCCGGGTCGAAGGCGTGGGCCAGGGCGGGGGAGTCGACCGTCGTGAGGATGTCGAGAACCCGTTCGGCGTGGTCGCCGTAAATTCCCTTCTCGTTCTCGAGCATCAGCGTGACGCCCTGGTCGGCCGCCCGTTTCGCCAGTTCGGCCATCCGGTCCATGACCGCGGCGCGGTGGGCCGCCGGATCGTCGCCCGGGGGCATGTAGAAGCTGAAGACCCGGACGCGGGGGCACTCGTAAAATGCGGCCAGCTCAAGCGCCTTGGCGTGGCGGTCGAGATGGGCCTCGAACGGCTCGTCGATCCGAATCTTGCCGATCGGCGAGCCGATGGCGCTGAGGCCGAAGCCCGCGTCGCGGAGCATCGTCCGAAACTCCTCGTGCCGAGCCGGCGCGAGGTCGAGCACGTTCGTGTCGTCGATGGCCCGAAACTCGATGTGCTTGATGCCGTGTCGCGACAGGACCTCAATCTGCTCCCTGGGGTCCTGGGAAATTTCGTCGGCGAAGGCGCTTAGGAGAATCATCGAAGCCGTTCCCACCAGCGGTTGCGTGTTGATCCGGGACTCTCCGCGATCATAGCAACTCGCCCAGCGACCGCCAGGGGCCGCCGACGGCCTGGATTGCGAGCCGTGATGGCGCGGAGGTTGCTGGCGGAGAGAACGGGCGCGCGGCCGCGTCCCCCTCGCGCGTCGCCGGGGCCTTCGACGGAGTCCGCCTTCAATCGGCGACGGGTTCGTTGATAGGCTGGGCGCGTCTGTTCCGCGAATTCAATGGGGAGTTCTCTTCGCCTCATCCCGATAAGTCGAGAATGAGATCCGGTATTGGTTCCCGCTTTACACTCCCAGCCCGATGGATTGGCGATGCCGCTTATCTCCCTGAACAACCATGAGTTTTACTATGAGGAGGAGGGTGAAGCCGGCGACCCCCTCGTTTTCCTTAGCGGTTTGGGCGGCGATCACCGCGCCTTCAGCCTCGCCAGGCGCTATTTCAGCCGGAATTACCGGACGCTGGCCTTCGACGCGCGCGACGCCGGCAGGAGCGGGCGGGCCGACGCGCCCTACACGACCGCCGACATGGCCGACGACGTCGCGGCCTGGCTGCGGGCGGTCGAGGCGAGCCCCGCCCACGTCGTCGGACAATCCCTGGGCGGACTGGTCGCGCAGGAGTTGGCGATTCGCCATCCGGGACTCGTCGGGTCGCTGACGCTCGCCTCGACGCACGCCGGGGCCAACCCCTGGCGCAAGGCGGTGATCGACTCCTGGGTCCAGCTTCGCGGCCTGGTGGAGGCCGACCGATTCACCCGGGCGACCCTCCCCTGGCTCGTCGCCCCCTCGTTTTACCGACACCCGGAACAGCTTGAGGGCCTGGTTCGGTTCGCGGAGCGGAACCCGTGGCCCCAGGACGCCGACGCCTTCGCGCGTCAGGCGCGGGCCGCCGGGACGCACGACGCCCGCGACCGCGTGGGCGAAATCCGCGTCCCGTGCCTGGTCCTGGTCGGCGAACACGATCTGGTCAACCCGCCCCGCGTTGCCGAAGAGTTGGCCGCGGCGATCCCGGGCGCCCGGCTCCAGGTTCTCCCGGGGGTGGGGCACATGCCCCACATCGAGAACCAGGTGGATTTCCGAAACGCCTTGGAGCAATTCCTATCATCGTTATAGTTGAACCCTCCGAGCGTCTCGGCGAGTCGGAGGAAGGCGACGGTTCACCATGAGGCCAAGCATGCGGTATCCCAGATCGAGCGGCATCCTGTTGCACCCGACCTCGCTGCCGGGCCGATTCGGCGTCGGCGACATCGGCCCGGAGGCTCACCGGTTCGTCGATGTTCTGGCCGAAGCGGGCCAGCGCTGGTGGCAGCTTCTGCCGTTGGGACCGACCGGGGCGGGCAATTCGCCCTATCAATCCCATTCCTCGTTCGCCGGCAACCGCCTGCTCATCAGTCCCGAAGCGCTCGTCGCCCGCCGCTGGTTGAAGGCCGAGGACTTGCCGGCCGGCGACGACGAGCAGACCGACGCGGTCGATTTCGCCAGCGCCGCGGCGCTCAAGGACGCGCTCTTGGCCAAAGCCTTCGCGCGGTTCACGCCCGACGCGGCGTTTCGCGACTTCGTCGCCGGCAACGAGCATTGGCTGCGCGACTACGCCCTGTTCATGGCGATCAAGGCGCGTCATGGGGGGCGGCCATGGTTCGAGTGGGAGCCGGAGCTGGTCTCGCGCCAGCCCGAGGCGCTCGCCGCGTTCGCCGAGTCGGCCGACGAGACGATCCGCTTCCATCAGTTCGTCCAGTTCCTCTTCGTCGAGCAATGGACGGCCCTGCGCGAGGCGTGCCGCCAGCGGGACGTGAAGCTCATCGGCGACGTGCCGATCTTCGTGGCCCACGACAGCGCCGACGTCTGGTCGCGGCCCGACCTGTTCTTCCTCGACGAGCAAGGCAAGCCGACCGTGGTGGCGGGCGTCCCCCCCGATTACTTCAGCGAGACGGGCCAGCTTTGGGGCAACCCGCTCTACCGCTGGGAGGTCCACGCGAAAACCGGCTACGCCTGGTGGAAACAGCGCCTCCGAGCCTTGCTCCGTCAGGTTGACCTGATCCGCATCGACCACTTCCGGGGGTTCGAGGCGTACTGGGAGGTGCCGGGCGGGGCCGAGACCGCCGTCGATGGTCGCTGGGTGCCCGGCCCCGGCGCCGAATTGTTCCGGGCCCTGAAGGACGAGTTCCCCGACCTGCCGTTCATCGCCGAGGATCTTGGGGTAATCACCCCCGAGGTCGAGGCCCTTCGCGACGAATTCCATCTTCCGGGCATGCGGGTCCTCCAATTCGGCTTCGCCGTCGACCCCGAGGCCGAGAAACACCTGCCGCACCGGCATGTGAACCATTGCATCACCTACACCGGGACGCACGACAACGACACGAGCGTCGGCTGGATCACCAGCGAGCACGTGGAAACGACCTTGTCGCTCGAAGAGATCGAGGAGGAGCGGGCCTTCGCCCTGCGCTACCTGGGAACCGATGGCCGCGAATTTAGCTGGGACTTGATCCGCCTGGCTTTCTCATCGGTCGCCGACATCGCCGTTGTTCCCATGCAGGACGTGCTCGGCCTCGACAGCCGGGCGCGGATGAACATCCCGGGCAAGGGGGAGGGGAACTGGCGATGGAGGCTGCTCCCCGGCCAGTTCAACTCGCTCGCTCAGGACAGGCTGGCCGATCTGACCGCGCTTTTCGGCCGTTGGAACGGCGAGTTGCCCGAGTCGCACAACCTGCGCCGCCACCCCGGGCGCGAGCTTCCCGCGTCGATGGAGCCGTCGAGCACCTCCTGTGGCGAGGTCGCGGATGAATCGAAGGGCGCGTCGACGGCGCGGGGAGGTTGACGCGCCGGGCCGGGGCCGGAGATCGCCCCCAGCCCGCGAAAGCCTCGGGCGAGCGAGTCAGGCCCCGCCCTGAATGTAGGTCATCAGGTGCTGGTTCTCATCGGAGAGCCGCTCGCACATGATCTTGATGACGTCGCCCACGGAGATGACGCCAACCAGTTGCGCGTCCTCGGTCACGGGCACCTTCGCGATGCTCCGCCGGGACATCAGCCCCATGACCTCCTCCACGTCGTCCCGCGCGTCGCAGATTGCCGGATCGCGGGTCATGACCTCCGAGACGCGGAGCCCGCCGAAGCCGTCGCCCCGGTGATGGAACAGTCGCAGGACGTCGCGCTCCGAAAAGACGCCGACCAGGAGGCCGTCCTCATCCACCACGGGAAGTGAACCGATGTTGTTCTGGACGAGCTTCGCGATCGCCTCGTTGACCAAGGCGTCGGCCTCAATCGC
>Ga0182742_1003361_pt1 | contig 15790 bp, 13 predicted proteins | sample eDN5th37CBELigMG_FD_128880 | JGI IMG/M metagenome (GOLD analysis project Ga0182742, IMG submission 128880) | Enriched Miracle-Growth compost microbial communities from Emeryville, California, USA - eDNA 5th pass 37_C BE-Lig MG (version 2)... ...
AATTGATTGATTCCTGAGAGATACAATGATTAGATCCATAGACCTGAATTGATTGATTCCTGAGAGATACAATGATTAGATCCATAGACCTGAATTGATTGATTCCTGAGAGATACAATGATTGACCTACTAGATCAATTCAATGATTAGATCCATAGACCTGAATTGATTGATTCCTGAGAGATACAATGATTGACCTACTAGATCAATTCAATGATTGGATCCTATCTGTGTCAATTCCCCGGGGATGTTAACTCTAATCACACCCCATAATCTATCCCATCTACGATCGAAGTTGAATGATATACTCGAAGGGCTACGCAGTAGTTGGAGGAGATGACCCTCAATCTATGCATTGGTAGGATTGATGCATAGATTGTCTGAGATATTGATACATTAATCGATCTAATCTTCGATAGGAATTGAACGCTATACTCGAAGGGGTTACACAATCTCATGCATTGATCGATCAATGTGCGGATCTCCTTGTGGATGACAGCCTTATAGAGGGTTATTCAGACATTATCAGTGTACTTGAAGTATAGGTGAGATTAGCATCCAACCGGGGTGACAATGATCTAGTTCTCCAGAGATCAAGATTGCTTCAAGATGGTGAGAATTAGACTTGATTCTGCTGTATGATCAATTCATACCATATTCCATAGTGTCTCAATGATCTGAAGGTCATCCACTAACTGCTTCAATCATTGCGTCAACTATTAGAGTACTGATTGCATTGATCTTACACATTAATCGATCATGTTCGAATCCCTCCATGGATTATACCCTTACAGAGGGTTATTCAGACAACATCACTCACTGTCAGATATAGGTGAGAATGACATCCAACCGAGGTGACAATGATCCAATCTCCCAGGATCCCAACTCATCAATCTATAGTATAATCCATCATCCTCCCAGAAGGTCTCAATAATGCATACATCCCTAACATACATGACATTAATCCTACCTCATCAGATCAACATCGCATAATTGATTCATCCATGTGGTCATGATGTCACAATCATTACATCGACATTATTCATTAACACATACACCTTCAGTTGAAGAAGGTATCTGTTCAATACTTAACTATGCATCTCCTTCAGTTACTTGATTACATAGCATTCCTAATATAATTCTCTCGCTCGACCTCATCTGAGAGTGTGATCTTCTGAGAGCTGTAGCTTGCGTTGGATAGATATCATATTCTGTAGGATTGAAGTATACATCCCAGATGTGGAAGGCAGATATGAACGAATGGGGGTTAGTAACAATCATAGATATCGGCAGAGAGAAGTCAATATTGATAGCCTTAGGATCTAGGATGGTCTTAGTTATAGTAGTAGCCTTAGACGGAGATCTCATATGCTCTAGGATATTAGCTGAGTGATCTAGAGTGAATGTTATATCCTTCGACATTACTCCTCTAGTCCTCATGTCCTGGAGATGTTCACGGATTGAGTCATCATAGACAACAACAGTATGAGGCAGGGGAGATAGAACAATACCTGCATAGTCACTATTGATTATTGTCTGATTAATCCAATGAATGCTAGATGTGATCTTACCGTTGGAGATGATTACAGTATTATCGTTGAATGCCTCCATCCTGAATGCCTCCATCTTCACATGATTCCATAGATGATACCAACTCTTGAATGTATTCATCTGTTCCAATGAGAACTGAGCGTTAGACATAACTCCTTGTAGATGTGATATCAATGCTTCTCTGCTAACCCCCATTCTCTCTAATGTTCTCAATTGCTCCACAGGAGATGAATCATCAACCCAAGCTACGGTAGAGTATACATTCCTGAGAAGCTGAGGGCTATAGTATGGATTGTTCAATGTAACAAGTGTATGAGATCTCATACTACATAGTCTAGCTTGTATCATCAATAGTTCATGACAGCTAATTCTCTTCGGAATAACTCTCACAGTACCATCAATGATCGCAGAATCCACGATATCACCCCAATCTTCTCTTAATATGTTCATGAGTAGGTTAGGATCTACAGTGTAAGTGTATGAGACCGTGAGGAATCTAGCCCTTGACGGATCTACAGATAACTTATCATCGTAGCATAGATTGGGTCTCATATTAGAGTTGGGATTGCAGCAGAAGTAGTCAATATCAATACAGTCCTCTACCTTGTATCCGAGGTACCAATCTGTGTGATATTCACCTTCCATTCCAACTCTCAATCTCATCCCAGACTGACTGAACCACCTCACCAGAGGAGTATATATGTTACCTTCCATAGCTTGAGATATTGATACATGCCTGAGGAAGTATTCCATCCTGAAGTATGGGTTGTACTTGCGAATCTCCATAGTCACATCAGCTAACGTCTTAACATCCAAGTGATGGAGTATTCTTGTCTTGAAATCCATTTCAGGAGACCATATCTCCCGTGATGAAGTGTAAGTTCTATTGATTCAATCTATCAGAAGATCCCAGAATGATACATTACAGGAAGTGTCACAGTGATAATCATATTAATCTATCACACGCTTCATCCAACAATACATGTACAATTGGATGAACTACTGAGGTGAATCAACTGATGCAGATAATATATGATGCAATCAACAGATTACATGAAGTTATATCACCTTCGTATCTCGAGTCATGTCAAGTTAACTAATATCTCCCCTTCATCGAGAGATATGAGCATAATTGTCTCAGTTAGATCATTGAATGAATCTAGGAATAGTGTAGTTCTTGTCATCTGACAATCTCTTCATCTTGTTGATAGTACCCAATGCATCCATGGCTTCCTCAGTAGACATTGGGATGGATATTGTTGTATTATTGAATCTATCAATCTGTCTGGGAATGAAGCTACTGTCTCCCTTCGGTCCCGGCACACTACTTCCCTTGTTAGGAATGAATCCATTGAGCACCATAACAATATTAGGGATCTCAGCTTCATTCTTGAATGTCATTCTCAATTCACCTGATCTATATCCCATTGAGACATTGATCCTGTAGAGATGATCTGTGAATAACTTGGCCCAATCTGTATTAATACCAACTCCTCTGGCAACTTCATCCCTAATATGAGCTATATCTCTGGCTCTGTTCAGATATTCCTTCAAGTACTCACATGATACTCTCTGATATGATCCCAACCCCTCCTCTGGAGTGAAGCTAGCAAGGGAATCAATAGAATGAACGATAGATTCACAGTCGAAGTATCTCGTAATCTCCAGTAGGTTACTTCTATCATTCACAGATGTCCCTACCATGTTGACAGGATGAGTTATATCTCTGACAGATGAGATCATATCAACCTTCTTGTAATTGATGAGGAATTCTCTGAGATTGAACCCTGGTTGATCTGGAATGATAATATGGAGAGCTCCTTGATCATCCACATACATTCTATAGTTGAATCTATCCAGAGAGTGTTCTAATGTCCTGATTAATCTATTATCTACATATCTCTGACCGATAATCAATTCAGTGTACTTCTCTGAAGGCTTCGCTCTGATGAAGAAGTAACCATGGAGCATTCCATGAAGAATATTGATTAGATGAGAATATTCAGTCCTCATAGCCTCTCTCAACTTAGTATCAAGGTAGGCAGCTTGATCCAATGAGAACTCAGACTCATATTGCTTAATTGCTTGTATTAATGACTTCTTATCAGACATTTACACAGTCCCAGATAACGTTACATCATGCATTCAGGGTGATGCTACGCGTATTCAATCCAATCAATATACCTGAGTGGACATTACGTTGTACCTCATTATTACATTAACTGATCTGAAGCCATTAGGAGGATAACTCAACCTCATACATGATCCTATCTTCATCGTTGCTGCATGTTCATCTAACTTCTTCAGTTTAGCTCCTAGGCCCTTAGTCTTGAATCCTGGGGGAATATCGATATCAACATGATACACACCGTCTATCTTCTCTAATCTGGGAACTAATCCATTCTTCAGGAGATACTTACATAGCTCTGTATGCTTAGTATTGGAGATATCACAGCCTATGAGATCAACATCTACTGTATCCTTCGGAGGTTGTATCTTCTTCCCCTGTTGCTTCCTCTCCTCTTGAGTTACCTTACACTTCTTCTCAAGCTTAGCCTTGAACTCTTCCTTCTTCTTCCTCTTCTCTAGAGACTCCACCATATCCTTCAACTTACATATGTTAGCAGGATTAGTCATATCTTGTGAGGTCATAGCTGCTAGTCCTGATAAGGCTCTCTTCATTCCCTTCCTTCCTCCAATACCTTGTGGAGTCATCAATGAATTCAATAATCCTTCGGGGTTAGATGCTTGAGAGTCTACATTAACAAGACCCATCTTGATCATATCCTCAACCTTCATTGTGTCTATTTCCACAGACTATTCAATTGAAGTACTATGCCACACTTGAAAATGATTCCAGATATAATTACAGTAGTTATTCAATACTCAGATATTAGATCAATAGCTAGATTAGCTTCAACCTCTCGTGATATTAGAGAGAGTATTAGATCAAGTCTCAAGTTCACCCAGATACCATTCCATGATCTGAGGGAGTTAGCACAGATCAGATCAGGTCTATCATCTCTTCAATCTCTAACTAATGATGTAATGCCTTCAGAGATGTTGGTGGATCTCTTCAGAGACAGGACAGCAGAGCAAGATCAGTTCCTCCTCCATCAGACATTAATGGATAGATCATTAGAGACTAAGCTTCAATGTTGGGGATCTATGTTCAACCCTAGACTCCTAGATGAGAAGCAATGGTCCTTACTCTGTCAGAACTACAATAGAATCAATGCTAGATCCTATGAGATGTTAGCAGCTCTAGTATCTTCAAGCATACCATTGAGAGGATATCTTGCTGAATCTATCAAGATGGATATGGATCTATTACATGGAAGTATTGAAGCAGATCAAGGTCAAGTATCTATTGATCTCCAAGTTATGCCTAGAACCGAAGATGTACACAGTATATCCCTGAGATCTAGGATTCTAAGATCACTTCCATGCCCTGATCATATCATTGTTAATCTACTACACTTGATGAACTCTGAAGAGCTTGAAGGCATTGAGTTAATTGCACCCATGCTCCAATGCCTAGAGTCGTTCCATGAGGGAAGATGTGATCTATCATTAATCGAGGAGCTAATCAAGAGATCTATATCCTGTTGGGGTATATCTACCATATATAATCACATCAGCTCAGGCATTAGATCTAACACCTTAACATTCAAGAGCTTACAGATAATATCTCATTACTGTTCTAGTTATGATGGCAGTGTCCTCCATCGTAGATTGATTGATCTCATTCTATCAGATAGACATATCCCAAGATGTTATCAATTCTATAGATGCTTGATGATTCTCAGATCTAGACATAACAAGGCCTTCTATCCCTCGAATCTCGTCAATAGATCATACTCTGAACTTCTCTCCTTCAGCTTAGACTGCTATCCTTGTTGCTTGAAGATTCTATATCACAAGGAGAGAGGAGATGATATTCAAGATCAATTAGGTATTCTCTTCAGAAGGGATAACTTCAAGAGCTTCCATAGTCACTGTGATCTCATGACTGAACTATGTAATATTCCATCCCTGAGAGAGGATATGTTCAAGTTCACATGCTCTGAAGCTGGAACATCTAGAATTAAGTACTAACGAGAAGAGTACATCACTTAAGCTTCACTGACAGTTGCTTAACTTCATCACTCAATCTCGCATCATTGTTAGAATGGTGTAAGATCATTATTATATCTGAGATACTGCCGTATCGCTCATAACATGAATGTTATATATGCAGAAGTATGGACTTATCCCTACATGAACTGATGATAATATGATCATACGTTGAGTATGTTGATGATGGTAACGGTGATATCAAGGTTAAATCATATTATCATTACTATCATCGATGGGTTAAGTTCATTCGTATCATCCTACAGATGTAAGTATGAGGTAATTAGCTGATATCTCTAGTGTATAGAGAGATAACAACTTAAGGGAATTAACAGTATTGGGGTCTATACTACTTAACGGAGTGACTTTTGCAGAAGAGCTCATACATCTGGGCAGGAGTCAGTTGAACACATCCTGAACTATCAGGTCTCTCTACAAGAGAGGATGAGTAGAACTCCAGGAGATCACTGACTCTATCATCTGATAGCTTCCTTCCCTTGGAATCTGCAACTTCATAGATAGTCTCATGATAGATCTGATAATCCATCACTTCAGAGAGGATGAAGTCTTCAATCTTCTCGGCTTCCACCATATTCACTTGAACTCCTTGGTACAATGCTACAATATCTTCGAACTTAGGGGGAGATGTCATAGTCATATGATACTTAATACTCATGTATAATGAGACAAGGTATGCTGTGGAGATAGTCTCCAGACTTCTGGTGATTCCTCTATCATGCAGGGCAGCCAAGTAACAATCGAAGATATACAGAGATGTGAAGAGGATTCTGTGACGATACCAGTACTTATTCTCTCTCTTGATGAATAGAGTCAGAGCCATATAACATCCTCTCATTCTAGCTCTAGAGCATACAATCCTTAGAGGCTTAGAGCCGATAGGTGCTGTCCTTATAGGATATCTAGCTCTGGTTCCTTCAATGAATGATCTAATGCTATTGAAGAAGGGATGGTTCAGAGCGTCTGTAGCACTGAATCTCTTCTTATGATCTAGCTTGAGAAGACCTAAGAGGAGAGATAGAGCATCATTGAATGAGCTATCAGCCCTAGCATATGAGTTAGCAGGAAGAGAGATCGTGGCCTTGATATCATCAAGCTCTCTGGCGTGTTGGTCTTGAGGAGCTACCATGGCAGGTGTAGGTCTATGAGGCATCATATTCATGGAATGAACTTGAGGTACCATAGTGTTAACACCATTCATAGGCACTACATGGTAGGGATACTGTGGCTTAGATCCAACGACTACAGGACCTAGAGATAATGATCTAATCCTCCATCTAACCATCAACTCTGAAGTCTGTTGAGAAGGGAATGTCTTCCAGAGGAGATCTAGGATGGTCATATCATTGTCTTGCCTGATTGACTTGAGGAATGGAGTCTTGCATAACATCTCATAGAAGATCATACCTGTACTCCATAGATCAATCTTGGATGTGTACTCTGAATCGCCTGCACAGATCTCAGGAGCACGGTAGAGGCATGTAACCACCTTCGGGGTCTGATTACCTTGATTCTCCATAGGTCTAGACAGTCCGAAGTCACATATCTTCACCAATCCGCATTGATCTCCTGAATCCATAGACCATAGGATATTATCTGGCTTCAAGTCTCTATGGATGATGCCCTTAGAATGTATATGCTCAAGGGATAGAAGGATCTGAGCTAGATAGACGCGACAGAGATGATAATAGATCTCATCTTCCATCTGAGAATGAATGAACTCAGTCAGGTTCTTGGGCATGAACTCGAAGATGAAGTACATCTTATCAACTCTCTCATTACCCTTGTTCTTCACACAGATAGTTCCTGGAGCGAAGGGACAATAATTAATAATATCCTTAGTTAGAACACAGTATGGATGACCGTTAATCTTCTTCAATACATCAGCTTCCTTCAATGATCCCGAGAAGGAAGTGGATCTATCAATGAAGTTACACTTGACAGCGTATTGATTACCTGATTGAGATCTTGCTGACACAACATGACCGTAAGTTCCTTGACCTGCTGTGAAATCAGCTTGAAAGATGTACCTCTTGTCCGACATGACTATTTTAGGAGGTACCTCTCACTATGTTATCTGATCGTATTGATCTCTACTTGACTTTCTGTTTGATTGTTGATGCTACATCTCATTACAATGATATATCCTTCCCAGCTTAGAGTCTATAACTGAGATTAACTTGAGACATTCCCTGCAACCATGAGGCATGTTAATATTATCTAGGGTGTATTCAGGTAATGCCCTGGTAATGCATCTCAATGATCTCCAGGTTCCATTGATATCATCACAATAATTCCTCCTCAGATAGAACTCAACCTCAGGGATGTCCAAGTAAGGCATGATTCTATGCTCTATTAGATAGTAATCTTCACGACTGTATGAGTTAGTAGAGTAACAGAATGATACATCCTCAGGGAATGATCCTCTCCTCATCGCTCTGATGGTCTTGTTCATATGAACTTGATTCCTGAACAACAGAGGGGAATTGAATCCTTGATTGGATAGATGATGGCATATCTCTAACTCTAGTAATGTTCTAGGAGTGAACTTGATATCTAATCCATCTCTGAGAATGATAGAGCAAGCAATGAATCTTGTGTTATCATCTCCGTAGGCAATACAATCAATACACCATTGCCTTACATCTCTAATTCTATCCCAGTTACTCATCCAATACATGAATCCTAACATCTTGAACATCATCTCAATATGATAATCTCTATCACTACACTGATCTCGATACTTGTTCACACCAACGAAGATGTTGTAGATATCTACACAAGCAGGGCTCTTGGTAACTAACAATCCATTCACAACGTCGAAGATTATATACACTCCAGGATATGTATTGATCAGATGAGAAGCTAAGGGATATGAACATGAAATAACTACTTCAGGAGCTATATGATATGTTAGATCTATGTCTCTCAGGGATATACATCTATTGAACAGACCAGGATCTGTGATCTCTCTCAGACATTGATTCAGGAACTTAGTCCATTGCCAAGCCATGTTCTTCTCTCTGTGTTGGAATGTGAACATGAACTCCAGGTCTATCTGTGAGATCCCCCCTGATCTAATCATATCCAAGTATCTATCGTGGAGATTGAGTAGGTATATCTTACCGAAGCATATATCTCTCACTTCTCTACTTGTTCTGGCTAACACTAACAAGCTCTGAGTGTTCAGGTATTCGGTAATGATATGGAACGTATCGTATATCATTTCAAGATGAGTTGAGGGTCAGAGGAGGAGTGATCAGGACAATGAACAAGATCGTAAAGGAATGATGGATTCACTTCAAGTTATAGGTGATATCACTGCTAATATATGCAGAGAGCAGAGTGATATGACCTTCGTTGAATGATACTTGCATAATCTTACATCTCAGAGGTTGGTACTGATCGTATAGGTTACTGTCCCTGATAGTGATATCATCAATAGTACAGAGTGTTAGAGTGTTGGGGATAGTATGTTCCTCGGTCATTGATACATTGTGTTGTCATGTTCCCAGGGATCAGATCATATCATTCATGCTCATTGAAGGTGATATCATTGCAAGCATCCTGAGTTGATCAATTCACCTGACTACATGAAACTTACAATGTTCATCTGGATTGTTGCTATTGTTGTAGGTATATTCCTCTTGAAGAGGTTCTGTCCCAGGAATCAATTAAGTTCCGATGTTATATCTGCTCTCGGAGATGAACTTAGACTGAGATCTTCTAGCCCTCTGACTGATGTTGTATTGAATCAAGTAATGAGGTATGAACCTGAAGTAATCGTGGAACATCCCCAAGATATGAATAGTATTAGCCCCGGGAGTATGAGAGGATACACAGAAGGTCATCTTAGCATGAGGGATATAGGAGTAATGCATGATCCTGAAGTCATCAATTCACACAGATTAGACAATATCATCACATCTCAGAGTGATGTTAATGTTACTTCTACTGAACGACACAGAGATATGAATGGTGTGTATGCTCAGTCAATCAATGCTTCTATTCCCGTTAGGTACACAGATCATAATAACATCTCCCCTGTAGATCATGGAATAATTCAATCTAATCCTCCCGAGAGTTCATCACTACAGTCATCACTCAATCAAGGCAATATAATACATCAGGGGTATGTTCCTAGAGTATATCACTCTAACAGTAACAGTCATCAATCCCCTAATCATAACAACATTGGTGTAACATTGCAAGACAATCAAGATCCTGAAGGGCAGATGAGCTCTGAATATTCAAGATTCGATCATATCATTGATATCATCTCAGAGAATAGAACATTACCTGAGATACCCGATAGATCATATGTAACTGCTAAGGATAAGAAGCATGAAGCTAAGTGCAGAGAAGTTATTCAGAGACTCACAGGGAGACAGTTCAGAAGTGTTAGGCCCGACTTCTTGAAGAACCCCAAGACTAGAAGGAACTTAGAGATTGATTGTTATAATGATGAATTGATGTTGGCTATTGAATATAATGGAGTACAGCACTATGAGTGGCCTAACTTCCTTCCAATGACCTATGATCAATTCCTCAAGCAAGTCGAGAGAGATGCATTGAAGAGAGATCTATGCGAACGTCACGGTGTATACTTGATTGTTGTCCCCTATACCATCCATTATGATAGTATTGAGCAGTATATAATTAGTAAGTTACCCAGGAAGTTCTTCCGTGTCAAGGAATTCAGGAATAGAATGAAGGGTCTGTATCATTAAGTCAATGAATATGTTATTGAAGATCGTTGGGAGTCATTGTATCAATAGGCACTTCACCTGTAAGTGAATAATCTCTTAGATCCATGTCATATTCCGACCAATCATCTGGAACTTGAAAGCCTTCAACGAATAATCTATAAGCAAGGATTGTGTATCTATCGTCTGGATCCATAATCTCAGGTGCCTCTCCTCTCAAGATTAGTTCAACAATAACCTCAGAGCCATTCAATGTAGACACTAGGTAATCCCTAATAACATCAACTCTAGAATCATCAATGTCGGAGCTTGCCGAAATATCAATATTCCCCTCAGCTTGAGATCTTGACATCCTACAGACTTTACGAGAATATGAGAATTTACATCAGACATGCTCCCGAGATCAAGAGATCATTACTCACTCAGTTGAAGGATGATCCAGAGATTCAACAGAGTGCAATTCAATCATGTCAGAGACTATGCTCTCAATTAATTGATAGGTTCGGTCGTCCAACCAAGATCATATCCTCACCATTAGCTAGATGTAGATTAACAGCTGTTGCCATGGCTGAACAATTGAATATGGATGTAGAGTATGATCCTCAGATATCAACACACATCCAAGATGAGGATGTAGACATAAGTTGGGATTCATTGAGACATTCAATACCCATAGGAGAGAGCAGTTATCAATTCGAACATAGAATTAGATGTCACAATGATTCAGTCAGGTGCTATGATTCCTCAAGGAAGCCCGTATGGATTATCACACATGGTATTGTTATCTCTAAGGTTATGAATGCTATGGGATTCAAGACTATAACCTTCCCATACTTAGCATCTATAGTTATCAGAGAAGACAATAGCTTCAAGTCTCACACTAATGCTCAAGGCAACACTCATTGTAGATCTAAGAAGATTATCATTAAGGGAGAAGTCCTAACTAAGGATCAATCTCGGAAGCTTATACGCTAACACGCACGCCAAAGTATACGCTAACACATACAATATATTAATAATGTATAACTTAACACAACCTTGAGGGAAGTTGTGCTAAGCTGTTCAATTGAATAGATGATATCTGTTCTAGCAGGATGAGGATTCTTCCGTGGTACTAACAGAGCTCCAATCATCACAATGTTGGATATTACAGATAGGAGGGCATACTTGATTACATTGATCGAATGGATCAGGTCTATCCCATCCTCTCTGGATCTCTCTAATAGTTAGAAGTCTGGTAGTTCTCAAGCAATATGATATTGAATCTTCAGAACTCTCGCATGTCTCAGTCTCCTTGGTACAATCTTCAGTAGCTGTTCTGTTGGAGGATGAGCACTCTTCAGTCTGTGATGTGGATGATTCCTCAGTTACGATTGGAATGAGAGTTAGATCAATACGTCTAGACCAGAACTTCTCCAATGCTGCAAGATCATAGATGTAATAATGCTTAGCCTTGATATCCACCTTGTAATAATCGGGATCTAATTCATATCTCTTACAGATCTTAGCTCTCTTGTGCTTATCTGATAGAGCTACAATAATCACAGGAATGGTATATCCTTCCTTGTCTACAGCATTGATAGCTATGGTTAGGAATTCAGTGCACTTAGTAACTGAAGCTATGTGCTCATTCAATACATCAATTACAGTTACTCCCTTGCAAGATGGAATGACTAGGATCTGTCCAACCACAGGGATATATCCCTTACCTATATGATTATGCTTGAGAAGATCTCCACACTTAACCTTGAACTTCTTGGCGATATTCTTACAAGTATCACCCTTGGCAACAATATACACTTCAGCTTCCCTCAATTGTCGTTCAACAGCCATGATTTTAACAGTGGAGTCGTATATTAATGTGACATACCCAACTTTGAGCATAATACTGAAACTATGAAGAAGTACCTCATCAGTCTGATCATTCTAGTAATTCTCATTGTATGTGTAGTCTATTGGGTTCAACAACAGTTATTATTCTATCCTATCAGGAAGATAGAGTGGGATCCTAGAGATTATGGCATGAATTATGAAGAGTTCTTCATTGATCCTCTCGGGAGAAGATCTGAATCACCTGTTAGTGAGTCTATGTGGGCTTGGAAGTTCACATTCAACCCTGATGAGAGAACAGTTCTCTTCTGCCATGGTAATGCAGGTAATATCAGTCATAGATCATATATTGTCAATATCTGCAAGACCATGGGGTTGAATGTTCTACTCATAGACTACAAGGGTTATGGGAGATCAAGCTCTAGTTGCAGTGTATCTGGATTGTACTCAGATGCTGATTCAGTTGTATCATACCTCCTCAGACATAACATTGTGGGATCTAAGCTCATCATCTGGGGAGAGAGTCTGGGAGGAGCGTTCGCTAGTCATATTGCCTCCAAGATTCCATGCAATAGATTAGTTCTCATGGCTACATTCTCTAGTCTAGATGATATCGTTAAGTACAAGAGTAGGCCTTGGTTGTCTAGGATCATATCCCTAACTACTAACACTCTCCCTAGCAAGAATAGACTGAGTTATGTCCTAGCCCCTACCTTAATCATGCATTCTGTTGAGGACGAACTCATTCCCTTCCAATGCTCTCTCGTCCTCTTCAATAGTGTGAGATCTCAAGACAAGCAATTAATTAGGATCAGAGGAAGACATGCATATCCTGAGTTAACCGAGAGTAACTTGAGAGATCTAATGAAGTTCCTAGATGTAAATGACTCTCATATTACGGACTCAATCCTCAGACAACATATCCTTGAGATTAGAACTGTCTGTGATAGATTCACACTCTTGTAGCAGTAACAATATTGAACATTAGACTTCGATCAGACGTGATCATCCCATCCCACTCATATATTGAATGCTTCGAGCAATGTAACACAAGTAGACATGACACTATCCATTCAGGGATATTGCTATGTATTCAATTAGTTGCTAATGTTAGTTCTGAAGAGATTAACAGGGGTATGTAATGATTCAATAACATAAGCCAATCTCTTCAATGTATGAGCTTCGTAACATGTTCCCTCCAGGGGATTGAAGGATAATGCATCAATGGGAGGGAGATCTTCAAGCTTGAGAATATCAATGATTACGCGATTAGGCTGTTGTCTAACAATCACATTATCATACATCTGTGAGAGCATTCCAACAATATATTGAGTGTACTGAGCATGACATTGAAGCTCCGCGGAGAAGTCTGTAATTCTCGCAGGTATTCCGTTGGATATGATATAATTCAATAGCCTCAATTGATTGATGTCTAAGTATACATTGTGCACTGTTACAGGTTCCTTGTAATCTAGGATAGCCATAATAATATCATGTCTCATAATCTGATAATTAAGGATATCCAGAACTAGCTGATGAGGTAATCCAATCAATTGTTCATCTGTAGGTTCTGAAGAATAGTAGAGCTTGGAAGCAATCTGATCTTGGAATCCCATCCATGCTGGATCAATCCTCTGTCTCTTCCTTCCATTCTTGATTGTGAGAGACTCTTGAATATTCCAGAAGAATGGAATCACACTGGGAGTTAACTCACTAACATGGGAGAATGGCTTAGAATAGAACAATTGAGTCAAGAGATCGTGAAGCTGTTGATCATCCATCCTCTGTCTACGTGAGTCTATAGTTCCACATCTTACAGCTCTTCCTACAATAACCCCTGAGTTTAACCTCATCTCTGATCCAACCTCTGTCATCTTGATAGTTACATCATCTCCAGGGGATAGATTGTTAATCATGTAAGTCCAGTCATACTTCATAGGTGTATTCACTGAGGTAGCTGATACATAAGCTCCTAAGTTGAGAGGTCTACAGATCCAATGAAGTAACGATTCTAAGCCTAGCTCCATAGCTCTCATCTCAACCAATGAATAGTTCACATCTAGAGCTTGAGCTTGTCTGATAATATGTAGTTGTTCCATTCTACTGTGTAATCTATGCTGGTGTAGGTTAATTCAATAATATCCAAGGTTGAATAGTTATTTCAGAGCCCATGATGAGTACGGCGAGCACGGAATGATATGATCTAGGGAATGTCAGGATGTGTATTGAAGCTTCAAGGTTATATCATCCATGGTATGTTCTAGTAGTCTACGATGTGTATGGATGATGTTATCATGTTACCCCAGGAGATAGATTGATGATCCTGAGTTGATGTTACATTGCAGAATGTTATGTCATATCTCCTAGAATGATGAAGGTTATTCCCCCTTGGGGATCGTATTGAGATATGACATCAGATTGAGTTGTTGTAGGTTGAGTGTGTTAGTTGGTAAGGTTAGATTGGTGATATCAGTATGTTAGATACATGAGCTATTGAGATCTCAGGGATGGATGATGAATTGTATATTGACCAGTCATGGTGAAGTTCTGGAGAAGCAGGTTATTGTCACCTTGATTGAATATCATTCCTAACATTCATAGATTGACTCTCACAAGATGATACATTGATTAGATCTAGGCCCTATCTATGTTAGTCCATCCTAGGGGTTGAAGGGTTGTTAATTCACAACATATCTCGTAGTTATTAATAGATCTGAATAGGATCCACACATTGTATTGATTACTGCGTTAACCTCTCAAGAAGTCAATATATTCATTCCCTACCAGTGTGAGAATGATGTTCGAATCTCCTCGTGATCTACTGTCCACCAGAGGGATTATCGAACATATTCAGTGTACTTGGAGTATAGGTGAGATTGAGATCCAACCAAGGTGAGGAAGGATTGAATCTCTCAGACTTGGGGATCATGAGGTATAGTGAGATTATGACCTAGATTCGAGATATCAATTAATTCATACATCTGAACTATCGATGTATTAATCCAAGCCCTTCAACACTTAGGCATATCCCATATATCACTCTACGTAGCTATATATCTCTCAGGATCCAATCAATCTATCCCTGGAGAGCTGCTACGTACGGATAACACATCTATGGCTATGGATCTAATCATTGTGTATGTGTGGACTAGCTGAGATTCTATGGTTCAGAGTGTTACCTCGTTAGGGAAGCAATTCAATGATTAGATCCAGATTGATTGATTCCTGAGAGATAGATTGATTAGATCCATAGACCTAGATTGATTAGATCCATAGACCCAGACATAGATTGATTGATTCCTGAGAGATACATGTCACTAATCTGAGATGTATCTGTGCTGGCTCTTCGGGGATTCATAGATTGATTCCTGGGATATGGATCGATATCATCCGTTAGTCCTATCATCCTGGATCTAATCAATCTAGGTCTATGGATCTAATCAATCTAGGTCTATGGATCTAATCAATCTAGGTCTATGGATCTAATCAATCTAGGTCTATGGATCTAATCAATCTAGGTCTATGGATCTAATCAATCTAGGATCTAATCATTGTATCTCTCAGGAATC
>Ga0182742_1003362_pt1 | contig 15789 bp, 14 predicted proteins | sample eDN5th37CBELigMG_FD_128880 | JGI IMG/M metagenome (GOLD analysis project Ga0182742, IMG submission 128880) | Enriched Miracle-Growth compost microbial communities from Emeryville, California, USA - eDNA 5th pass 37_C BE-Lig MG (version 2)... ...
AGCTGAATGACATGATACAAGAAAATGATTCCAAATATAAAAAGGTTATCAAAGATAACAGAGAAGCTCTTGATAAAACGTTATTGGATCTAAGAGAGAAAGAAGATGATTACAATTCTATTGCCATTGTGATCGAAAAATTGGTGAAACAAAAAGAGGAAATTCAAAGGGACTCAATTGAACTCGAAAATGAGGTCAAGACAAAAGAAGAAATTCTTCAAAAGATGGTTAAGAATATTGAATTTTCCCAGAAAGAGATTATGAAGATTAATGACAACATTATCTTTTTAACTGAAAAAGAAAATGAATTGGTTTTTATTTCAATAGAAAGTTATTAACTTTATTTCAAGGAAGAGCGACTACAAAATTATATGGAAATAGAAAAGACCTATTCAGAAAAAATAACCGCAATTGAACAAAATGTGGATAATTTAATCACAGAAGAAGAGACTCTCATGGCTAAGGTTTCTGAGCTTCAGCATAAGGTTCGACATATTTTAAAGCTATCTCATATTTATTAGGAAGATTCTATTTATGTTTTGATGGCATTGAATGGAGATTTGTTAACTGATCGAGTGAAAGAAAGAATAAAGAAAATGGTTAATAATCACCATTATATAAAAGAGTTGAAAAATAAAGCTGAAGCCTTAGAAGTTGAGAATAATGAATTAAAGGAATTAAAGCAGTCCAGAGTAGACTTTATGAATATTGATATAACATCTTATAGGAGGAATACAGGGAACCAATTCAGAAACAAATTTATCAGGAGATGAAAGTTCCTCAATTTAACTACAGGCTTGAATTTGGAAAGACTAATTCAGAGAATACAGAGTTCTCACCTTCAGAAAGTATGAATCAAAAAAGTAAAAGAAGTGGACAATCTACTGAGACCAAAGATTTTAAAGCTGAAACAGGTCCATTGAAAGAAAGTACAAGACATAATCAACCTTTAAACTCAGAGAAGAAAATGAATGTTGCTAATTTGAAATACCAAATAGAGAATGATATAGAAACTACAAGAGAAGTTTTTGCTACAGAAGAAACTGATGATGATGTAAGGTTAGTTATGCAGAAAATTGAAGAAGCAAGAAAACACATAAATGCTCTTGAAAGAGAGAGTAAAGCACAATTCAATGAGGAGAATGAAAATATTGGAGAATTGACTATGGACTTTCAAACTCAGGATGAGAATACTCTTATTAATGAGGAGACATCTTAATTGAACTTTGACCAAAATAATATGAATTTTTAATGTCAAGTCTGACTACTAAATAAAGTACTTCAAAATAACAAGAATATTGTTTATATAATTTTGTATATTAATCTCTTTAAAAATATGTTGACTAAAAAGTGAAAAAAGGATTTCTTAAACTCAAAAGAATTTCATGTGTTTTAAAGTTTCTTAGTATAGTTTCATTTGATATAAAAACTCTTTGATAGATAAAAACTCATGTAAATGGATATAAATATAAACTGAATTTATGAAATTCAACTTGTATAAGAGCAAATAAAAAATAAGAGAAGGAAAAAAGTAGTTCAATAAATATATTAATGTAACTTTGGATTCATGTCTCGGAGACAAGATCCAATAATTAGAAAAATGATACTTACGAACATAAGCTGCCAAAGTTCATATGTTTTTGGCTTTTCCAGTTCTATTCAAATTAAGTTAACACAATCATAACCTTACCTTTTATTTGAGTAATTCCAATGCTATCCTTTTCAACAATAAATTTCCAAGCAAGTTTTAGTTTATTAACTTCATTTATTGATGTTTCTCTTTCTTTGAGAATATTTTCCTATTTATTAAATAAGAAATTGACAATAAATTACAAGCTGATATTTTTGTTGTTGGAATTTTTTTAATAAAATATCATATTTATTTTTATATATGTCTTCTTGTTTAGACACATTTGTTGAGCTCGATAATTCTCCTTCCTTCGGACCTGTACTTCTACTATCTTTCTCTTTATTGTTTTGTGGGGAATTAGATGTCGAAACAGTATTTTTTCCAACAACAGATCCTGAAGTCTGTTCAATATTTTTCTTAGATTTAGGTCCACCTTCAAATGAGAAGAACTTTGCAGTTAATCTTCCTCTATCTTGAAACTTTTCAACAATATGTTGTCGAAAACTTCAAGGCTTTAGTAATGATTAGCGAAAAATATTTACATTGAAGGAGAAAGGTTTTCTGATTTAATAAAGCTCTAAATATATAAGAACCGGAATTATAATCTCTACCTTTTCTTCTTTGAAAATGCTGCCTTTGATTCTAACAGGACTATGCTAAAATAAATAAGTTAAGTAGGTCTGGGCTTCTTTTTACATGTCCATTCGAAATTGAGGGTTTTTGATTCTTTAAATTTTCTTGTTTCTTAGAGTCTTCAAAATTCGGAGATTTATTCTCCATGGAATTGCCAATTTCAAAATGCACTTTTAGTTTTCTTCTTTCAATGTTCTTAAATTGATTCGATGTATCTTTGAAAACCTCAAGAATCTTACTCGACTAGACAGTTTAATTTCACCATAATGTTGGGCTTACATCATTGATATTGAGAAACTCATTATTAATTTGCACTTCAACCAGAAATTTGTCAAAAAATCTCTCCTCAATCGGTGACTAACAATATTATTTAACTTCCCAATCGCAGGTTTTGTTACCTTATGAGCAAAAGTAATTTTTACTTTTTTCTTCTTTCGAGGAAGAATGATGCCAGTTGAAGGCAAAACTAGATACTGATTCGAGGCTGTAACTCTAATCTAAGAACCTATGATAAATGAACTCATTTATGCTTACTCTGAAGATTATATTGTCTTTTGGGAGGATATTGGTAATAGTAAATTCACTATTGTATTCATTATTAGTTAGTATGAAGTTCAATTCATTGTTTGGCTCCAAAGTAAAGGATTTTCTTTTCTCAAGACTAGTTAAATGATGATAAAACTGTATATAAAACTTACATATTCATTTGCTTGCATATTTCGGCTTCAAATGACATTGGTTTAGCTTTTAAAAGACCAATTAAGGTTTTTAATAATATTGGTACTTAAGGAAAAGCGTATCGGATGCTTCCAATTTTTTGTTTTTATCATTGTAGTTTAATTTCAGTGAATTGTATTTGTAAGAAGGTTATAATTGATTAACTTCTGAAGGAGCTTTTTTATTAGTTCCTGAAATTTGTTGACAACTTTTCAGCAAAATCGAAACGAAAAGAAAAGAAAATAAATTATATAATTGAGTATTAAATATACTTGCTGTATTTCATAATAGATATCAACTAAATTTTTTTAGTTGATTACATTTATAAAAGTGTAACTACCGTGAAAAAAAAAATTTAATATCTTAGGGAAAAAACTTTTTTATTTCTTAGTGTCTTAATCATAATCGGAGAATATATATGAGAAATGACCCAAGTTAACAGATCTAAGCTCTTTATCTCAAGTTATATTTCATAAGGATTTTGTAAGTGTAATAAAAAAATATATAGTCAGCTAATAAATTGATCAAACTAAAACCGTATTGAAGTTTATTGAAGAGATCTTATTTGAATTCTTCATCTGGAATGTAATACATTGGCAAATGATTGAGGTTTTCTCTAATAAAGTCTAATGTTCCATCCTAGATTTTTATTAGAAAATTTCAAAGAAAATTCTTACTTCAATAGCTTTTGTAACCTCTTGAGAAACCTTTGCTCTATATTTCTGGTATTTCTCCTTTGAAAGGAACTTGCCTTTTCTGGCTGCTTTTGTGATTTTTTCAAAGATTTCTTGAATGCTTTCTTTGTCAACAATATCCATCTTTGTTTTATGTCTGAATATTGAGAACCATTCGTGATACAAAGCAATTGCCCAGTTTTCTGATAAAAACTCTGACACATTTTCGATTAATCCCGACTTGAATCTATATTGATAAGATCAATAATGCTAAATTATTTTACCTAGTATCAAGTCTGTTTAAGTATTTCTCTGAAAGACCCACAAATGATACAAGACTTTGGACTAAAATCTTCTCAGAACCCTAAAAACTTTAATTTGTATCTTCTATAAAAACTACCAAATATGTGACTGAGTCAATAATTCCATTATTATCAAAGGTAAACTTAATATAATGACCCTTTAATAATCCTTCCAAATTGTCGCAAACAATTTCCTCTCTATTCTTTTCAGCCTCAATCTAAAAAATATTAGCTTTAACTTTAACTATATAAGTTTACTGTTAATTTAGGTCTCGCCCATTCGATTTTTCTGATATAATAATAGAAAAGATCATGAGGAAGAACACCACCAACTCCTTGTGGCATAAAGAACACTGGAAGTTCCTCTTCGGTCTCGTTTTCGTTCACTTCTGGAGCAAGAAGTCCAATATGTTCCATGACTGATCTTGACAATTTCTGTCCAACTTCTCTTCCACTGTATTTATCCAATCTCAGAGGGGTTCCAATAGCTTGGTTTTTATACCTCTGTGAGAATTCACAAAGTCTTCCAGCAGCGAAAATCGCAGGATCGGTTGTTTGGAAGTTCTTTTTCACAATAAGTCTTCCATTGTACACAAGTCCATTCTCATGAATAGCAAAGAAGAATGCTAGATCAATATCATTTGTACGAGAGGTTACAAATAACCTTGTTTTCAATTCTAACTCATCACTTTCTTCTTCCTCCTCCTCTTCTTCTTCTTCGTTTTCTTCTCCTTCACCTTCTTCATCTTCGATTCCATATTCTCCTTGAAGCTTTTCTTGTTCACTATCTTCATCCTCGTCCTCCTCTTCAACAACCTTTACTTTCTTTTCAATAGGTTCTCCATTTTCGCCATATCTCTTAAATCTAACAGCTTGTAAAGTATTGTCTTTATCAGTTTCGAATGCGTTTAATTTGAGATTTGGTAGAACTTTTACTCCAAGTTTCTCAATAATCTGAAGAACTTTTTCTTCAATCTTCTCGTCCTCGAATGCAGGAGGATCCCAAACAAGCATATCTTCATAATCCCATCTTTCCTGGTTACTTGCAAACTCTTTCTTCTTTTCAAAGGTCTTTGGAGGAAGAACAAGAGAAATTCTTTCAGGTTTCACACCTCTATTTATTAAACCGTTAATGAAAGTGTAAACATGGAGAGAGCGTCCATATAAAACAATATCTTCTGGTCTCTTACGTCTTGTAAGTCTAGTTATAGGAGCCTCTTTATTGTTCTGATTTACACTGAATATATCATAGATATAAGGATCATCAATAGAATAGACTCCCTTGATGTACCCTCTATCAGGATATAGACCATACTTCTCATTCAATTGACCAATTCCTTCTGAGACAAGTTCCATATCTTGGAGTTGAGTATCACAAAGTCCTAGGGTGAGGACCAAGACATCATATGGGAGAATTGCTTGTTTATCGAGCTTAATAGTCTTATTCTTACGATCAATATTAATCTAAAAATGATTATTATGATATTTCAAAAGAGCTTATTACCATTCTAGCATCAATAACTGTGATTCTAGAGTCAAGTAATAAATTTCTCATTTCATTTAATGTATAATTAGTGCTAATAAACCCTTTAATAATCTAGTAATGGTTTAAAATTACCTATAGCCTTTAAGTTGAGTATAATCAGACTTAGCATGAATAGATCTCATTCCTCCAGGAGCCAAAAGTATAATGTGTGGGAAGTTAATGTATCTAACTGATAGAAGGGACTCAATAAGAGATATTCCTGTATCAGAAGCTCCAACGACGACGATTCTGGTGTTATCATTAATTTTGTTAACACTCAATAACTTCTTTGTCATCATTGCAAGGGAGAATGGAGCTTCCTTTTCATCCATGGGATCTCTATCACCATCTTGAATGTATTTCAAGTCCTGGAACTTTTCCATATACTCTGGATCTCTTTCATGGTCCCACTTTCTCTCAAGTAAATGAGGGAACTTTCTGTTTCTTGTGAGGATAAGCTCAGAAAAGATATCAGGTAAAGCAGTGTCTCTATGGATCTATCAAGACTTTATAAGACGATGGAAGAATAAAGCCTTACCTCAAAGAACAAGCAGGTTTTGTTAGCCAATCTCATAAGCTCTTTAAGGATGTATCTGGTATATTTTGAGAACACTGGGTTCAAGATAGCATAAATGATTTTAGAGAATCCATTTCTTGGATGTTCATTGAGGACCATAAAGTCTTGAATAGCAAAGTGTGATTTGTAATAAAGCAGGTTGACATCCTTTGTTAACACATAAAACCCAATAATCTATTAAGAACTAAACAAAAATTTTCATCAGGAAAAGTTTACTGTGTCTTTGCAAAGAACAGTGAATGAGATTTTGTTTGATGTGAGACTCTTAATTGATTCTATACAGTCACTTTCAATTTGCGCAGCTTGGCTCATATGAGCATAAAGGAATTTAGCCTCCTGAAGATCGTCAAGTGTGCTTCTTCTAACCTATTAAAGTTTAATATGTTGTAAAAGAAATATTTTTACTGCAATAAGTGACGCAAGGAAAGCATCTTTATGGAAAATATAAAGAACATCATCGAAAATAGCGTTCTTCTTCTTTGGAATTTGAATGAATGACTGCAACAACAAGCTCTCGTGAACAATATGCGGCTGAGTTAAGATAATATAATCTCTATCCGGGAACAAACTGAACGCATATTCCAAGAAATCTATTGATCTACTTTCATATTTCTCATCAATACAGAAAAGATTAATTGCAATAGCATTATGAACATCGATAGGAATGTCCGGAAGTCCATTCAAGTCATTAAGATCCGCGCACCAATCTCTCCATTGGTTCTCAGGTAAATCTCTTTCTCTTTTCTTCAATTCTTCTTCTCTTTCCAAAGCTTCCTTCTCTTCTAAATCAATAACTTCATTCTTTAACACAGCATCCTTTACTGGATCAGCTGTAATGATACCAAGCTTAACCATCATCTGATCAAAGGCTCTTATCTTATCCAGAGCATCCAATATTTCCTCATAAGAAGAGAATACCTCAATGATTTCATTAGCTCTCACTAGAGCTTGATACTTCTCTGAAAGAACATCAACTTCCTTTTTGGGTTCAGGAGATGCCATACTCTTTGGGTCTGGAGAGGCTACGCTATGTGGGTCAGGTGATAACATGCTTTTTGGATCAGTTTTTTGCTCTTCAACTTCTTTAGTAGCTTCCTTATTCTCTCTAACTGGAGTAGAAAAGTCCTTTGGATCTTTTGATTGATCTTTGGATTGGTCTTTAGTTTTCTTTGAATCCTTTGCTCCTAATGCAGACGCAGCCTTCTTTACAGAGTCGAATTTGGCATTTCTAAGTTCTTCTCTCTTTGCTTTTTCATTATCTGGCATTACTTTGGTTACTATCTTGTCATATTTTAGATCACCGAAACAGTCAAGGATATTTGAGATGTACTCCCAATAATTTGAAGGGAAATTAATTCCATTTTCTTTCATGTAATCTCCTAACTCTGTTACGTCAATATTTCTTCCTTTCATTAGTTCCCCATTCTGGTTAGAAAAGATAAAAATAAACTTTTGAAGATTATCTATGATAATATTTCTTAACAGAGTTCTCACTTCTGGACCAGTTGCAAGAAATTTATTAAAGGCTTTTTGTAATGGAACAAGATCGAAATATTCTGGTTCCTTAACATCTTCTTCCTTCTTTTCCTCCATTTTAACTCTTCCTCTCTTTGCTTGGGGCTTCTTTGTTGGTCTTTTTCTGATCATAACTCTCTTTCTTTCTTGAAGCATATTATAAGCCCAATCATGCCAATGACCATTTCCTTCTAAATAGTCTTTGGGTAACCCGAAATAGGTTAAAGTCTCCAGGAAGAAATTCCTCTCACTAATTACCCAACAATTTACCTCCGGATCTTTCACTCCTTGTTCAAAGAAAATTTCTCCTGGTTGAGTCAATCTGAACCCTGATAACCATTCATCCAGCATTTTCTCGACTCCTTCTCTGTTCAAGTTCTTATTATTCTCCTCCGCTAACCAAAATTCAATATCTTGTTGAGTTTGTTGCTCTTTGGCTTTCATGTGTTGTTGGAGAGAGATTCTTTGACCCCAATAAGAAGTCAACATTTTCTCTTCAAGGATCTTTTTCTCTGCTTCTCTTTTCCTATCCAATTCTTCATATTGTTGCTTGAGGATAATCTCATCCTTTCTATCCTTAATAGCTTCCATAAACTCAGAGCTCAAGAGATTATCATATTGATCGAGTTCAAAGCCTTCAGCAAGGAGCTTATAATCAATGTCTTTTGAAATACTCATCAAACCAACTGCCTTTTCATCAACTTGTGCGACAAGAGCCTTTTGATTTTCATTTTGGAAAGCAATAAGTTCAGCAATAAAGAATTCACCAAATTGAGCAGTTAAAACCTCACTTTGCTTGTTAAAGATTTCTGCCAAATCATCATGATCTTCTTGCTTAGCAAGACGAATTTCAACATATTCGAAGCATTTTTGACGTGGGCTATAAAATAGCCCAGAACTTGGATGAATACCTCTGACTTTCTAACCTTATTAGCCTCAGAAATACAAAAAATGTTTACTTTTAGGGCTGAAGGATCCTTGGAAGGCATATTGATGAAGAGATTATTTAGGAATGGATTGATAAGCTCAAGGTTATTTCCTAATTCTTCAGTTGCATCTCCTCTGAGCAAGAAATTGATCCCTTCAACGTTAGGATTTGTTCCATAGACATTTTGGAACACGAGTTTTAACAGCTCGGTCTCAGAATCAGGATCTATTCTAAAGTTCTTTTTATCTATTGAAAATTGTTAGAGATTTATTTTTGGCACTAACTCACCTAAATAGAAATAAACCAGCCATAATGAGTTAAATGGTCGAATATCGAATTCCTCTCTGATTTCAAAAGCTTGATCAAGCCATTGTTCCCAGCAGTTTTCATGTAAATAGTCATACATACCTTCAAGTCCTTGAGGATAATCTTCAAAAATCGCCATTCCAATAATCCTCATATTAGCATCCACGATTGTTATACTGAGGTAACATGATTCAACACGATGAATCAATCTTGGATAGTTGTATAAAAGATCAAGTTGGTCTTGGGTTTGACTGTCAATAACTTGTTCAAGGATTTGACAATCATCTCCGTCAGATCTACGGATAATAACCGATGAAGGATCTATTTGAAGTGATTCTCCACCATAGATAGCTGACCTACTTGCGCGAAAGTCAGTATCTTCAGCGTAAGCTTTAGGTGTATCGTACCGAATTCCAGACATGTTAAAATATAATTATTAAAATGTATAACTTCTAAGCTTTCGAATTATAAGAGACGAAAGGAATTGATAGCATAACAGAAGATATTTGATAGCTTAGAAAAAATAGATAAGAAAAAAATGTATAAAGCTTTATTCTAGAGACATATAGGTTTAATCATGTATTACAAACGTAAATAAATTTTTGGAACTCCTATTAATTCACTTTGACTCGGGTGGATTTTGTTTTGATCCTAGCCTAAGGAATATTTGCTCTAAATTTGACGTGTAAATAGAAAACTCCTTTATCTTCCCTTTGGACCTCATTGCCTCCAATTGACTAAACACTCTTGCAAATTTCATTGACCTTGACGGGACCTACCATAAAATAAATTTTCATTTATTTTTTAACTTACTCTGAACATTTTCCCTTTCTGTTCCGGATTAGGATCTAATATAGCCTTTGGAAGCAATGACTTAACAAGCATTTCAACTTCATTGAGCGACTTATCTGGTTCCTCCTCAATGATAATCAGATAATCCTCATATTTTCTCCTCATTTCTAGTATATTTCCAATCGTTGCAAAGCTTCCATTAACCAATATCCCTACACAATAAAACCAAATCATCAATTTTTCTCACCAAGCTTATCTGCAATAAATTCCGCGTCCTCAATATAATGAGTTGACAAAATAATCGCTACTTCTTTTTTCTGTGCGACAGCCTTAAGAAGTTTCCATATCATACTTCTTCCCATTGCATCGACTCCTGTTGTAGCCTCATCAAGGAAAATCACATCCGGCCCTCCGAGTATTGCTATTGCAGCACATAATTTCCTTTTAGAGCCCCCACTAAGTTGATTTACACGCTTTTGTTTATGATCCTCAAGACCAAGGGCAGATAATAAGATCATTATGTTCTCATTTATATAGCTGCTTGGCATACCTTTAGCATAGGCATATATTTTTGGATGTTGTTCGACTGTTAAATAGTCCCATAACGTGTTTGATTGGAGACAAACGCCTATTGTATAGGATCTTTCTGAAAGTTTTGAGACATCCTGGCCATGGATCTGAATTTTCCCGGCTGTTGCAGATCTTTTATTTGACAAAATACTAAATGTTGTAGTTTTTCCTGCTCCGTTGGGACCTAAAATACAGAATATCTGACCTTTCTCCACTCCAAAGGTTAAGTCACAAAGCGCTTGGGTGCCATTTGAGTATGTCTTTTGTAATTTAATCGACTTTATGACATCTTGATTCTCTTTTGCTTCAACTCTTGCTTTTTCTTGCTCAATTGTATTTTGATCTATATTTAAAAATTATTTATTGTGTCTGAAAAATGGAAACCGATAATTTTTCCCTCAAAAGAAAGACCCTGAGATAATTTTTTGTTAGCTTTGTATTTGGATAACTTTGAATCAAGAGACATCATGAGGAAAAATTGAATAAATCCAATGAAAATCGCAGATAAACAAAAGCTTAGTGGTTTCTTTATTGGATCAAGCATCGCAAAATGCCCCGAAACATAATTAAAACCTTCAAATGCGACAACAAGCGAGCAAATTAACATGTATCCAGGGGCAAAAATCATGGCTAAAAGGTCCTGATACCAAGCATAATCTTCTTCATCCTCGTAGTCTAATTCCCAGTCCATAAGACTGAGAATATAAAAGCCTTTTATAATTATTAAAAAAGAAACAAAATTTCAATACCCAATCCTAATATAAAAACTCCTGTAAATAACAGTTTCACCATTCTTTTGAATAGAAAACCAAGGCTGTAAAAGAATGTTGTTAGATTAAATGAAAAAGCCAGAGCAAGGCAAACAAAATCAAAGATATTGTTGTGATAAATAATAAAAGATCCTCTAATACATTAGTGTTAAATAATGGGAAGATTAATACCTTAAATAAAGAGAAATAATGAAGGCTATCCAAATAGGTAATTTGAATAAAAGCTCTGCTATTAAGTTCCCAAGCCAATAATGAATGGGTCTGATTCCCATTGCTCTTTGAGCAAAACTAGAGTTTATAATAAACAATTTCAATAAAAAGAAAATTTACAAGGTTCCATTTTGTTTATCGTTTAGAATCATATCTAAGGTTAATATAGTCACCGAAATGTCCAATAAAACAAACACTGACAGTAATGTGTCCTGTAGTTTGAATATAATAAATAAATTTAGCTCTTACATAGCTAATAATGTCCCAATAATGAGCAACCGTAACAACTAATAAAATAGCAATTATTATAGCAAATATTAAATATCCGAGACTTTTTAGATCCATTCTCAATTTGTAAGCTCTTTGCAAGATAATAGCAGTAATCCTTGACATGAAGTTTTTTGTATTATTCTCTATAAAAAATCAATAACTTTTAGAAGACAACATTACCAATGAAAAAGGAAAGAGGAAGGCTTTCATTTTTAGAAAGCTTTTGAGAGTGATAAGGTAAAAATGGAGTGTCACTATCACATATTGGATTCTTCTCTATATTCTCAAAAGTTTCTTCAAGGCTTGTCATCCTCAAATTGAGCTTCAAAATAAATTTTCGTCTGAAACTCAATTACTTGAATATCTTTGATTTTTTCAAGCTCTGAAAATAAAGCCGAGAATTTGCTTCTTTCCTCGAAAGGGAGAGAATATTTTATTAAGTTGAGTGTTGTTACAGAACAATATGTAGCACTTGGGATATTTGCCTCAATTATCGAAGCAATGTCTGCTGCTTGTTCTTGGAGTTGCTTTGAATCTTTACTATAAAGAATTATGATAATACGAGGAAAAAACCATACTTATTGTAAATTAATAATGTATAGCCTGCTCCAAATTTCTTTTTCATGTACTCAACGCTTCCCAAAGCAAAAAGTTTTCCTATTATTTATCATTTTAATTCAACCATTTAAAGTACCTTTTGATAGGATAGCCACTCGGTCAGCGAGTTCTTCAACTTCATCTGTAAATTGCGTTGAAAATAAAATCGTTCTCTTATTTCTCTTTAATTCTTTAACAATCTCCCAAAACTCTCTTCTTGAAATCAGATCCAAACCTTCCATTATCATTTATAATCTAGTTTATTTAACCTGAAGTTGGCTCATCCATAATGATAAGTTTAGGATTATTTAATAAAGCTATCCCAATGTTCAGTTTTCTTTTCCATCCGCCTTGTAAGTTCGAAACAAGAGTATTTTTAAAGGGAATGAGTTTCAACTGATTCATGACTTTGTACACTTCTATATGCATTAGACTTTTGGAAATCCCTTTTATTTGAGCGAAAAAGGTGAGATTTTCGTAAACAGTATTGTCCAATAAAGCATAATTCTCTTGCCCACAGAACCCTATGAGTTGAAAGATCATATCGTTTTGAACCTCTTGATTATTATCTAAATACAAGGTGATAACGCTTCTTTGTGCGAACTTACAATAGAACGTTCCTTCAGTTCTAGTAATGATCCCAGTGAGGATATTTAGTAAGGTTGTCTTCCCAGCTCCATTATGACCAAGCAAGCTTAGAGATTAATATCAAAGTTATATTGACATCTACCAAAAAATCTCTTGTTTATTTACTGAAAATGTAATATTCTCAATTGCAATTTTCTTTCCAAATTTTTTCTTTAGACGTTGGATTTTTAATGTTCGCTAAGAAACCTGAGAAATCAATGACTTATCATTCCAAACCTTTTTGTTTGAGTCAAAATTATTCTCAACATATTGGGCTGAGCTCTCGTGCTCAAGGTCTTCATTTTCATTTGGTTCATTATCTACCAAGCCAAGTGACAAGTCCTCCCCATTTTTCCCCTTGATAGATTTCTTTTGATTTTGTCTGTAACTTTCCAAACTTCTCTTCTAAAAACTATTTTAGCACTGTTATAATCTTTGAATATTAACTTTTTCAATAATAATGTAAAGAAGGTAATAAAATAAGCAACTTAGAAGTCCAATTAATATGCACTCGATCCAATCATTTTGATGTTTGTAATAATACTCTTTACTTGTGTCCATTTGTGTTTCTATTACTTCTTTGCAGACTTTTGGGAGAATGTATTCCTTTTGACAGAGAAGAATTTGTTCTTCGATGTGGGCTTCATAGAAAGTGAAAATATTATGATTAATATATAGAGTAAGAATAGAAACAATTGCCTTTCCTGATCCCATTGAAGGATTGGCAAAAGGAAGGACCTTATCTCTAAAACTAAAAATATTAGCGCTTGCAGCAAATTTCGGCTTACAAATCTTGAACATCATCTCTTTTATCTTTCAAGGTTGAAAGATAAATAGAAGGAAGTAAAGCAAAGAAAAAAAAGCTTATGATTTTCGATTGCTTAGAACTCAAGAAACTCGAGAGAAATAACGCTAAATTTACTACTCCAAATCCCGCGACAGTCAGCACCAAAATAAATTGAAAAAACTACTTGGTAATAAGGTAGTATAAAAGGAATAATTACATAGATGCTAGGAGGGGGCTGCCAAATACTTTGATTACCAAAGATTTCAATCTATAGAAAAGGTTAAATAAGGACCGTTTTCCCTTTAAAAGTACATCGGTAATGTCTTGGAAGGAAATTTCGTTAAATTGCATCAGAATAAACAAAGCAATAGCTTGAGTTATAGCAGGCTTAATAATGAGAAAATGTTATGATAAGACGAGAATGATACCAAAAGTAAAAGAATAGAATTAGCCATCACAATTTTCGCCTGATAAGCAAAGCTGCTCATCCCATTGATCTTTCAAGTTATTCATGAGAATTTCTTTTATTTTACTATTAAAAACTTTTTGATGTTGGTTTCTCTTTCTTTACTAGCTTTGAGGAGTATAGCTAGTCCAGGAGAGAGGAAGAGAAATACATGAGACATCCCCAAAGATTTACTATCCAATTCAATTCCAAATATTTGCAAATATTCTAATATTGAGACAGTAAAAGAAAAGTTGAATTGTTACTTCGAAGAAATGTGAAAAAGAACGAGATTATTACTGAAAGGTAAAAGTAGAATAAGTAACTTGGTTTATGCTTATAAATTAGCAATTCTTTTTGAATTCCAGCCCAAACTTGAGTTAGATAGCCCATTTTTGTTTTTCCACTGATCAGAAAAATATTTGCTTATCTTTAATTTTGGGAATACTTTTGAAGGTTTATAAGGGTAATTTTTGCATCCAAAAAAAGTATATACTGAACAACAAAAATTAAGTAATAGATTTCCCACAACAAATTCTCTTTGTTTTCAAATTATTTTCTCAAAGAAAATATTTTATAAATTATATTAACACATCTATTTATTATCCAAAGAATCAAACGTTATATAAGTACAAAATTTTATATCAAGACCAATTATTACACAAATAAAGCTTAGAGAGGCGTTTATTCAAACTACGAGATCTCTTTTACCCTAATCATTGGTTTGTGCCTCCAAATCTCTCAAGTGATTTCGAAGGGTTGACTAATAAATCATCCGCAAATGGGTTCGACATTCCCTTCCTAGCTGCCTTACTCATATCAAACTTTATCCCAGAAATTTGTGGAACCGGGGGAACTTTCAAATTAGTCAACCTCTATAAAAGTTTCTTACTGATTGTTTTTTTCACTTTTCGAGATTCATTGTCTATAAGAAAATTAGGAATTGGTTGCGAAGGAGGATCAGGTTTTGCTAAAAGTTTATTTTATTCCAAAGAGAGGAAATCTTACGCAAAACAGTCTTTTTGATTTTTTTGGTATCATCCCTCAAGGGTAAATTAGAAGAATCGTAAGTAATATTTGAATTTGATTGTGGTGGGGGAATAACTGGCGTTCTTCTTTTCTTATTGTTTATTTGAGATATAGATACTGACTTTATTGCTTTTTTGGGTCTCATCTTCTTCTTTATTTTAATATCACTTTCAAAATCGGAATGTTCAGACTCTATCTCCATCATATTAGAACTAGATGGAGTTTGTCTAAGCGCCACTACTTCCTTCTGTTTGACTGGCTTAGATTCTATATTCTCATTCACTTTCTCATTCTTCTTGGAAGCACTTTTTTCAAGTTTTTTCCTAAACAAACATTAAAACATAAAAAAATCATAATAAAAGACTTGAAATCTTCTTTATTGCCTTTACAGCTTTCCCATAATTTGGGATCCTTTTCTCCAAGTCCTTGTTTACATCTTAAGCCATGTGAATCTTTATCAGCCTTTTCAAAGCTTAATGGAAAATCCCAACCACAAGAAGAACATTTCGTGACCAAATTTAATGTTAAAGATGCTGGTTTACTCTTTGTTGCTGCAGCAGATTTTTTTATTAAAGGAACCGAAACCGACTGGACGGACTTTGTAGCAGCTGCGGGATTTGGAGCTTTAATTTGGGGGATTACATTTGAGCTGATAATTCCTTTAACATTACAAAGAGGAAGCGTTTGGTAGTTAATGTCGTTAATTTGGGAGAGAACTGTCTTAAAATTTTTGACAATAGGCTCGGTGATTTCTTTTGGTGGTAAAAGAAAAAACATAATCCTCTTTCACAAATGAGTAATTTGAGCTTGTGTTGTAAATTTCTGATGCTAAAATTTTATTATCCAACGGAGGTTTACGTTCTTCAAAATTTTGGTTAGGGTTGA
>Ga0182742_1003363_pt1 | contig 15789 bp, 11 predicted proteins | sample eDN5th37CBELigMG_FD_128880 | JGI IMG/M metagenome (GOLD analysis project Ga0182742, IMG submission 128880) | Enriched Miracle-Growth compost microbial communities from Emeryville, California, USA - eDNA 5th pass 37_C BE-Lig MG (version 2)... ...
CCCCCAAGGTTGACGATCTCGGTGATCGCCTCCTCGAATCCGTCGGTGGTCAGCAGCGTGTGGAGACAGGTGGGGATGCAGGCGGGAGGGAAGCCCATCGTCGGCCGTTTGCAGTCGGGCTCGGCGCCGTGGCGGTTGGCCTCCTCGGCGAGCGCGGGCAGGGCCCGTTCGCGCGGATGCTCGAGAACCGATTCGGCGTGGGCGAGCGCCTTCGACATGGCCCGGCCGTGGTCTTCGATCGCGAGGACGACGTCGCCGTACTCCTCCTCCATTTTGGACTCGTCGCGGGCCACGTCGGCGGCGATCCAGAGCAGAAGGCTGGGCTCGCGGGGCTCCCCGGCGACGAGTCGGCGGACGCCGTGCGCGACGGCCAGGGCGCCGCTGAGGCTGCGGATGTCGCGATGGGTCGGCACGCTGGCCTCCATGACCGCGACGAAGAGCGCGTCGAGATCGTCGCCGCAATAGAGCGCCGCGGGGGCGATCCGCATCGCGGCGCCGATGCCCGGTTTCGTTTGGCCGCTCCATCGGGGCGACGCGCCGTTTTGCAGCTCGCCCAGCACCTGCCGGAAGCTCCGGCCGGCGCCCCGATGGACCCCCAGGAACGAGCCCTTGGGCTCGGCCATCGCCAGATAAAGCTCAATCAGCCGCTGCTGATCGACCTGGCCGAATTCCAGCAGGTTGTCGCTCAGGGCCAAGGCCTGCTGGGTGTCGTCGGAGTAAAGCCCCCGCATTCTCCAGCGATACGGCTTGCGCTTCCAGGCCTGCACGCCGTCGACGTAATTCTTGACTCGACCGTAGTGAGTCTTGATCTGTTGGGCCGTTAGACCCTCCAAGGGCGCCCCCAGGGCGTCGCCAACGGCGAGGCCCAACATGCACCCTCGGATACGGTCGATTCGGGACAGATGAGGCATCGTGGTAATGCTCCTCGGATGCCGAATCGCTCACCGGCGGCGCCGGCGGCACCCTCGTCCGGTCGAACGCAAGATAACCGCCTGGATCAGCCCAGCCAACCGTTTTTTTGCCAATGAGCTCGCCGCCGCTTCTTCCGCGACGGCGCCATGACATCACCGGAGCGTGATCCCCGCGACACTTACAGCGATCCAGGCAACCGTGATTTATTTCCCGGCGCGGCGCGTTTTTACACGAAATCGTCGGATGACCCAGGATCAAACTTCGCGGCGCAAAGAGAATTTGATGGACGAATGGATCGGGGCGCGGAACGACGCGACGCTTCGAGTCTCGCGTCGTTCGCGCGGTCGCGAGATGGCCATGTTTAACATTCCGAGTGGGGTTCGTGGATCGTCTTCAAACCAGTGCCCTTCCACCAAGGTATCGGATCGACGAACCGTCGGAGCCAAGGCCCCGAGGGCGGATTCGATGAGTCGACCCGATGAGTCGAGCGCAATCGGATCAATCGTCGCGACGCGACGCGCCCCTTCGCTTCCGGCGGCGGGCTCGATCGTCTCGGTTCGCGGAATCTCCAGGGAATTCTCCCAAAATACAACGAGAACGGGCCGCGGAAACGGTGGGGCGGCTCCGACGCTCAAGCTCGGAGCCGTCCACCCGAATGTTCCCGTGGCCCGCCGGACACAAAAAAGGATTATTTTCTCAAGGGTCCGCTAACGTGGAACTGGGCGACCGAGTTCCCCTGGATGTTGCTTGGCACCACCTGCGTGTAGACGCTCGCCTTCCGTCCGTCGTGGAGGCGCAGGTGGTAGCAGGTTTGTGGGTTCAGAATGGCGAGCTGATCGGTGGGCATCTCGAAGTACCCGTAATGGGTCGTTCGGCCCTTGTTGTCGACGCTGGCGAGGTGGCCATCGAATTCCTGAAGAACAACCTGGTCACCATCGACCAACTGACCGCGAATGCGCTCCATCCGTTCCATCGAAGACCTCCCGGAGACGGCTTTCCCGTCCCCCGCTGGCGATTCGAATCCGCGGAATTGGACTCACGGCGTTAATCGAACAACCCCATCCTAGCCGCCCGTTCCGAGCCTGGCAATGACTCGATATCAAGAAATCAACCACTAACGAATTCGATGAAGGGCGTGGTTGTGGGCTTCGCGTTGGGCGCGAAGAAACGAGCGCGAGGGAGCCTTGGGTGGAGGAGCGCCTTGGGGCGTCCGCGTCACGCGTCTCACCGACGGTCGGAGCGCGGAGGGAGCAATTCGAAGAGCGATTGCGAGCGGACGATCGCCATCTCGTCGGGGAAGGAATGGAAGGTCTGAATGGAGAGGCCTCGGGGAAGCGCGTCGACCCGGATGTGGCTCAAAGGCGCGGGCGCGAGGCGGTTGGAGGGTTCGAAGCGGTGAAAGATCCGATCGCGGGCCGCGTCGACGATCATCTCTTCGCAGAGATGCCGGAAGATCTCCGGATCGACCCGTTCGACCTCGAAGCAAACCTGGTAGTCCATCAGGCCCGAGGGGCGCATCGACGTGGAGCGCTCGCGACGAATGGGCGCGTGGAACAGGAGCTTCGAGGAGGCCGGCGGCGTCTCGAGCCCAGCCAAGATCTCGGTCAGACGGAGCGAGCCCGACCGGAAGATCACAACGTGTCCGCCGTCGATGATCCGGACGTCCGCCTCCCACTCGCCTCGCGCGAAGCGGCGATGCGCGTGGATCGAGAACCATTCCGGGTGGATCGGTTTCTGAAATACCTGGAAGGCGAGGTCGGCCAAGCGAGCCCGCCCGGATCTCACGCTCATATAGCTACGTCCCTCGACCCGACGACGCGGAGACGTCGCTTCTCGGGGCCGTTCCAACGACCGACGACGAAAAGATGGGCTGACAACGACAAGTATAGGGTCCGTTCGGCCCCCCGGCAAACGATTCGATCGGAGGACCGCGGCGGCTCGCCCGCGCGCGATCGGTTGGGGGCCGGGCTCGACTTGACCCGTTTCCGACGGCCTCGTAGACTCCGCGGTCGGGCGCGGCGTCGACTTCGCCGACGGCCGCCGCGTTGTTGGGAAAACCCCCGGCCGACGGTCCGGATCCGGGGATGGTGGACGGCGTCGAGCGTCGGCCGCGGCTTTGATGGACCAGGGACGGTCTCATGGAAATTTCGATCTCCTCCGATCCTCCTCTTCCCGTCCGCGCCTGGCGGGCCCTCAGAAACCGGGGCCCTCGCTACGCCTGGCACAAGACCCTGCGACGGACGCTCGGCCGCTGGCCGTCTTGGAAACGCCGTTTCCTTTACGCGGATCCGCGCGAGTATTGGACGCTCCGCGGCGGCATTGATTATTTTCGCGAACAAGAGGGCCAGGTCGCGCGGACCTTGCGCGCCGAGTGGATCGCCGGTCGAATGGTCGCGCATCGGCCGACGTCGATTCTCGAGGTCGGTTGCGGATACGGCAAACTGCTGCACGCCCTCCGCGAGCGGGTCGGCGTTCCCCTGGCGGGCGTCGACTTCAGCCGCACCCAGCTTGGGCTCGCGCGAACCTTCCTGGCGGAGTGGGACGGGGTCGAGCTTTTTCTGGGGAGCGGAGACCGACTCCCCTTCGCCGACAACTCGTTCGACATGGTCGTGACCTCGGCGGTGATCCTTCACAACCCTCCCGAAGTCGCCGATCGCATTCGGCGCGAGGTGATCCGGGTGGCCCGTCGGTTCGCGGCCCACAACGAGGAAATGAACCTCAGCTACAACCGGTACGGCTACGACACGGCCGCCTGGTATCGGGAGCGGGGTTTCAAGATCGCCGAATCCGGCCCGATTCCCATGGATCCGGACCCGGCCACCTCTCAGTTCTGCGTGGTTCGGCTCGACGGTTGAGAAACTTCGGACGGGTCGCGTGTGGACCGGCCTTCGTCGAACTTTGACCCGGGTGGCTTGAGGATGATCGATCTCGGCTTCGCGCTTTTCCTGACCCTGATTTCGGCGGGCCTCGGTTGTCGGATCCTTCGCTGGACTCGGGAAGCGCCCGAACACCCGAGCGACCGCTTCGGCCTGGCCGCTCCGCTTGGGTTGGGCCTGGTCGCGCTGGCCGCCCTGGTTCTCGGCTGGGTTGGCGGACTGACCATTCCGGGATTGGCCGCGCTCTTGTGCGTGGTGGCCGCGCTGGGCTTGCCCGACGGCCTTCGCCTGGCTCGTGATTGGGTTCGTTCGACGCGGTTCGGTTCCGAGGAGGGATCGCCGAGTCTGTTCAACCGCGCGATGGGGTGTTTCCTGGTGGTCGCGCTGGCCGCCACGGCGATTTCGTCGATGGCGCCCGTCACCGACGGCGACGCGCTCTGCTATCATCTTCAGGTTCCCAAAGTTTTTCTGGCTCAAGGATTCGTTTCCTTCGAGCCCGACCTGCACGAGACGGTTTACCCGCTGGCGACGGAGATGCTCTACCTGATCGCCCTGGCCTTCCGGGGGCCGGTGGCGTGTCGGGGCGTTCAGTGGATGTTGGGGATCGTCCTGGCGGCCAACGCCGCGGCCTTGGCCCGGCCGACCCTCGGCCGACGAGCCTGGTGGGCGGGCTTGGTGGCCCTGCTCGTCCCGGCGGTCACCAACGGCATGACGGCCCCTCTGAACGACGTGGCCCTGGCCGCCTTCGGCGCCGCCGCGATCGCCGCCTGGACGCGCTTTTACGATCGACCCGGCCGCGAGACCGCCCTGCTCTCCGGGGTGTTCGCCGGTCTGGCCATCGGGGTGAAATACCCGGCGCTGGTTCTCGCCGGGATGTTGTTCCCGATGATCGCGCTTCGTCCTCTGTTTTCGAGCAAGGGGCGGAACGCCGCCGGGGGCGGCTGGCGCGATGGCGCGCGGTTCGGAATGTGGTTCGCCTCGGCCGCCCTGCTTGTCGGAGGGGTCTGGTATCTGCGCGCCTATCTGTACACCGGGAACCCGGTCTTTCCCTTCTTCCGAACTTGGTTCGGGGCGGGTCTCGACGAGGTTTTGGAGCCGAGCAAGCGCCCCCTGCCGGTCACGGTCTGGAACATCCTGACCTCGCTGGGGCCTTTGACGTTGGAGCCCCATCGATTCGACAGCTTCGCCCATCAGTTCGGGCCGATCTTTCTTTTGTTCTTGCCGGCTTTGTTTTTGGAGAAGGCCCCCAAGCGCGTCTTGGGGTTGGTGCTCTTGGGCTACGGCTTTTTGATGCTCTGCATGACCCAGCGCCAGAGCATGAGGTTTCTCTTGATCGCCATGGGGCCGCTCTCGGTCGGGGTGGCGTATCTCGCGTTGGTTTGGAGTGGGCGGACCTCGATTCCCGCCCGGTTGTTGACGGCCGCGCTCGTCGCGGCGCTGGGCTTGGAGGTCGGCGTGGCCCTGACGCGGGCCGGACGAGTCGCGGGGACGGTCCTCGGTTCGGAGTCGGAGGCCGCCCACCTCGACCGCCGCGAGCCGTCGTATCGGGTCGGCCGATGGGTGGACGCGAACCTTCCGGCGACGGCCCGCCTGATCGGTCAGGATCACCGGGGCTTCTACATCCCCCGCCCTTACACAATGGAGTTGGCGCATCGTCGCCGCACCGGATTGGGAACGAATGGAGAGACGCCCGACGAGATCGTCGACGTCTTGCGACGGCGGGGCTTCACTCATCTCTTGCTCTGCCCGCCAAGGGGGGAGAGCGACGTTGAGTTCGACCCGACGTTGGGCGAGTTGCTCGCTCCCTGGCTCGCCTCGCGCGAGCCCCTCTACCAAGCGGACCTAAACGATTTGGACCAACTGATCCGAAGTTACTCGATCTACGAGCTCGAACCCCCGACTCCCCGCGTCGCTCGTTCGACGGGGGGCGTGGCGCGATGAATTCGGATCGTCCCACGATGGCGGAGTTGCGCGGGGTGGTCCAGAAGGCCCGGCATCGGGAGATCGGCAACTGGCTAGCCCGTCGCGCGGGGCGGCCGTTGGCCGTTTACGGCACCTGGCTGGCGGTTCGTCTCGGCGTCTCGGCCAATCAGGTCACCTTCGCGGCCCTTGTCGTTGGGTTGGGAGGCGCGGCGGCCGTGGCGAGCGGCGGTCGCCTCGGCTTTGTGCTCGGCGCGGCGCTTGGGCATCTCGCGTTTTGGCTCGACCACGTCGACGGCCAAGTCGCCCGATGGAGAAGGACCGCGAGCCTCGACGGCGTGTATTACGACTATATGATGCATCATGTGGTCAACATGGCGCTGGGCTTCGCCCTCGGGTTTGGACTCGCCGTTCGGACGGGGCGGGTCGAATGGGCCGCGGCCGGCTTCGCGATCGCCCTGGGGTGGACGGTGCTGAGCCTGCACAACGATTGCCGGTACAAGGCGTTCATCCAACGGCTCAAAAGCGCGACGGAAAGCTACCGAGTGGACGGCGGGTCTGGTGGACGCCCCTCGCCCGCGCCGGGATGGCCAAGGCGCGGGCTCGGCGTCGCGTCTTATCCCGCGTACAAGGCCTGCGAGCCGCACGTCGTTTTGTTGAGCCTAACCGGCGCCGCTCTTTTGGCCCTGGTTTCCCCATGGGCCTGGGAATGGCTCTGGCGCGTTTACGTCGTCGGCATGGCGTTGGGGGCCCCGTTGCTCGGCGCCGCCCGCATTCAACGCGCGGTGACTCGTCGGGCGACCGAGACCGAATTTCAGGCGTGGTTCCAACCTCTGAATCGCGCGTCGATCGAACCGGCGCTTGGATCGAGGGTTTCCCAAGACCCCCTGGACATTGCCCTCGAAGAGGTTGTATGAACTAGGTCGGCGAACCGTTTCGAACGAGGCGCGGCGCGAGCGGGACCGCCGCCGAACCGGAGCCGACCCGGCTGCCCGAGTCTTCAACATGGCCGAGATTGAGTTGGCGATTGACGCGCACCTGCCGGAATGGCCGAGCCGCCGCGATTGGGGCGTTGGCGTGGTGGGGGCGGGCTTCATCGTCCGCGACTGCCACTTGCCCTCCTATCGCGACGCGGGGTTTCGCGTGGCGGCGATTACGTCGAGAACCGAATCTCGGGCGCGCGAGGTGGCCGAAGCGCGCGGAGTTCCCCGCGTTCATCGGACCGTCGAGGCGCTTCTGGACGATCCCGAGGTCGAGGTTGTCGACGTCGCCGTTCCTCCGGCCGAACAACCGGGGGTGATCCGCCGGATTCTCAACCATCCGCGCAAGGTCCGGGGGATTCTCGCGCAGAAGCCGCTGGCGTTGTCGCTGGCCGAGGCTCGCGAGTTGGTCGACGCCTGCGAGGCGGCGGGCGTCGTCCTCCAGGTCAATCAGAACATGCGCTACGATCAGTCGGTCCGGGCCCTGCGATGGCTCTTGGATCGCCGGGTCTTGGGAGACCCCGTGCTGGCGACCATCGAGATGCGGGCCATCCCGCACTGGATGCCCTGGGCTCGGGACGGTCGATCGTTGTCGACGTTCATTATGAGCATCCACCATCTCGATACGCTTCGATACTGGCTCGGCGAGCCCGAGCGCGTTTTGGCGAGCACGCGACCCGATCCGCGGACGACGTTCCCACACGTCGACGGGATCAATCTGGTGATCCTGGAATACGCCGACGGCGCTCGGGCGTCGAGTTGGGACGACGTTTGGGCGGGACCCGCCCGCGAGGGCGCCGCCGCCGAACTCGGGGTCCGATGGCGGTTCGAGGGAACCGAGGGGCTCGCTCTGGGGACCATCGGCTGGCCCGCCTGGCCGCGCCGGGAGCCGAGCACGATCGCCTACGCGACGCGGGCCGACGAGGGGAAATGGCGGCGGCCCCATTGGCCCCAATCGTGGTTTCCCGACGCCTTCGCCGGCCCCATGGCCGGGCTGCTCCGCGCGATCGAGACGGGCGCACCGGCCGACATCTCGGGGCGCGACAACCTCAACACGATCGCCCTGTGCGAAGCCGTCTTGGCCGCCGCGACGGAACACCGCGTGGTTGGTTTTGACGAATTCCACGTGTAAGGTCACTCATTGGATAAAGCGCCGTGCGACGAGGAAGATGTTTCTCATGGATGGCGGCGACCGGCGCGTTTCGGATTTTCAATCCCGACGGAATCAACCCTTTTGATGGATGCTCCCAGCGGTTTCACCTTCTGGATCTTCTCCGCGACCTGGCCGGCCGACAATCCGGCTCTCGTGTCGACGGCGCTCTTGATGGGAGTCGCGGCGGTCGCGGCGACACTCTCCTCGCGCGCGCTCAGAAAGCGGCACCAGGCGCTCTCGACCGATCTGGAAACCCTCTCCGACCAGCGGGACGAGGCCCAACGCGCGCTTCGGGAGTCCGAGGCCATCTACCACTCGCTGGTCGAGACCTTGCCCCAAAGCATCCTTCGAAAGGATGTGGAGGGGCGATTCACGTTCGTGAACAAGCGCTTCTGCGCCGAGCTGGGGCGACAGGCCCACGAGATCGTCGGCAAGACCGATTTCGATTTCTTTCCCGAGGACTTGGCGCGAAAATATCGAGACGACGACCGGAGGGTTATCGAGTCCGGCGAACCCCTTGACGTGGTGGAAAAGCACGTCACGCCGCGGGGCGACGCTCTTTATGTCCAGGTTATGAAGACGCCCTTGCTGGACCCCGATGGCGAGCCGCTCGGCGTGCAGGGGATCTTCTGGGACGTCACCGAGCGGGTCCGGGCCGAGGAGCGATTGCGCGAGACGAACGTCGAACTCGAAAACTTGACTCAATCGGAGCGCCAAGCCCACGAGACGCTCAAACGGACGCAAAGCCTGCTTGTTCAAAATGAGAAGCTCGCCAGCCTGGGGCATTTGGTCGCCGGCGTCGCCCACGAGATCAACAACCCTCTCTCGTTCGTGAGCAACAACGTCGCGGTCATCCATCGAGACTTGGGCGACGTGCTCTCCCTGATCGCCCTGTATCGTCGAGCCGACGGCTTGATTCGGGAGCGGGATCCCGAGCTCTTCGGCGAAATGGAGAACTTCGGATCCGAGAACGACCTGGAGTACTGCATCGAGCATCTTCCCATCCTGATCGAACGCACCCGGGAGGGGCTCCGCCGAATCGAGAAGATCGTCAAAGAGCTGCGTCTCTTCGCGCGAGTCGACGAGGGGGATTGGAACGAGGTCGACCTGAATCCCGGCGTCGAATCGTCGATCAACATGGTTAAGGGGTACGCGCGAAAGAAGGATGTCGAGATCGCGATGGAACTGGGCGCGCTGCCGGTGGTCCGCTGCCGCGCGGCCCGGATTCATCAGGTGATCCTCAACCTGCTGACCAACGCCGTCGACGCCTGCGACGAAGGCGGCCGGGTGACGGTGCGAACCGAGACCGAGCCCGACCCGCCGGGCGTGCGCTTCGACATCGAAGACGATGGTTGCGGCATCCCCCCCGAAGCCCTCGACCGGATCTTCGACCCCTTCTTCACGACCAAGCCGCTTGGCGAGGGAACGGGGTTGGGGCTTTCGATTAGCTACGGCATCGTGCGGGAGCATCACGGCCGCATCGAGGCTCGCTCGACGGTCGGTCGGGGCACTTGCTTTTCCGTGCATCTGCCGCTCGAAACACCGCGCGTTCGGAGCGTGGAGGGGTCGAAGTCCGAGGGGCGCGAACCATCCGCGCTGGCGTCGGCCGATGAATCCCTCGCTTCGGCGCCCCACTTGGGAGAGAGAAACTCATGAAGCTTGGCCTCATCAATTCGGCGTGGTCCCAGGCGGGACGCGGGACGGCCTTCGGCATCCAAAAGACCAAGGAGATCGGCTTCGACTGCATCGACATCCAAGCCGATCCGCTCGACATCGACATCCGCGAGCGCCGGCTGATTCGCCACGAGTGCGCCCGGGTGGACCTGCCGATCATCAGCGTCGCCTGCGTGGCGGTCGGCCTGATTGACTTCAACCCGAGCGTCCAGCGGTTCCACGTTGACCGCGTTCGGGCGCATCTGGACTTCGCCTACGAACTTGAGGCCCGCAACCTGCTGCTGGTGCTCGGCGAGTACATCTGGCAACAAGAGGTGATCCCCCCGGCCCACCAGTGGGAAATCGGCGTTCAGCGCGTTCGGGAGTTGGGCGAGCGGGCGGCCGAGCTGGGGCTTGAGATCGCCCTTGAGCTGGAGCCGTTTCGGCTCTCGATCGTCAACGACGTGGCGAGCATGTCGCGATTTCTCGACGACGTGGACCATCCGTCGGTGAAGGCCAACCTCGACATCTCGCACTTGGTCCTCTCCCGCCAACCGGCGGAACTCGTCGAGGAGCTCCGAGGCCGAGTCGCGCACGTCCACATCTCGGACTGCGACGGCAAGGTCCACGGCGACCTCCCCCCCGGCCGCGGCGTCGTGGATTTTCCTCCCTACATGAACGCGCTCAAGTCGCTCGGTCTGGACGACGCGGTCGTCTCGGTGGAGTTGGAGTTCGCGCCCGATCCCGACCGAATCGTCGAATGGGTCGAGGAAGCCTATTCATCGACCGCCGCCTTGATGCGTACCGCCGGCCTGCGGCCTTGAGTTACCGACCAATCAGCGCGGATGTGAATGTCGACCCTTCCCGTTTCCACGGTTGGCGGGTCGATAATGCCTGGGCCGCCTCGATAGTGCGAACGAAGTGGAGGGGGGATTTCCTCGAAACCGACGATTAGATAGTCTCCCTCGCCCAGCTTGAAATCCAGCGCGGTGGGTAGGATTAGCACGAGATCGCCCTCGTCCAGATCGTCCGCGCGGTTGATCGTGGCCAGGATCTCGTGAAGCCGCTCGTTGAGCATCGCGATCGAGGTTTCCTTGGTATGAGACGGTTCGGCCGCGCTGGAGTTCGACTTCTCGTCGGTATGAGACGGCTCGGCCGCGCTGGAGTCTGATTTCTTGTCAATGCCGAATGGTTTGCGCCCGCCCGCTGGGTAGTGTGAGACGCGAAGCGACACATAATCGTAGTCCGCGCCGGTCAGCAGCGCCAGCCCGCCGCCTTTCAGGATGTCGGAGCCGATCGCCTCAGCCTGAGTGTTGTTTTCGTTGGAGGCGTAGAGGTATCTCCGAGGGATGACGAGATGCGTCATACCGAATACATGGTCGGTCAGCGTTTCGGGATTCAAGCAGTCCGCCTCGTTGGATTGTCCGAGTTTGCAGTTGCTCGCGTCATCGCATTTGGTGATGACGAAAAGCCAACCGACCGAATACTCGGCTGAAGCGAGTTCAAGGGCTCGGCTGTTTGACGAATTGGTGAATCCATTCGTTGAGTCCACCCAATCCTCCGGCCAATTATGATGGCCAACAGGGGGTGTGCCGGCGAGAGAGATCGGCCTCGACCTCAACCAGACGGCCTCCCGGTTGGAGTCGGGCTTCACATGGCCGACGCCCTTCGGCCTCGCCGCTCGCGGCGGAATTCTCGCGATGTGAATTTTTTGATCTTTGTCGACTGCTGACCTGGCAAGGAGCTTAATGGGGCTACTCAGCTTCTCGCGCGTCTGTTTCTTCCAGATGGATGCTTCCCGGGCTCCGTCCACCTTCGCTTGCCGTTCAAAACCGGCTTGATTGACGCTCGCCTCGATTACTGGGCTTCTCGCGATCCAGTTCATCCCCCCTCGGGCGATCAACGAATGATCATCGTCCGCTCGAATCACCTTCCGAAGATCTTGCTGAGTTTTTATCGGCTCTTCGGTCCAGGCGACGTACTCCAGAAGCGACTTGTCTAAAAGCGCCTTGAATTGATCGATCTCAATGATCCCCAGACGACCATCATTGTTGGCGACGATCATCGACGGAGCCGAAGGCTTGCCCAGGAACGCCAAGCCGACCAGCACGAGAAAAACTACCAGGGAAACGACCGCGAGCGACGGTTTGGCGCGTTTCCAATCAAGTGGTTCGGTGATCTGATAAAGCTTCGCCATCGACCGTCTCCAAGCAATTGTTGTTCGAGTGGTTCGGCGAAGACGCTCCGCCGGGAAGTCGACTCATGGTCAACGGACTTGGGTTTGTGGACTTGGCTCATGATCTTGTCGAGGGTCGAGCCTTGCTCAACCTCACACCGTAGGATGGAGGCCGCCACGTGGCTACCCAGTTCTCGATAATATTCGCACTGATTTTCATCATAGAACTGGTTCATGTCATCGTCCATGGGGAACGCGCTTTGCGATCGGGCGAAGGAGAAGAGCCCCGGCGACTCCCGGTCCTCACGGCCGTCGAGCGAGGGCTTTAGGACGACGAGCAGGCCCCAGCGCTGGCTCTCATCGAGCCCCGACTTGGCTGGATACCGGAACGCGAAGACCAGATGGTGTGACCGGCAAACGGGCGTCTCGGCGGTCTTTTTCGAGCCATCCCCTCCCGATCTCAAAAAATCCCTGGCCGCGGACTTTTTCGAGCCATCCCCTCCCGCCTTCACAAAATCCTTGGGCTCGAGCATGTCCGTCGGCGCAAGTTGCCCGACCTTGGCCTTGGCTTCGTCCTCGAGAAGATCCTCAACGGACTTTCGGTCGAGGAAGAACTCGATTCCCCAGAACGCTCGGAGTCTCCGCAGACTCTTGGACAGGTCTTTGAACTCATAGTGGGGGTCGTGAGAGGCGTCGGAGGCGATGATGAGACGGCATCGTCGTTCGAAGAGCGTTTCCATGCCCAGGTTATCGTAATGGGCGCCATCGGAGAGGAAGCAGCGTTCGCGTTCCCCTCCTGGAGATTTCAGCAATGAGCGCATGAGTTGCCAGACTGAGACGGTCGGGATGCCGTGGCCCCGCTTGTGAAGCAACCGCTGGAAGACTTCCTCCCGCCGCGATTTCCCTTCCTCGTTGTTTGGATTTTGGGCGTCCACCGTCCCAACTTCCGGATTGACGAGCCATTGCCCAAGCCGCGCGTTGGCGGCCAGCAGGAGAATTGTGTCGAGGAGGGAATGCGAGTTCGTCGGCGTGATGGCCGCTCCCGAGATGGCCATTGCGTCGACGAGATGGAGCCCCGTGCCTTCGACCGCCTGTCCCTTCGAGTCGCGCGCGCAGTAGGCCTCCGTCTTGATGAAACACGAACGATGTTCGGGCGGGGTCGTCCTTTTCGTTTTCTTATCCTTCGGCGTCAATGCGCCGATCGGCTGGTTGCGGCTCCATCCGCAATAAAGCGGTGAGAAGATGAAGGCGCAACCCGAGTCGAGCGAGGTCGAGCCGAGGCGGTACTCGTTCAACGTCGCCACCAGAAGGGGGTATGGCGCGCCCGTTGCGTCGACTGTGACCTCATGGAGCCGGGTTTCCGGAAGTCCGTCAGGATCGTTGGGGTCGGCAATCGCGTCGGGGAAGGCATCGAAGTAGGCTTCCTTGAGTCGGCGTCGATAATAACGATGCAGGGAGGTTTGGTTCAGGTCGACGAACCAGTTGAGCGCCATGAAACCCCAAAGACCAGCTAAGAACCAGCGGGCCCTGGTCCACTGATCGTGGTCGATCAGATAGCCATACATCCCCGTCGTGGGGTCTCGGCTCACCGCCAATCGTTTGATCGGCGACGGGATCTGGACGGAGCCAGAAATGTTCTCGTGAAGAAATGTAAAGCAAATAACCAGGGGCAGGCTGATGAACAACAAGAAGACGATGCCTCGATATACGCTTCGGGAGAAGCCGCCGGCGTCGACCTGTGCGCTGGAGGCGAATTGCCGAGGCAAAATTAGGGGGATGACGCCCGAGGCCAGTTGGATAAACACCAGATACTGCGTTACCGTCGACAGCCACTGTTGGATCGATTGGTTATTTCTCATCTGCAAGGAAACCTGGCCGGCCGACGCCTCCACCTCCTGTCCCAGCGAGGGAAAAAGTCGCCTCACGACGTGGCCAATCCGGGGGCCAAGATCAACGTCGCCATTCGCGAAGACAGTCAAGATCGTGAGGAATAAGCCGATCACGAGCACCGGGTGCTTGTATCGAAGCATCCGCGCCAGCGATTCCGAATGATCCCGCGAGAGGAACCGGACCAACCAGGCGAAGATGCCGAGCGAGAGCACGAAAACGAGAAAATCAGACACGATGGGCACGGTGAATGAGGCGGCGGCGGCGCTTCTTTGGTAAGCGATCAGCGGAAGCGATGGGATCGCCAGGACGAGTAGTGGGATCGCCAGGACGCCCCGGGTGGGGGCCTTGAGCCCAGCCTCGCGCGCCTGTCTTAGAACTCCAAGTAGATAGGCGAGAATTCCAAAGGGGATAAAGGCTCGGACGAGGTCGGACAAGGCGAACCAGTCACGGTAGACCGAGAAGAAGCCCCCCTCGTACACGACGAATAAAAGCGACGAACCAAGAAGGCCGGCCCAAGTCGCGAGCCTCCGCTCGAGAACCCCGAATAGATAGGCGAGGACGCCGAAGAAAATCGGGGCTCGGACGAGGTCGGACATGGCGAGCGAGCCGTAATAGGTTGCGAGACAGATCCCCACGTATCCAATAAGGATGAGAGACGACAAACCGACCAAGGTCCAGAGCCCGAGCTTTTGCTTGAGCCGCCACAGGGGCAAAACACCCAGTACAACCCACGGGCACGGCTTCTGCTTAAACCGTCGCTGCCAGATGTCGCCATCCCTTTTCAGCCGGGTCAGTATATGGACCATATGAGGCGAACGATAAGCCGAGTAGAGCCAGGAGATGACCATGGCAAACACGAAAGCCCCCCACCATGGGGCATCGTCGAGCTCCATCGCCTCTTGGGCTAAGAACCGCTGGAGTTGGGTCATGTCGGGTAATCGCCAGAGCCAACTCAGGGCGGAACAACTCAGGATCAACAGCGACGCGATGATTAATAAGTGCAGCACCGCCCCCGTCGCAACGCGCAGGTACAACTCGAACTGTTTCTTGAGATAGTCGCCGCTTCTCGTGAGTTGATTGACCGACGAGTTTTGGCCGTCGTCGTCCTCCTTCAGCGGAAACCTTTGTTCGTATCGTTCGCCTTTCCGTTTTTGGTATTGCGAAGTGATGAAGCCGCCGATGAAGCCGCCGCCGGAGACCGTCGCCAGATAGTCAACATGCCTCAACAAGCCCATCCTTTCGAGCCCCTGAAGCACGCCGGTGTTGAACATGCTCGAGCGGACTCCCCCGCCGGAGAGTGCGAGGCCGACGAGGTCGCGGGGCTCGCCCGTCGTTGAGCTCGTGGTCCCAACGTTCGCCTTGGTTCGGCGATCTTTGATGACTTGCCATTCCCTCTTGCGGAGCTCTGTCAGGTCGATCGTCTTATAATCGGAAGACATAAGCTCCTCCCAATTAATATCGCGTTTTTCCATCGCCTTCGGGCTGAAGGCTGAGTGTGAGTCTTGATACAGTTGTGCGAGATCAGAGTGTGTCGAAAAACTGAGTTAAACTCAAGGATTGGTGTGTTTCAAGTCAAAAAGGAATTCCGCTCAAAAAAATGGAAAGATTCATCCGATTGAGCGGATTTTCCGCGCGGACGCTGAGATGAGCGCGCGGATGTCCCCGTGGGGCTTGGAGATGATCGGCCGGAGGCTTAAGCCGCGGCGGTGGAGCCGGGGTTGGCGAGGACGGCGAGGACCGCGTCGGCGGTGGATTCGGCGGCGCGGACGCAGTCGGGGACGCCGACGCCGTGGAAGGCGATGCCGGTGAGGAAGAGATTCGGATGGCGGGCGGCTTGGCTTTGGATCGCCTCGACGCGCTCCAGGTGGCCGAGGGTGTATTGAGGCATCGATCGGGGATGGCGGTCGATCCGCGTCAGGATCGGTTCGCCCCGGACACCAAGCAGGTCGCCGAGCTCGCGGGCGACGATTTCGAGGACTTCGTCGTCGTCGACATCGAACAGTTCGGGCTGGGTGGCTCCGCCGATGAAGACGCGGAGCAAGACCGTCCCGGCCGGAGCGCGCTGGGGGAATTTGACGTTGAGGAACGACGCGGCGAGGATCGACCGGGATTCGATCGCCGGCGCGACGACGCCGAAGCCGTCGAGGGGGTGTTGAACCTGATCGCGGCGGTAAGCGATGTTGACGATGATTGAGGAGGCGTAGGGGATCGCCCGAAGCTGAAGCGCCA
>Ga0182742_1003364_pt1 | contig 15785 bp, 12 predicted proteins | sample eDN5th37CBELigMG_FD_128880 | JGI IMG/M metagenome (GOLD analysis project Ga0182742, IMG submission 128880) | Enriched Miracle-Growth compost microbial communities from Emeryville, California, USA - eDNA 5th pass 37_C BE-Lig MG (version 2)... ...
CACCGACGCCGCAACCACAGCGCCTACATGCGAGGCCGCACCCCCGCCGAAGTCCTCGCCACCTACCCTCGATGACCCCCACCCACAAGCCACCGCTGTCACCTCGACCTGCGGACAGGAAGGCCTAGGGTCGACGCCGGTGTCGAGCCGGGTGCCGCCGTGGGCGGCCCGGGAAGGAGCGCGTGCATGGACTACGTGCTGGAGCGGATCGGTCTGGCCGGGAAGGTGGCCGTCGTGACGGGCGGGGCGGGTGGCCTCGGTTGGCCGATCTCGCGCGACCTGGCCCGGGCGGGGATGCGGGTGGCGATCTGCGATCGCGACGGCGACGCCCTCCGCGAGGCGGGACCGGCGCTGGCGGAGGTCGCCTCCGACTCCTTGGCGTTCCACGCCGACGTGCGCGACCCGGACGCGGTCGCGGCGTTCTTCGAGGCCGTGGACGAGCGCTTCGGCCGCGTGGACGTGATGGTGGCGGTGCCGGGCGGCAGCTTCGTCGCCCCGCTGATGGCCACCCGCCCGAAGGGCTGGGACGCCGTCATCCGCCAGAACTTCACGTACGTGCTCGACACCACGCAGCACACCGTCCGTCGCATGGAGGCGCAGGGCGACGGCGGCAGCATCATCTACATCTCCACCGTGGAGGCCCACCGCGCCATGCCGCACCGGGCCGTCTACGGCGCCATGAAGGCCGCCATCGCGAACCTGGCCAAGTCCCTGGCCCTGGAGCTGGGCCCTCTGGGCATCCGCGTGAACACCGTGGCGCCGGACCACTTCCCCACCCCGGGCCAGCGGCATGCCGACCCGGAGTTCGAGGGCCGGCCGGGTGGTCGCCTCGCCAACGCCATGATCATCCCCCTGGGTCGCAAGGGCACCGGCGAGGACCTGACGGGATGCGTGCTGTTCCTCGCCTCCGAACTGTCGAGCTACGTCACCGGCACCACGCTGCACGTCGACGGCGGGACGCTGGCGGCGAGCGGGTGGTTCGCGTGGCCGGATGGGAGCGGCGGGTTCACGTGGGAGAACCTGATCCCCGACGACGTCGCCGACGAGCTCGCCCGGCGCCAGGAGGGCGGCCAGCCCTAGCCGATGAGCCGCTCGCCGCCGGCGCGGGCGGCGTCCATCACCCGCTGGGTGTGCACTGCGTCGGCGATGCGGGCGAACAGCGCCTCGCTCGCGGGCCGGCGACCGTCGACCACCGCGGCGACATCCTCGAACAGGCGAGCCGCCGCCGGCACCATGCCCGGCCCGAGGGACGCATCGAGCCCGTACTCGGCCGGCGGCGCGACCTCGGCCAGGGCCTCGCCCTTCTTGGCCCCCAGCACCGTGGTGCCCGACAGCACCAGCGCCCCCTCCGAGCCGTGGATCTCGAGCCGGGTGCCGCCGCCGTTGGGCACCGCCCACGTCCCCGCGAGGACGAACGGCGCCCCGTTGTCGAGCCGCCCGGTGATCGCGACGGTGTCGTCGGCCGTCGCCTCGGCCGTGCCGACGCTGGGGCTGTCGGGCCCGATGGCGTCACCGTCTCGGTAGTCCCAAGCCAGCAAGGGCTTCTCCGGCACGGCGATGCTGACCGTGCCGACCACGTCGTGCAGGTCGCCCACCGTGGCCCGGAGGAGGTCGATCTCGTGCGAGAACATGCCGGTGAGGAACCCGCCCCCCTGCTCCTTGCGGGCCACCCAGGTGTACCAGTACGGCTCCATCCCGGGGTTCACGCCGTAGTCGACCATGGTGCTCTGGAGGACGTAGCGCAGCTGCCCCACGAAGCCGGAGCGCACCAGGTCCCGGAGCAGGCGCCGGTGCGGGAAGTACCGCATCTCGTGGTGCACCGCGTCCACGATCGACGGGTTGGCCGCTCGCGCCGCCTCCGCGGCGGCCGCCATCGCCTCCGCCTCGGCGGCGTCCATGGCCAGGGGCTTCTCGCACAGCACGTGCTTGCCGGCCTCCAGCGCGGCGATCGTCATCGCGGCGTGGCTGTCGGGTGGGGTGCACACGTCGACCAGCTCCACATCGGGATGGGCGATCAGCTCCTTGTAGTCGTCGGTGGCGAAGCCCACGCCCCACTCGGCCGCGGCCGCCTCCGCCCGCGTTTGCTGGGCCGAGCAGATCCCCACGACCTCGATGTGCGGATCGGCCCGCATCGCCGGCAGGTGGACGCGGGTGCCGAACCCGGTGCCGATCAACCCCACCTTCATGACGGAGCCTCCCTCCCGCCGGCCACGGCGCCGCAGCGGGCCGCCGTGGCGAGGCGCGTCTCACCAGAGCGTGCGGACGACACCTCCGTCGACCACGATGAACTGGCCCGTGACGTAGCTGGCCCGGGCCGAGCACAGGAAGGCGATCACTGCGGCGATCTCCTCCGGGTAGCCCAGCCGGCCCACGGGCACGTCCTCGCGCCGCATGGCGACGAACTCGTCGTACTCCTCGCCACGCTCCTCAGCCTGCTTGCGCATGTACGTGGTGTACCGGTCGGTGAGGAAGCCGCCGGGCCCCACGGTGTTCACGGTGATGCCGTGCCGCCCGACCTCGGCGGAGAGCGTCTTGTTGAACGACACCGCCGCCACGCGCGAGAGGTTGGCCGTGAAGAGCGGGAGCGTCCGGTGCACCTCCTTCGACGAGATCGAGTTGATGGTGACGAGCCGCCCCCACCCCGCGGCCTTCATGTCCGGCAGCACCGCCGACGTCATCCAGTGCAGCGCCTTCACCATGTGGTTGTAGGCCTCGTCGAGGGCTGCGTCGGTGAGGTCCTCGTAGCGGCCGGCCGTCGGTCCGTACACGTTGAAGATGGCGATGTCGATGGGCCCGAACGCCGCCTTGCCCTCCGCGCAGACGCGCTCGATGTCGGCCTTCTGGGTGAAGTCGCCCGGGATGCCTATGGCCGTGCCACCGGCGGCGGTGATCGCCTTCACCGTGTCGTCGATCGCCTCCTTGCCGCGGGCCGTGACGATGACCCTGCAACCTTCGCGGCCCAGGTCCTCAGCGGTGGCGCGGCCCATCCCCTTGCTGCCACCTGAGACCAGCGCCACCTTGCCGGCGATCCCGAGATCCATGGCCGACGCCCCTGACGTTGCTGGTGTTCCCCTACGGCAGCGACCGCTGCCGACCGCCGCACACTAGCCCCGCCGGGCCGCTCAGGAGCCTGCCAGGCGATCGCTCGCCAGCCGCGCGCCCTCACCGAGGGCCGCCAGCTTGGCCCAGGCGATCCGAGGCACCACCTGGGCGGAGCCGGCGATGGTGTCGAGCCCGCAGTCCGCGCCGGCGATGACGTTGTCCTGGCCGAGGACGTTGACGAAGCGCAGGATCCGCTCGGCCACGGTCTCCGGGTGCTCGATGATGTTGGTGGTCGTGTCGATCACGCCGGGGATGATCACCTTGCCGTCCGGCACGTCGACGTCCTTCCACAGCCGCCACTCCCACTCGTGGCGGCCGTTGGCGGCCACCACGCCCAGCCCGGCGGGACGGGCGGTGAGCATGAGGTCGATGATGTCGGACAGGGGCAGGTCCCGGTGGTGGGGCGCCTCGTCGGCCCCCCAGCACAGGTGGATGCGCATCATCTGCGGGTCGATGTTGCGGGTGGCGTAGTTGAGGACCTCGATGTGGTGGGCGATCGTCCGGCGCACCTCCTCGAGCGTGGGGGTCCCGATGCGCGAGAGCACGCCCCAGTTGCAGTCCAGCTGCAGGACGACGCCCGCGTCGACGATCGCTTCGTACTCGGCGCGCATGGCGTCGGCGACGGCGGTCTCGTACTCCTCGGCGGTCCGGTAGTAGACGTTCTGCCCGAAGCCGCCGCCCATCCCCATGGGCGGCACGGCCGTCATGAACACGTCGGTCGCGCCGGCCGCGGCAGCCGCCGCCTTCACGTTGGCGATGTCACGCTCGAGCGCGGCCATGCCGGCGTAGGAGACGGGACCCACGCACATCTCCACCATCGGCCGCTCCGCCGAGGCGGAACCGCTGGCGCTGGCCCGTGATCCGGCGTTGAAGGCCCAGCGCTCGAAGAACTCCGGGTAGTCGGCCGCTTCCCCTGCGATCGGGTGGATCGGCCTCTCCGACGCCGGCATCGGGGACTCGCGCGGCTCGAAGCCGGTGAGCCGGTCGAACTGGTAGCTGGTGAAGGAGAACTTGCTCATCTCCCCGTCGTTGACGACGCGGACGCCAGCCGCCACCTGGTTGGCCACCACCTCCTCGACGCCGCGATGCACCGCGGCATCGAAGGCCACCGGATCGACCACGCCGCCGGCGACGGCGGCCTGCAGCATCGCCAGCACCTCTGGGCTGCGCGGCAGGCTGCCGCAGTGCGTCGTCAGGATGCCATCGGTGCTCCGCCTCATGGGTGCTCCTCTCAGGCCTTGACGTACATGGTGCGGACGTCCGGCGCGAAGCCGGCCCACATGGGGATCAGCGACGGGTTGCCGACGGTGTCGTCGTCGTAGGCGAACCCCGTCGGCGGGGCGACGGTCCAGATCTGCCAGTTGTGCTGGTCGACCAGCTGCTGGAGCTGCGCCCACAGCGGCGCAGCCTCGGGGTCGTTCGGTTCCAGCGCCCGCAGCTGCGCGATGACGTCGATGGCCTGCGCCTCCTCGGCTGAGGGCGGCGTGCCGTCGGGTGCCGGACGCCCGACGTCGCAGAGGTTCCCGGGGCCACCGACGGACATGTTGACCGTCGCCAGGTCGATCGTCGACCACGAGACCCCAGCGGTGAGCGACGCCTGACGGGTGCGCTCGACGTAGAACTCCGTGACGAGGTTCGGCGAGGTGGCCAGCTCGAGCTCGAGCCCGATCTCGGCCAGGTTGGCCTGGATGATCTCACCGGTCCGTGTGGTTGCCGGGTCCCCCGTGACCAGCATCTCGATCTTCTGGCCCGGCGCGATGCCGGCCTCGGCGAGCAGCGCCTTGGCCCGGTCCAGGTCCCGCTCGTTCGCGCCTGCCAGGCTCCGGTCGAACAGGGGGTCGTCGTCCACGAAGAACGAGTTCATCGGCGTGCCGGTGCCGCCGTAGACCGCCTCGTTGATGGCCTCGCGGTCGATGGCGAGGCTGATCGCCTCTCGGGCGCGTGGGTCCGACCAGACCGGCGGGAACTTCTTGCAGTTCATGTAGACGAGGCCGACGTAGCCCTTGCGCACCGCCAGGTCCACCGCCACCGCGTTGCCCAGCTGCTGAGCGATGCCGTAGGTGACGTTCATGTAGTCGACATCACCCGACCGGAGCGCCGTGACGGCGGCGGCCGGCGCGACGTTGCGCACCTGCACGGTCTTGACGCGGATGGCCTCGGCGTCGAAGTAGTCGGGCCACCGCTCGAGGACGAGGCCGTTCTCCGTCGAGAACGAGGTGAACGTGTAGGGGCCGGCGCCCACCGGCTGGCTGATGGGGTACTGGCCGGGCGGGGTGGCCGCCGGGGAGAGCGTGGCGAACTCCGCCCGCGCCAGCAGCGGGTAGAAGGAGCCCGCCACGTCCTCCTTCAGGTGGATGGTGAAGGTCAGCTCCCCGGTCACCTCGATCGACTCGAGGTTGGCGAGCTCGCCGACCGCGTAGGTGGGGCTCCGGCGCGGCGAGGCGAAGTTCCGGTCCGTGCCGGCCTTGACGGTCTCGGCCGTGAACGGCGTGCCGTCGTGGTACGTCAGCCCCTCGCGCAGCACGACGCTGATCGTGCGCGGATCTTCGATCGTCGCTTCCTCGGCCAGCTCCGGCGTGAAGTTGCCCTCGGCATCGAGCTTGAGGAGCGTCCCCGTGATCAGCTGGTGGATCCACTGGTCCGTGGGGCTGTAGGCCATGGCCGGATCCACGTTGAAGTTGGCCATGTCCCAGCCGACGCGCAGCGTGCCCTCCCGGTCGACGTCCTCGTCGGGTGCGGCCGCTGAAGAGGGCGGGCTCGACGTCGCGGTGCCCGCGGTGGTCGCGCCGGCGGTGTCGCCGCCGCCGTCGTCATCGTCGCCGCACGACGCGGCGAGGAGCGCGAACAGGATCGCGACCGCGGCGACACGCCGGAGCCGTGAGGTGGTGCGGAGCTCGACCACGGTTGTCCCCCGATGCTCTCGTGCGGCGTCGGCGTCAGGCCGGCGCCCCGCCCTTGACCGCCGACACCCACGCCGCCCAGGTCTCGATGCGCCGCCAGAACAGCTCCCGGGTGCTGGCGAAGTTGTGCATGTGGCCCATCCGCGGGCAGATGAACAGGTCGACCGACCTGGCCGACAGGTAGGCCCGCGGCTCCCCCTTGGGATCGGCGATGACGTCGCGCTCGCCCATCGCCACGAGCACCGGCGACTGCACTGCGGCCGCCTCCGTGGCGATGATGCCCGGCGTCAGGCACGAGGTCGACACGGCGAGGGGCAGCGTGCCCGATCCCCAGGGTGTCATCTTCCCGTTCCGGGTCGGGAAGTCGACGACGTCCGCGTCGATGACCTCCTGCGGCACGTCGTCGTAGTGGAAGCCCCACGCCATGGCCGGGCCCCGTTCGCGCGCGTCCGTCGTACGTGCCGCCGCGGCCAGCTGGGGACCGTTGACGAGCACCATCGGATCCGACTGGAGCGTGTCCCGCGGCCGCCACATGGCCGTGAGCGGCTCCTCACCGGGGCGCACGGGTGGGTGGGTGTGGACCGCGCCGTACCCCAGCACGCCGATGCCGTCGTAGCAGTGGTAGCGGCCCTGCTGGACCACGGTGAGGCACCCGCCCATCGACTGCCCGATGCCGAGGGTCACCGGGTCGGTCACGGCAGGGAACCCGTCCGCCAACGTGCCCTTGGCCAGCCGAGCGAGCACCTCCTGCTCGGCGGCTTGCGCGGTGGCCGCGCAGCGCGTGTAGTCCAGGAGCTCGCCTCGGGCGTGCACGCTCGACGCCCCGACGCCGAGGTGGTCGACGGAGACGAAGATCCACCCTCGTTCGGCGTGCCACGCCGCCTGCGCGCCCGACCCAGGTCCCGGGAGATCCTCGGTGAAGTACCCCTTCGAGTAGCCACCCCCCGGCTTGGCGAAGCACACCACGGGCGGCGACGAGATCGCGTCGGCGGCGGGCAGGTGCACCGTGAGGGCGATGTGGGCGGGCTCCCCCAGCTCGGCGACGTCCGTGACGTCGATCGTCAGATCGAAGCGCTGCACGTGCGGACCTCCCCCTGGCCATCGAGCGACGAGCAGGCGTCGCCGTCGGCGAACCTATATGCCATAGAGGTCGGCGGTCAACGATGCGTCGTCAGGCTCCGCCGTCACCACGTCGCGCTCGTGCCACGCGGCGCCGCTGGGCTCGCAGGCCGTCGAGGTAGATGTCCAAGGCTGCCTCCTGCCATTGCGCCCGCGTGACCCCGGCCGACGCGGCGCTGATGGCCTCTGTGGCCGGGAGCCCTTCGTGTGCGGGAGGCGCCATGGCAGGGCTCGCGTAGCCGGCGTGGCGGTGATCGGCTCCCATCGCCAGGAAGTAGAGGCCGGTGTAGGCACGGGCGGCGTCGGAGGGGCTGAAGCCGGCGTCGAGCAGGATCTGGAGGTAGCCCTCCAGCAGGCGCGGCACCTCTCTCGCCGTCGGCCGCCCCCGTGAGGACGCCAAGCCCGGACAGGCCGCCATGGCGGCGGTGACCTCGAGGTGGAACCGTCGCAGCCGCACGTCCCACGAGCCCGCCGAGCGGGGCGGCACCTCGATCCGCTCCAGGAGCGAATCCATCATGAGCGTCAGCAGGTGCTCCTTGTCCCGCACGTGCTGGTACAGCGCCATGGGCGTCACACCGAGGCGGCGCGCCACCGCCGACATCGTGACCGCGTCGACGCCTTCACCGGCGATCGCGGTGGCCGCCTGCACCACGTCGCGGACGGTCAACCGCTGCCGCCTCGCTGACCGCCCGGGCCCAGGTGCCGTCGTCACGGCCACCTACCTACCAGGAGCGACGGCCCTCGCCCGACAACGTGCGTCGCCGACGGCTACGTGAGACCGACTACACCGCGCCCGGCGAGCTCGTCGATCGCGTCGTCGTCGTAGCCGAGCTCGTGGAGCACGGCTCGCGTGTGCTGGCCGCAGAAGCAGCCACCGAGCGCCCGGGTGGCCGACCGCGAGAAGGCCATCGCGGGTGCGCCGCGGTCGTAGTCGCCGACCATCGGGTGCGTGGTAGGCGCGAGGTACCCGCTGGCGCGGCCGAGCTCGCCCTGGAAGACGTACTCGGACTCCTGGCCCGGCAGGGCGACGCAGCCGATGTCGGCGGCAAGGAGGCGCTCCTCCCACTCAGCCGCGGTCCGGGCGCGGAACGCCTTCTCGAGCTCGACGGCCAGATCCGCATCGTGCTCGGCCCGGCAGGCCGCATCGACGAAGCGGACGTCGTCGGCCAGCTGCGCTTCGGGTCCCATCGCCGCCGCCAGCTGCTCCCACTGGCGCTCGTCGGGCACGGCCAGGAACACCCAGCCGGCGGCCGCCTCGTAGAGCCGGTAGCGGGCCGACAGGCCGAGCAGGTCCTCGTCGGCGTGCGGCACCTCGCCCATCGCCCGGTAGTCGATCATCTGGTCGGCGAGGACGTGCGCGGACGTGCCCAGCATCGACGTCAGCATCCGCGGGGACTGCCCCGTGCGCGCCCGGGCGAGGAGGCCGAGCAGCAGGCCCGACGCCACGGACGTCGACGAGAAGCCGTCGGGGTTGCCCATCCCGGGGTAGGAGCTGGCCAAGCGGACCGACTCGGCCTTCTCCACGTCCATCGGCAGGTCGGGCGACGCCTGGACGCTCCCGACGTTGCGCATGGCGATCCCCGACCCCGCGGAGATGCTCGGCGCGAAGGCCGGCTTGTCGGCATACGGCCCGTCGATGCCGTACCCCATCGCGTTCATCACCACGAGCTGGGGGTTCACCTCCCGCAGGGCCGCCGCACCGATGCCCAGCCGGTCCATCGTGCCCGGCCGGAACGACGTCAGCAGGATGTCGGCGCGCGCCGCCAGCTGGCGCACCACCGCCTGGCCCTCGGGCGTCTTCAGGTCGACCGCCACGCTCTCCTTGCCCTGCAACACGTGCATCGCCGTCACTTCGGGGAACGAGAGCTGGTTGCGGATCGGGTCGCCCTCGAGCGGCTCGATCTTGATGACCCGCGCGCCGAGGTCCGTGAGCAGCGTCGCGCCGTAGGGCGCGGCGAAGAAGTACGCCAGCTCCAGCACCGTCACCCCTTCGAGCGGCAACCGTCCCGCGGGGGCGTGCTCGCTGGGAGCTGACGTCGCGGCGCGCTGCGGGGCGAGCTCGGCGCGCACCTCGCGCCCCTGCTCGTCGAGAGCCGGCGCCGAACGATCCAACGTGATCGGGTCGTCGAGGAACCGCACGAGCGGCGCCGGCTGGCGCACCGGGCCCAGCACCGGGTCCTCGATCACGGTCGCCTGCCCGTTGTGGACGATCTGCGGGTGGTCGAGCAGCTTCGCGCCCGTGCGGTACACCTCGGCGAACACGTTGTTGTCCCGGGCGAAGATCGCCTCCCAGTCCGCCAGCGACTTCTGCCGCGTGCGCTGCAGCAACAGCTCCCAGAACCGCACCCGCTTGGCCTCGTCGGGGAAGTCGGGCACCGTGGACCACTCGGGATCGTCGAACATCCACTCGAGGTCGACCGCCCGCATGAACGCCCGGAACAGGCGCGGCTGCTGCTGGGAGAACTGGAGCCAGCGCCCGTCGCGGGTCATGCAGATGAACAGCCGGAAGAAGATCGGGCTCTGCGGCACGCCCGCCGGCGAGTACGGCCCGGTGTTCTGGAAGGCGTCCGGGAAGCGCTCCCCCACCATCCGCAGCGCCCAGTTCCACACCTCGAGCGAGGCCAGGCCCATGGCCAGGCTCGTCTCGACGTGCTGGCCGACACCCGAGCGTTCACGCTCCAACAGAGCCGCCAAGGTGCCCTGCAGGGCCGCGTGCATCGCGCCGTACGACGCCGCGTTCGAACCCCAGAACGACGGGCCAGGACGCCGGCTGAGCCGTTCGAGGGCGTCGAACGCGCCCAGGCGGGCTGCCACCAGCCCCTCGTAGCCGCGGACATGGGCGTAGGGGCCGGCGTGGCCCCACCCGCTGATCGACGTGTAGACGACACCCGGGTTGACGGCCGCGACGGCCTCGTAGCCGAGGCCCAGCCGGTCCACCACACCGGGCCGGAAGCACTCCACCACCACGTCGGCCGACCCGGCCAGGGCGAGCCCCACCTCGCGGTCCGCGTCGTCCTTCAGGTCGAGCACGATGCTGCGCTTCCCGCGCCCCAGCGCGGGATACGCCGGGTGCCCGCGGAGCGAGCAACCGCCCGGGCGCTCCACGTGGATCACCTCGGCGCCGTTGTCCGCGAGGAACTGCGTGGCCTGGACCCCAGGCAGGCTGTCGGACAGGTCGACCACCCGGATCCCCGACAGCGGGCGGAACCCTCCCTGCGCCTTCACGCCAACGCTCCGCCGTCGATCGGCACGACCGCGCCGGACGTCCAGGCGCAGTGGTCCGAGCAGAGCCAGGCGGCCTGCGCGGCCACGTCCGCGCCCACACCCAAGCGGCCCAACGGGATCCGGGCCGCTCGTGCGGCCCGCTCCTCTTCACTCAGCTCGTGGAGCCAACCCGTGTCGACCGCCCCGATGGCCAGGGCGTTCACTCTTATGCCGAAGGGCGCGCACGCGGCCGCCGCGGCCTTGGTGAGCCCGACGATGGCAGCTTGCGACGCGGAGGCCGCGGGGAAGAGGCCATCCGTGCCGCGGAAGGCGACGACCGACGTCTGGTTGACGATGGCTCCGCCGCCCGTGGCCTTCATCGCCGCGATCTCGTGCTTCAGGGCGTACGCCGTCCCCATCACCTTCACGTCGACGATCTGGCGGAGCTCCTCCATGGGGTACACGTCGATCGGCATCGGCGCCGACGGGTTCATGCCGGCGTTGTTCAGGGCCACGTCGAGCCGACCGAAGTGCTCCACCGTCCGGCTGACCAGACGGGCGACGGATGCTTCGTCGGTGACGTCGACCTCCACGGGGAACGCGGTGCCGCCGTCCTTCTCGATGCGCTCGGCCACCGCCGCCAGCGCCTCCATGCGCCGAGCGGCGAGCACCACCGCAGCGCCCGCCTGGGCGAAGTACTCGGCCGCCGCCTCACCGATCCCCCGGCTGGCACCGGTGATGATGGCCACCTTGCCCTCCAGCAACCCCGCCGGCGGCTTCACGGTCACGTCGTCCCCTCCACACCCAGTGCGCTCCTCCGACTGTAGGCCTATCGTGCGCCCTGCTGTTCAGGGAACGGGGGCGAGTGCGATGTCGGGTCTGGACGGGATCGTCGCCGACGGCGCGACGGTGCAGGAGCTGCCGCGTGGATGGGACGTCGGTGGCGGGAGCCACCTCCTGGGCCGGGGGTGCGACGGTCCGGTGTGGTTGCCGGAGGCCGGGTGCTGGGCGTTCAGCGACGCGGGGCACGCCCGTCGGTTGACGTGGGCACCCGGACAGGGCATCCGGGTGCTGCAAGCCGAAACCGGGCGGGTGCTCGGTGCGGCGCTCGACGCGGAGGGCCGCCTGGTGTCGTGCGAGCTCGACACCAAGCAGGTCACCCGCGTGGAGCCCGACGGCACCGTCACGGTGCTGGCCGAGGACAGCGGCTTCCTGGGCCCTGACGACGTCGCCATCGCCGCCGACGGCGCGGTCTGGTTCAGCGACCTGCTCCCCGACGTCGGCGCCCCGCCGGACGCGCGCTCCTCCGCGATCTACCGCATCTCCCCGGCAGGCGACGTGGAGGTGGCCGTCGACGGGCTCGAGGCGGCGGGCGGCCTGGCCTTCTCGCCCGACGGCTCGACCTTGTACGTCACCGAGACCCGCCGCCGCGAGCTGCTGGCCGTCGATCTCGCCACGGGGTCCCGGCGGGTGCTGGTCACGATGACCGAAGGGCTGATCCGCCCCCATGGCATCGCCGTCGACGAGGCCGGACGGATCTACTGCGGAGGCCCTGGCGGGATCTGGGTCATCGACCCGTCCGGCGCTCACCTCGGCACGATCGCCCACCCGGCGACCATGACCACGAACCTCGCCTTCGGCGGCCCCGACGGCCGGACGCTGCTCTTCACCACGCTCGTCGCTGCCGGCTCCATCGAGCTGCAGGTCCGCGGGGCGCAGCTACCGGCCTCCAGCGCCGGCGTCGCGCGCCTGGTCCGCGAGAGCACCCCGATCACCCTGCCCTCACGCATCGAGCGGCTCGACCCGAGGATCGACGCCATCTTGGCGCCCGACGCCGAGGTGGAGCTGCTCGCCATCGGCGGCGTGTTCGACGACCTCGGCGACGGTCCTCACGGCCGCTACGCCCGCTCCCTCGAGGGCACGCTCTGGGACCAGCGAGAGGGCCACCTCTGCTTCAGCGACTTCGGCAACGACCGGCGCCTCCGTTGGAAGGAGGGCGAGCTGATCGCCGTCGTGCACCCGCACACCAACCACACCAACGGCACGACGTTCGACAACGACGGCGCGTTCATCTCCGCGGAGCACGCCACCCGGCGCATCAGCCGCCTCGCCCGTGACGGCACGTACTCGGTCGTCGCCGACCGCTACGACGGGAAGCGCCTCGGCCGCTGCAACGACGTCGTGTGCCGCTCCGACGGCACGATCTACTTCACGTCGCCGTGGTGGGACTTCGGCGACGACGCCCAACAGGAGGCGCCGGTCACGTTCTACCGGGTCGCCCCCGACGGCGAGGTCACCCCCGGCACCGACAACGGATGGACCGTCCCGAACGGGTTGGCGCTCGACCCCGACGAAAACGTCCTGTACGTGAACGACAGCCGCCGGATGGTCGTCTTCGCCTACGACGTCTTCCCGGACGGCAAGGTGGACCTCGCCTCCGAGCGGGTGTTCTTCCAGTTCCCCGACGGGGAGGGGTCGCCCGACGGGATGAAGGTCGACCTCGACGGCAACGTCTACTGCGGCGGGCCCGACGGCCTCTGGATCATCGCCGCCGACGGCACCCACCTGGGCACGATCGTGGCGGGACCGGTCCACATCAACAACATCGCCTTCGGCGGCCACGACTGGCGCACCCTCTACTTCTGCTCCTGGACCTCCCTGTACCGCATCCCCCTCCTCGTCGCCGGCGTGCCCGTGCCGCGAGGATCGGTGCGCCGACCCGCGTAGCACCTCGATCACGAAACGGGGAACCCATGGAAGAGCTGCTCGTCCGCGTCGAGGAGGGGATCTGCACCATCAGCCTCAACCGCCCGGCAGCCCGCAACGCGCTCACCGCTGCGATGCGGCTGGAGCTGATCTCCCTCGTCACCTCGATCGACGCCGACGAGACCGTCGCGGTCGTGGTGATCACGGGCACCGACCCCGCCTTCTGCGCCGGCATCGACCTGCAGGAGATCGCGGCCGGCGAAGCCACCGACGCCATCCCGGCCCTGCGAGCCCCGGACGCCGGGGTGGAGCAGTGCCGCGACAACCTCGGGACGGCCGTGGGACGCATGCGCACGCCGGTCGTCGCCGCCGTCAACGGTGCCTGCTACACGGGTGGGCTCGAGCTGGCCCTGGCCTGCGACGTGATCGTGGCCTCCGACCGGGCGACGTTCGCGGACACGCACGCCCGGTTCGGTCTGGCGCCCTACTGGGGCATGAGCGCGCGCCTGCCGGCTCGCGTCGGGCCCGGCCGAGCTCGGCTGATGGCCCTGACGGGGCGACCCGTGCCCGCCGCCGAGGCTGAGCGCATGGGCCTGGTCGACCTGGTGGTGCCTCACGACGACCTGGCCGCGACGGTGGCCGGCATCGCCGCCGACATCGCGTCGGCCGTCCCGTCGGCGATCGCCGCCGCGCAGCGCCTCTACGACGCCTCGGCGGACCTCCCCCTCAGCGGCCGGCTCCACCTCGAGATGGAGGTGGCGGAGGGCTTCCGCTTCGACCGGGACGAGTTCGCCAGGCGGGTGGCCGCCCGCACCCGGCGCTGAGGACTCGTCAGCCAGGCCGAGCCCCCTCCGACGCCAGCGCGTCGATGGCTTCCGCGATGGCGCCCAGGGGGTGCTCCGAGCGGGGCACGGCTTCCCACGCCACCAGGCAGTTGTGGCAGATGACGGCGCCCACGCCGCGATCGAGGTCGGCCAGGCCGGTCGAGCCGCCGAGGCCCGGGTGCCACAGCATGCGCCGCCCGAAGGCCACGATCGGCTCCGCCGGCGGGGCCTCACCGCCCAGCCACCACCCACCCCGACCGATGTACCTGACCCGACCCGCCGTGGCATCCGCCACCAGCGCGTCGGGTCGGGGTTCGAGGGCGGCCAGCAGCAGGGCCTCGGGGAGGATCCGCACCCCGTCGAGCTGGCCCCCGTTGGCCAACATCGCGAAGAACCGCGCCCCGGCCCGCGCCGTCGTCACCGCGCCGCCGCTGGGCCGGCAGGCGCGGTAGTCCTCCGGCCCGACGGTGCCCTCGACCAGCTCCCGCGGCGGGCGACGGGGCCAGAACACCTGCCCGCTCACGGCGGCCAGGCGGTCGTCGGCCTCCGCCGGCAGCACCATGAAGCAGTCGTCGATGCCCAGCGGCGCCATGAGCTCCTCGTGGACGAAGGCCTCGAACGGGCGGCGGTCAGGATCGGTGCGGCGCACCGGCTCGCCGACGAGCCAGCCCCACGTGGTCGAGTGGTAGGCGTTCGTCGTGCCGGGCGGGAACACCGGAGCCATCGAGGCCAGCCGTTCGACCATCCAACCCCAGTCGGCCGTCCGCTCCGGCGTGGCGTCGTCGGGCATGTCGACCAGGCCGGCGCGGTGGGTCACCACGTCGAGCACCGTGGTCGCCTCCTTGCCGGCCTGGCCGTACTCGGGCCAGTGGTCCACGACGCGGTCCTCCATCGACAGCAGGCCTCGGGCCACCTGCACCTGCAGGGCCGCGGCGGTGATGCCCTTCGTCACGGAGTAGACGGGGAACAGCGTGTCGGCGGTGACGGGCCGACCCGAGCGCGTGTCGGTGCAGCCGCCCCAACCCTCGGCCACCAACCCGTCCCGCCCCCACACCGCCACCTGCGTCCCGACCTCGCCCCGCTCGAGCGCGGTCCGGATGGCGTCGGCCAGCACGCCGTGCGTCGCTTCGACCTCGACCTCAGCCATGGGCCCTTCGTTCCGTCGGGTGGTCGGCGCAGAACCGGGCCCGGAGCGCCTTCTTGTCGAACTTGCCGACGCTGGTCGTCGGGATCTCCTCGAGCACCTCGAGCCGATCCGGGACCTGCCATCGGGCGAAACCGGCGCCGACCAGCCGGTCTCGCAGCTCGTCGAGGGTGAGCGTCGCACCGGCCCGGAGCACCACGCAGGCGAGCGGCCGCTCCAGCCACCGCGGGTCGGGCACGGCGACGACCGCCGCCTCCGCCACCTCCGGCAGCGCCATGATGGCCGCCTCCAGCTCCACTGAGCTGATCCACTCGCCGCCGGACTTGATGAGGTCCTTCGTCCGATCGGCGATGACCATGTAGCCGTCGGGCGAGCCGATGGCGACGTCGCCGGTCCGGAACCACCCGTCGGCCGTGAAGCACTCCGCGCCCTCGCCGCGGTAGTAGCCGTCCACCACCCATGGCCCGCGGACGTAGAGGTCGCCCATCGACTCGCCGTCCCACGGCACCTCCCGACCCTCGGCGTCGCGCAGGACCATGTCAACGCCGGGCAGCGGGAGCCCGGCCTTGCTCCCGACCTCGTCGAGCAGCCGTTCCTCCGACCAGTGGCGCATGCGCGCCTTCGGCCAGGCCACCGTGCCGACCGGGGACATCTCCGTCATCCCCCACGCCTGCACGAGCGACAGCCCGAACTCGTCGCGGTAGCGCTCGATCAACGACCGCGGCGGCTGGGCGCCGCCCGCGATCAGGTGGCGCATCGCGGGGAGACGGGCACCGCCCCGACGCG
>Ga0182742_1003366_pt1 | contig 15778 bp, 15 predicted proteins | sample eDN5th37CBELigMG_FD_128880 | JGI IMG/M metagenome (GOLD analysis project Ga0182742, IMG submission 128880) | Enriched Miracle-Growth compost microbial communities from Emeryville, California, USA - eDNA 5th pass 37_C BE-Lig MG (version 2)... ...
TCAGGCTCGCCATGTAGATGAACTTGGAGAACACCAGCACGATGAGAATGGCGAGCGCGACCGCGACGCGGCGCGACGACGGCGCATCGGGATGGCGCGCCACGGCCTTGCTGGCGCGCGGCACGATGCGCGGCTTGTACCAGTGCCCGATCCGCCACAGGATGACGATGGCGACCGCGGCGATGATGGAGAACCAGGCAACGCTCGGCTGCCCGAACGGCACCACGATCAGCGCCGCCAGCATCGGCCCCATGGCCGAGCCGAAATTGCCGCCGACCTGGAACACCGACTGCGCGAAGCCATAGCGGCCGCCCGAGGCGAGCCGGGCGATGCGCGAGGATTCGGGATGGAAGATCGCCGAGCCGAGCCCGATCAGCCCGGCGGCGATGAGGATCACGGCATAGGCATGGGCGACCGAGAGCAAGAGCAGCCCGACGAAGGTCGAGCCCATGCCGATCGCCAGCGAATAGGGCTGCGGCTTGCGGTCGGTGACGGCGCCGACCAGCGGCTGCAGCAGCGAGGCGGTGATCTGGAAGGTCAGCGTGATGAGGCCGATCTGGGTGAAGTCGAGCGCGTAGTTCTCTTTCAGGATCGGATAGATCGACGGGATCAGCGACTGCATGGTGTCGTTGAGGAAGTGCGACACGCTGATGGCGCCGAGCACGACATAGACCGGCTTGGCGGACACGCCGCGCGAGGTTGCGTCCGGGGCCGGCAGCGGCCGGGCGGCGCTGTCCTGATCGACGATGACAGGCTTGTTCACGTCACTCTCACGAAAAAATCCGCACGAAAAAAACCGGCCGCGCGAAGGCCGCGCCGGCCGAAGCTCGATGCTTGAAACATCACGAGGTAAGCGACCCGGCCGCCCGCCGCCAGCGCCGATTCGCCATGGCTGGATTGCAACAGCCGCGTTGCAACCCGTCAGATGCGGCGCTTACGCCGCGGCGGTGTGGCCGAGCGCGGTGACGATCATCTCCACCGCCTCCTCGACGCGCTCGCGGTCGTCGCCCTCGCCCATCACCCGGATCACCGGTTCGGTGCCGGAGGGCCGCACCAACAGCCGGCCGTAACCGTTGAGCTGCTTTTCGGCGGCGGTGATGGCGGAGCGCACGTTCGGATTGTCGAGCGGCTTGCCGGCGCCGTAGCGGACGTTCTTGAGCACCTGCGGCATCGGCTCGAAACGGTGGCAGACCTCGGAGACCGGCCGGCCGAGCTTCTGCACCACCGCGAGCACCTGCAACGCCGCGACGAAACCGTCGCCGGTGGTGCCGTGGTCGGACAGGATGATGTGGCCGGACGGCTCGCCGCCGACGTTGAAACCCTGCGCCTGCATCTGTTCGAGCACATAACGGTCGCCGACCGGCGTGCGCACCAGTTCCATGCCGTGCGCTTCCAGGTAGCGCTCCAGCCCGAGATTGGCCATCACGGTGGAGACCACGCCCGGCTTGGTCAGGCGGCCGTCCTCCAGCCAGCTTTGCGCGATGACGGCGAGCAGCTGGTCGCCGTCGATGACGTGGCCGCGCTCGTCGGCGATGATGACCCGGTCGGCGTCGCCGTCGAGCGCGATGCCGAGATCGGCGCGCATCTCGCGCACCTTGGCGCTCATCGCCTCCGGCGAGGTCGAGCCGCATTCCTTGTTGATGTTGAAGCCGTCGGGATCGACGCCGATCGCCACCACGTCGGCGCCCAGCTCCCACAGCGCTTCCGGCACCACCCTGTAGGCCGCGCCGTTGGCGGCATCGACCACCACGCGCAGGCCCTCGAGGTTGAGGGTGCGCGGCAGCGTGCGCTTGGCGAACTCGATGTAGCGGTCATGAACGCCGTCGATGCGGCGGGCGCGGCCGAGCTGGCCGCTCGCGGCCAGCTTGCGGTCGAGGTTCTCCTCCATGAGTTCCTCGATCTGCAATTCGACCTCGTCGGACAGCTTGTAGCCTTCCGGGCCGAACAGCTTGATGCCGTTGTCGTCGAACAGGTTATGGGAGGCGGAGATCATCACGCCGAGATCGGCGCGCATCGATTTGGTCAGCATCGCCACCGCCGGCGTCGGGATCGGCCCGAGCAGCAGCACGTCCATGCCGACCGAGGTGAAGCCGGCCACCAGCGCGTTCTCGATCATGTAGCCGGACAGCCGCGTATCCTTGCCGATCACCACCCGGTGGCGATGCTCGCCGCGCTGGAACAACAGCCCCGCCGCCTGCCCGACCTTGAGCGCCAGTTCCGGCGTGATGACGCCGTTGGCGCGGCCGCGGATTCCGTCGGTGCCAAAATGCTTGCGTGCCATAAAACCCCCTGCGCCGCCGCCCAGCCGGGGCGCCCTCACTATAGACTGGCACCGCTTATAGAGGGTTGGGTCCGCCGGCGTTTTCAAAAAATATGATAAATCATTACGGGCAGCACCCCGCACCCATCTTAGAGCATTGATATCGCAAGAAATTCTCAGGCCGGCCGGGAGACCTCAGGGCTTTCGCTTGATGTCCTGATCGTGCTTGGAGGGCGGCGGCTGGGTCAGGTTGACGGGATCGGAGGCCGGAAACGATTCCTCCAGCGCCTCGTCCAGCGCCTTGTCGAGGCGCCGCTTCTCGGCTTTGCCGCCGGCAGCCTTGTCCGGCTGCTGCTGTCCCTTGTCGTCGCTCATGCCATCCTCCGGGTTGGTCCAGAGGGATAACGCGGCACGCGTCGTGCCGTTCCGGCGGGTGCGGGCGCTCAGGGCCGCTTCGGCGCGGCGCGCTCCCGGCTCGGCGCCGGCTGGGTGACGCTGACCGGGTCGGAGGCCGGGAAGGTCTCGCGCAGGCCCTCGTCCAGCGCCTCCTCGCGCCGGTGCCGCTCGGCGTCCTCAACGGTCTGCCGCTGCGGGCGGCTGGGTTTTCCCGACATCGGGCGCCTCCTTGAGAGCGAGCGAAACTTGCCGTGTTCCAGTGGGGAAGATATGCAGTTTGCAGTGCTTCGCCAGAGCGGCGCGTCCCGCGGGCGGCAGCGGGGAAAAAACCATGAAACATGTCACCTGCATCGAAGACCTGCGCCTCTTGCACATGAAGCGGGTGCCCAGGGCGTTCTTCGACTACACCGACCGCGGCTCCTATACCGAGGACACGCTGCGCGCCAATCGCAGCGACCTCGAAAAGATCAAATTCCGCCAGCGCATCCTGGTCGACGTCTCCAAGCGCGACCTCAGGACGACGATCCTCGGCGAGCCGGCGGCGATGCCTCTCGTGCTCGCGCCCGTCGGCCTCACCGGCATGCAGCACGGCGACGGCGAAATCCATGCCTGCCGCGCCGCGCAGGCGGCCGGCGTGCCCTATACGCTCAGCACGATGTCGATCTGCTCGATCGAGGACGTCGCCGCCAATGTCGAAAAGCCGTTCTGGTTCCAGCTTTACGTCATGAAGGACCGCGGCTTCATCAAGGCGCTGATCGAGCGCGCCATCGCCGCCAGATGCAGCGCGCTGGTGCTGACGGTCGATCTGCAGGTGATCGGCCAACGCCACGCCGACATCAAGAACGGCATGACGGTGCCGCCGGAATGGACGCTGTCGAAACTGATCGACTTCGCCACCAAGCCGGCCTGGGTGTCCGGCGTGCTGCGCGGCAAGCGGCGCACCTTCGGCAACATCGCAAGCCAGATCAAGAACACCGACGACATCACCCAGCTCGCGCAGTGGACCAACTCGCAGTTCGACACCACGCTGAACTGGAAGGACGTGGACTGGATCCGCTCGATCTGGCCGGGCAAGCTGATCATCAAGGGCATCCTCGACGTCGAGGACGCAAAACTGGCGGCCAAAACCGGCGCGCAGGCGCTGGTGGTGTCGAACCACGGCGGCCGCCAGCTCGACGGCGCGCCGTCGTCGATCTCGGTGCTGCCGGAAATCGTCGAGGCGGTCGGCTCGCAGATCGAGATCATGTTCGACGGCGGCATCCGCACCGGTCAGGACGTCGTGCGCGCGCTGGCGCTCGGCGCCAAATCCTGCATGATCGGCCGCGCTTATATCTACGGGCTCGGCGCGGCCGGTCAGGCCGGCGTCGCCAAGGCGCTCGACATCCTCGCCAAGGAGATGGAGACCACCATGGGCCTGTGCGGGGTCAACACCGTCGCCGAGATCGACCGCCACATCCTGCGGGGCGACGGCCGGGTCAACTGGGGCTGATCCGCTATTTCAGCGGCGAGAAGCGCACCAGCTCGGTGCCCTTGGCATCGAGCAGCGTCAGCTTGTGGGTGTCGGCGTCGATGCGCCACGCCTTCGCCTCGTCGAGCGCGGCGTGGAATTTCGTCTCCTGCTCCATCGCCGAAGGCTGACAGGTTTTCTTGGTCGAGGCCAGCGACCGGAAATTGATGGCGGTGATGCTGAATTCGGCGGTGCCACGATAGGTGTTGCAGCCGCCGTTGCCCGACACCTGCCCGGTCTCGCCGATCTCGAGCGTCGTTTGCAGCCGGTCGACGACGCCGCCACCGCTGATATCCTCGGCAAGCCACTTGCCGACCGGCGCCGTCTGCTGGGCTGCCGCGGGCTGCGCGGCAACGGCCGCGAGCACGGCGGCAACGGTGATCAGGGCACGGATCATGGCGGGGCTCCCTCGTTCTCACTGCCTGACAAGATCAAAAGTTCGGCGGTAGTTTGACGCGCATCAGTTTTGCGCCAGATCAGCCTCGACCAGCGCGCGCAGTTCGCCCGTCACCTGCGGGCGGCGGCCGAACCACAATTCGAACCCGCGCACCGCCTGATGCAGCAGCATGCCGAGGCCGTCGGCCGTCGTCAGCCCCCGCGCCCGCGCCGCGGCCAATAGCGAGGTCTCCAGCGGCACATAGACGAGGTCGTTGACGACGGCGCGCGGCGGCAGCCGGGCGACGTCGAGCGCAAGCGGCGGCTGGCCGTGCATGCCGAGCGAGGTGGTGTTGACGAGCAGACCGGCCTGCGGCAGGACGGCACCGATCCGCTCCCAGGCGAGCGGCACGGTGCCTGCGCCGAACTGCCGCGCCAGCGCCTCGGCGCGCTCAATGGTGCGGTTGGCGACATGGATACGGGCGATGCCGCGCTCCCTGAGGCCGAACACCACCGCGCGCGCCGCGCCGCCGGCGCCGAGCACCACGGCCTCGTCGGCCCGGTCCCAGCCCGGCGCGGCCGCGTCGAGGTTGGCGAGAAAGCCCTCGACGTCGGTGTTGGTGGCGCGCAGCCGGCCGTCCTCGAACCACAGCGTGTTGGCGGCGCCGACCGCTTGCGCCCGCGCGTCCGGCTCGGCCAGCCGCAGCGCGTGCTCTTTGTGGGGAATGGTGACGTTGGCGCCGACGAAACCGCGCCGCGGCAGGTCGGCCAGGAAGCCGGCGAATTCCTCCGGCGGCACCGCCTCGATGCTGTAGCCGCCACCGATGCCGAGCGTGCGCAGCCAGTAATGATGGATCAGCGGCGAGCGCGAATGGGCGGCCGGCCAGCCGATCAGGCAGGCGGCGGGAGCGCGGGAGGGGGTCGTCATGATACCTCAACCATGCGGCGGCGACCGGTCGCCAGATCAGGCCGCTGATGTAGCATCCTCGCGGCCGCGCTTGAAGTCGGCGACCGCGGCGGCGATGTCCGGCCGGTATTTGACGCCGCGCCGCACGCCGTGCGCCAGCAGCACGCGGCGCACCGGGCGCGAGGCTCCGGTCAGGTACACCGCGACGCCGTGATGGCGCGACTTTTCGGCGATGCGGCCGATCGCGGTCGCCGCGGTGGAATCGAGGAACGGCACCGCCGAGAAATCGATGACGAACGCCTTGTGGCGATCGGCGATGCCGTCGAGCACCGCGCCGACCGTCGAGGCCGCGCCGAAGAAGAACGCGCCGGTGATGCGGTAGACCACGATGTCGGGATCGGCGGCCAGGCGGGCATCGTAGGGCGTGCGCGCGGCGCCGGCATCGTCGGGCCGGTCCCGGGCGACGAGCGGCGCTGCCGCCTCGATGCCGGTGGTCTCGGCCATGCGGTGGATGAACAGCACCGCGCCGAGCGCGAAGCCGACCAGAATGCCCTCGGTGAGGTCGCGGAAGATCGTCAGCCCGAAGGTGGCGAGCAGCACCAGCGCATCGCCGCGCGAGGAGCGGATCAGCGTGGCGAATGCCTGCCGGTCCGCCATGTTCCAGGCCACCACCGCGAGCACGGCGGCGAGCGAGGCGAGCGGGATGTAGCTCGCCAGCGGCGCCGCCACCGCCATGAACGCCAGCAGGAAGCCGGCGTGCAAAATCCCGGCCACCGGGCCATGGGCGCCGGCGCGGATGTTGGTGGCGGTGCGCGCGATGGTGCCGGTGACGCAGATGCCGCCGAACAGCGCCGAGCCGATATTGGCGACGCCCTGCCCGACCAGTTCGCAGTTGGAGCGGTGGCGGCGGCCGGTCATGCCGTCGGCGACCACCGCCGACAACAGCGATTCGATGGCGCCGAGCAGCGCGAAGGCGATGGCGTCCGGCAGCACCGCCCGCATCTTGGCCAGCGACAGGTCCGGCAGCGCCGGGCTCGGCAGCGTGTCGGGGATGCCGCCGAAGCGCGTGCCGATGGTTTCGACCGGCAGCGCCAGCGCCCACGCCGCGACCGCCGCGACGATCACCGCGATCAAAATGCCGGGCCACGACGGGCGCAGCTTTTTCAGGCCGACGATCAGCGCGATGCACACGACCGACAGCCCGATCGCGGCGACGTTGGCGGTGGAGGCCGCCTGCCCCAGCGCCACCAGTTTCGGCAGCAGGTCGCCGGGCTCGTGGCCGGCGAGCGTGATGCCGAACAGGTCGCGCAGCTGGCTAGCAAAAATGATGACGGCGATGCCGGCGGTGAAGCCGACCGTGACCGGATAGGGAATGAACTTGATGTAGGTGCCGATGCGCAGAAAGCCGGCCGCGATCAGGAACAGGCCGGCCATCAGGGTGGCGAGGACGACGCCTTCGACGCCATGGCGCTCGGCGGTCAGCGCCACCAGAACGATGAAGGCGCCGGCCGGGCCGCCGATCTGGAAACGGCTGCCGCCCAGCATCGACACCAGGCAGCCGCCGACGATCGCGGTGTAGAGGCCGCGGTCCGGCGACACGCCCGAGGCGATGGCGATCGCCATCGACAACGGCAGCGCCACGATTGCCACCGTCAGGCCGGCCACCACGTCGGCGCGGAAATGGGCGAGCCGGTAGCCCTCGCGCAGCACGGTGACGAGTTTCGGCGTGAACAGCTCGGCGAAGGTCGGGGTGGCAACGGAAGGAGCGCCGCGCTCCGCAATCGTGGGGTCGTGCATGGTCTCGTGCGTCCCGTCCGCCGCCGGCGCGGGGCGCGCGTACGGCCCGCGCCGTGACGTCAGCCGGGGCGGCGCGGAGGGCCCGGCTCCTTCAAGCGCACGCCGCGCCCGCCATCGTCGCTGCGCGCGTGCTCGCCGATCAGCGCCACTCCGGCCCGGTCGAGCGCCTCGACCACCTTGGTCAGCGACTCGACCACGCCACGGACGCGGCCGCCGCTCGCCTCCATGCGCTGGATGGTCGGCAGCGAAACGCCGGCCATCGCGGCCAGCGTCTTCTGATCGATCCCGAGCAGCGCTCGCGCGGCACGCATCTGGAATGATGTGATCAAGGCCAACTATCCCACTTATTTAGTTACTATTCAAGCGAATAACCCTTACATTGATGTTTAGTACATCAATGTAAGGGTTATTTCAACCTGGAATCAAGCGACAGCCGGCAGGACTCGACGGTCAGGCGGCGGCGCGATGCGCGGCGACGATCTGGTCGGCGGTGCGGCCGGTCACTTCGGCCATGCGCTCGAAGCGGCGCACAAAACTGCCGACGCCGGCGGTGGCCGAGCGCAGCTCGACGATCAGGTCGCTGATTTCCGCCTCCGGCATGGCGCAGCTCACGGCGTCCCAGCCCGACCAGCCCTCGCGGGTGTCGAAGCCGAGGATCTGGCCGCGCCGGCCGGACAGGATGGCATTGACCCTGGCGGTCGCCTCCGACGGACAGACGATCTCGACGATGAAGATCGGCTCCAGCAGCACCGGCTGGCACTGCGGCAGCGCCTCGCCGACGCCGATCCGCGCCGCGGTGCGGAAGGCGAGGTCGGAGGAATCCACCGTGTGGTAGGAGCCGTCGGTCAGCGTCACCTCGAGATCGGTCACCGGAAAACCGAGCGGCCCGCGCTTCAGGGCGTCGCGCACGCCCTCCTCCACCGCCGGAATATAGTTCTTCGGCACCGCGCCGCCGACGATGGTCTCGCTGAACGCAAAGCCCGTGCCGCGCGGCAACGGCTTGACGTCGAGCAGCACGTCGCCGAACTGGCCGTGGCCGCCGGACTGCTTCTTGTGCCGGCCGCGGCTGGTCGCCGCCTTGCGGATGGTTTCGCGGTAGCCGACGCTCGGCGCGTGCGACGTCACGCTGACGCCGAAGCGGTCGCGCAGCCGCTCCAGCGCCACGCGCAGGTGCATCTCGCCCTGCCCCCACAGCACCGTTTCGTGGCTGACCGGATCGTTGACGACCGCAAGCGAGGGGTCTTCCTCGGTGAGCCGCGCCAGCGCCTGGCCGAGCTTGACGTCGTCCTTGCGCTCGGTCGCGGCAATCGCCATCGCCAGCACGCCGGGCGGCGGCGCGACGTCGAGCGCGACCGCCGGCGCCGTCCTGCCGGCGCTCAGCACGTCGCCGGTGGCGATCTGGTCGAGCTTGCCGAGCGCGACGACGTCGCCGGCGGCGGCCGAGGGGCGGCGCTCGCCGACGCCGAGCGCGACGCCGGCGATGCCCGACACCTTGCCGGCGCGACCGCCCGCCGCCACCACCGGCGCGCCGTCGTTGAACTGCCCGGCCAGGACGCGGGCGAGCGACAGTTTGCCGCCGTGCTGGAGATGGATGGTCTTCATCACATAGGCGACCGCCTCGGCGGTGCCGTCGAGGCCGAGCCGTCGCGCGGTGTCGGCGACGCCGGGCGCCTCGTGGCGCAGCGCCTTCATCAGCCGCAATACGCCGTTGCTGCGCAGCGCCGAGCCGAGCAGCACCGGGCAGATCCGGCCCTCGCGCAGTTCCTTGGAGAGGTCGTCGAACACCGCGTCGCGCGGCGGCGGAATGTCCTCGAGCAATTGCTCCATCAGCTTGTCGTCGTGATCGGCAAGCCGCTCCAGCATCGAGAAGCGTGCCTCGTCCTTGCGCGACAGGTCGCCGCCCGCGAGATCGATCACCTCGGACGGCAGATGCTCGCAGTAGACGAAGGCGCGTTCCAGCGCGAGATCGACGAAGCCGGCGATCATCTCGTCGTGCCAGATCGGAATCTGGCGCAACAGCAGCGGCAGGCGCGAGGCCGGCTGCAGCATCTGCAGCGTTTCGCGCACGCGCCGGTTCGCCTTGTCGATCTTGTTGAGATAGAGGAAGCGCGGAATGCCGCGATCCTCGAGTTCGCGCATGATGAGCTGAAGCTGCGGCAGCTTGCGCTCGTCGGCCTCGCACACCACCACGGCGGCATCGACCGCGGGGATCGCCGCGCGCATGTCGTGGATGAAATCCGTCGCACCGGGGCAATCGACGAAGGTGTAGGTCTCGTCCATGAAGACGGTGGAGGCCGCGCTGAGCGACAGCCCCATCTTGTGCTCGCGCGCCTCCGGCGTAGCATCGCCGACGCTGGTGCCGGCATCGACGCTGCCGGCCTTGGCGATCGCGCCCGTGCGCGCGAGGATGGCTTCGAGAAGCGTGGTCTTGCCGCTTTGAGAAGGCCCCACCAGCGCGATGCACCGGGGGGCTCGGGGACTTCCGCCGTTGTGTCCCATCGCCGCCTCCTTGGGAGAAGTCCGGCCCGCCTCCTATACCCTTGCGGGTCGGCTCTGGCATCGTTTCAGCCCGGTCCGCGTTTGGCAAGGCCGAACGCGGCAACCCAACGAAAAGGCCCGGCCTCGCGGGGAGGCCGGGCCTTCAGGAACTTTCAGGAGAACGCGAGAGCGTTTTCAAGCGAAGTGGAAACCGGCCTACGCCGGGCCATAGCTGGCTCCGGCCAGGCGACGGCCAGTTCGCGTGAGAAAACAAAAACCTGGAGCTTCGCTTCTGACTTCCATCGAGAGGCGAAAAAGCTCCAGCGTCGCGATCAGCGGCGATGACGGTGGCTGCGGACCGGCACGAGGTCCATGCCCTGGAAGCCGAAGGCGAGATTGACGCCGGTCTGCCCCTGCGCCGGAATCGGCTGCAACGACACGGTGCCGCCAGGACCGCCGGCAACCAGCGCCGAGCCGCCACCCGGGCCAAACGCGATGCTGCTGCCGGTGCCGCCGTAGCTGCCGGCGAGGCCGTTGCGGCCGACGCGTCCGGTCGGCGTGAACACGTTGAAGGCCAGCGCCCAGCGCTCGGTCACGCCGAGATCGACGCCGACGCGATTGACCCGCGCATCGTAATGCTGGGCGCGGCGGCGCGGCTGCGTCAGCGTGCAGTGAAGCGTCGATTCCGAGCCGACGACAAACCCGACGGTCGGACCGCCGACGCATTGCAGGGTGCCGGCCGGGCGCTGGGCCTGGGCCGAGGCGCCGACTGCGGAGGCCACGAGGGCGGCTCCGGCAACGGCGCACACGATCGAAAGACGACGCATGGTATTCGCTCCATTTACAGATTGATCGGATACGGGAGAGAGACAGCTCCGGCGGCGCGGCGAAATCGCTCGCCGACCGCGATCCGGAACCGAGGCGGGCGTGACTTAACGCCAACAATCAGGGCGAAATTGTGTGCGCGTGCAAACCCCACGCTCACAACCGCTCCAAAAGGCCGCCGCACCGATGCCGCGGAAAAGCCGGCTGCTTAAAACGAACCCGGCGGGTTTCAGTCCGACGCCATGGCGAACGCCTCGATTTCCTTCAGCAGCGTCTCCCATGCCGGCTCGTCCGGCAGCGGCACGTGGTTTTCGCTCTCCAGCGTCACGAACCGCGAGCCCGGAATTTGCGCCGCCATCATCCGCCCCTGCTCGATCGGCACGACGTGATCGTCGCGCCCGTGCAGCACCAGCGTCGGCACGCGGATGCGCGGCAGCAGCGCGCTCACATCAATGTCGTCGCACGCCGTCCGCAGCCGCGCCGCCATCTCCCCCGAGGTGGCGCGCTTCTGCATCTCGGCGAACCAGCGGATCTGCTCGGGCGAACCGCTCGGCAGGTAGAGCGAGGCGAAGGCGCGCATGAAGGCGGATTCGGCGCGGCCCCAGCCCTGCCGCATCATCGCCAGCACCGCCTGCGCGACGGCCTCGTCGTCCGGCGAGCCGCGTCTGTTGCGGCCGAGCGCGTAGCCGCCATAGAGGATCAGCCGCGACACCCGCTCCGGATGCGCGACGGCGAAGGCGATCGCGGCGGCGGCGCCCTGCGACAGGCCGAGCAGCGCGAAGCGCGGCGGGTCGAGCGTGGCGATCACGATCTCCAGATCGCGCGAGAACGCGGCCAGCGAGATGTCGGCGGCATCCCGGTCGGCAAGGCCGTTGCCGCGGCCGTCGTAGCGGATCAGCCGAAAGCGGCCGGCGAGCCGGCGCAGCATCGGCGACCAGATCGGGCTCTGCCAGTCGTAGTCGAGATGGTTGAGCCAGTTGGCGGTCTTGACCAGCGGCGGCCCGTCGCCGACCGCGGCCACCGCGAGATTGACGCCATCGGCGGTCCGGCAAAAGGTGATCGTCTGCGCCGGCTCCGCCTCGGCCCGCGCCGCCGGCGCCGCATCGTTCTCCTCGACCGCGCCGACGAAACGCACGCCCTTGCGCGCCACCGTCCTGATCAGCCGCTGCGCGGTGCCGTCGTCGCCGAGCGCGCTGCGGGCCGCGTTGATGCGGCTGGCAAGCGTCGAGTCCGAGACGATGCGGCCACCCCAGACCCCGGCGATCAGGTCGTCGCGGCTGACCACCCGGTCGCGGTGGCGGATCAGGAATTCGATCAGGTCGAACACCTGCGGCTCGACCGCAACCGGGCCGCCGCCGCGGTGCAGTTCGCGCCGCGCCGTATCGAGCGTGCAATCGTCGAACCGGTAGCGCACCGCCTTCCCCCGAACGGCATCGGCCTCAAAATGAAGCGTTTCTCAAGGAGAAATCAAGGCCGCCTCAAAGCCGGCAGTGCCGCAGCGGCGCACAGTAGCGCATCGCAACGCCGCAACGGCACGGAGGCTCCATGCCGCGCCTCGATCTCGATGACGGATATCGCCGCCGCGCGAACGGCACGATCGACCACGACCATTACCGCAAGCTCGCGGCCGCGTTGCGGCGCGACAGCCGCCGCCAGTTGCTGCTGGCGGCGGTGGCGGCGTTCTACCGCTACGTCAGGCTGCCGCAGAAGCGCTGAATGCGGCGGCACGCCTCCTCGAGGTCGCTCGTCTTGGTCGCGTAGGAGATGCGGAAGGCGGGACCGGAGCCGAACGCCGAGCCCTGCACGACGGCAACGCCCTCCGCTTCCAGAAGCGCGGTGACGAAATCCTCGTCGGTCGCGAGCTTCTGGCCCGACGGCGCCGTTTTGCCGATGGTGCCGGCGCAGGACGGGTAGACGTAGAACGCCCCCTCCGGCCGCGGGCAGTCGATGCCGCTCGCCTGGTTGAGCATCCCGACCACCAGGTCGCGGCGCTCCTTGAACACCTTGTTGTTGGCGGCGATGAAGTCCTGCGGCCCGGTCAGCGCCTCGACCGCCGCCCATTGCGAGATCGACGACGGGTTGGAGGTCGACTGCGACTGGATCGTCGCCATCGCCTTGATCAGCGGCGCCGGCCCGCCGGCGTAGCCGATCCGCCAGCCGGTCATGCAATAGGCTTTCGACACGCCGTTGACCGTCAGCGTGCGCTCGAACAGCGCCGGCTCGACCTGCGCGGGGGTTGCGAACACGAAGTCGTCGTAGACCAGGTGCTCGTACATGTCGTCGGTCAGCACCCAGACATGCGGGTGCCGCACCAGCACGTCGGTCAGCGCCTTGAGGTCGGCGCGGGTATAGGCCGCGCCGGTCGGGTTCGACGGCGAGTTGAGGATCAACCACTTGGTCTTCGGCGTGATCGCGCGCTCCAGCGCCTCGGGCGTCAGCTTGTAGCCGTTGTTCGCCTCGCACACGACCGGCACGGTCTCGCCGCCGGCCAGCGCCACCATCTCGGGGTAGCTGACCCAGTACGGCGCCGGGACGATCACCTCGTCGCCCGGATTGAGCGTCGCCATCAGCGCGTTGTAGAGCACCTGCTTGCCGCCGGTGCCGACCGAGATCTGGTTCGGCTGATAGGCGAGGCCGTTCTCGCGCTGGAATTTGGCGACGATCGCCTCCTTCAGCTCGGGGATGCCGTCCACCGCCGTGTACTTGGTCTTGCCGGCCTCGATGGCGTGGATCGCCGCCAGCTTGATGTTGGCCGGCGTATCGAAATCCGGCTCGCCGGCGCCAAGCCCGATGACGTTGCGGCCGGCCGCTTTGAGCTGGCGCGCTTTGTCCGTGACCGCGATGGTCGCGGACGGCTTGACGCGGGACAGCGCGGCGGACAGGAACGACATCGTCATCTCCATGATGGGGCGGCCGCGGAAAACGGTTTCAAGAAGCCCGGTCGGGGCGGCCATTCCTTGCTGGGCGGGGCGCCACACTACGGTGCCTGTTGCAATGCCGCAAGCACCAGCGCGCTTCCTCCCGACAAGTTTTGCTCACGACACGTTTCGCCGAAATCCGCGAAGCGGCCCGGCGGCCGCCATCAATGCGCCGCCTCGCCGCAATGGCGGCGATGCGACGGCATCTGCCTTCGACTTTTTCCGAACAGCGGGCCTTGCGGCAGGGGGCGGGCGGCCTCATTGTCTGGGCCGGCACCCGGCGACCATCGGCGGGATTCGAGGGTCGATGTACAAGCTCTATTCGATGCAGCGCTCCGGCAACAGCTACAAGGTCCGCCTTGCGCTGGCGCTGCTCGGCATCCCCTACGAGACGATCGAGATCGACATCCTGCGCGGCGAAAGCCGCACGCCCGATTTCCTCGCCCGCAATCCGAGCGGACAGGTGCCGCTGCTGGAAGTGGACGAGGGACGCTTCCTCGCCGAATCCAACGCCATCCTGTGGTATCTCGCCGCCGGCACCTCGCTGGCACCCGACGACCGCATGGACCGCGCCGACGCGCTGCGCTGGATGTTCTTCGAGCAGCACGCGCTCGAGCCCAATATCGGCGCCGCCTATTTCTGGCTGGCGCTGGTGCGCGGCGGCCGCGACCTGCAGACCCACTCGCTCGAGGACTGGATGGAGCGCGGCTACAAGGCGCTGCAGGTGATGGACAATCACCTCAAGCACCAGCCCTATTTCGCGGCCGGCACGTTCACCGTCGCCGACATCGCGCTCTATGGCTACACTCATCTCGCCGAGACCTGCGACTTCGACCTGACCGGCTTTCCGGCGATCCGCGCCTGGCTCGCCCGCGTCGAGGCGGTGCCGGGCTTCGTGCCGATGCACTGGCGGCCCGGCGAAGCGCTGAGCCGGGCGACGCCGCTCGCCGCCGGGTAGCATGACCCCGAAAAGCGGGAACCGGTTTTCGGATAAGATCATGCTCGAAGGAAGAGGGATAATCCAGGAGCTGAGTTTGGATCGGGTCGGACTTCGGCGTGGTTCACGCAGTTGTGGCCGCCGGCGCGCCCCTTTCCGCAATTCTGCCGCTTTCCGCGCCGTTTAGGCCGCAATCCTGCCGATCCCGGCTGAGATCGTCGTCCAATTGATTCGCCGAAGGTCGATCATGGAACCGAGACGCCGCACGCTATGGCCGCCGCACGCCGAGGCGGGATTTCAAGGCCCCGCCGTGCCGGTCGGCTCGCATCGGCTGACCCGGGCGGTCGCCGCCGCGCTGGCACTCAGCGCGCTGTCGCTGTGCCTCGTCGTCGCCCTGACGCTGGCCTCGGCCCGGCTCGCACTGGCCCTGCCCGGCTGAACCCGGCCAACGGCGACAGGTGCCCATGAAAGCCGCGTTTCTCGTTGCAGCCGCCCTGTCCCTCCCCGCATTCGCGCCCGCGCACGGCCAGACCGGCCCAGTCCCCTCCTCGGCCGGTCCGCTCGCGGTCGAGACCGTCGCGGACAACCTCAGCCATCCCTGGTCGCTGGCGTTCCTGCCCGACGGCCGCATGCTGGTCACCGAACGCCCCGGCCGGCTGCGCATCGTGACACGCGAGGGCCGGGTGTCGCCGGCCCTGCCGGGCGTGCCGCCGGTGTCGGCCTCCGGCCAGGGCGGACTGCTCGACGTCGTCCTCGACCGGGATTATGCGCAAAACGCCACGATCTACTTCTGTTTCGCCGAACAGGCCGACGGCGGCGGCCGCACGGCGCTCGCGCGCGCCAGGCTGGTCGATGGCCCCGACCCGCGGCTCGACGACGTCAAGGTGATCTTCCGGCAGGACGGCCCCCTCTCCAGCGGCAACCACTACGGCTGCCGCATCGCGCAAGGAACCGACCGCACGCTGTTTCTCACCACCGGCGACCATTTCCACAGCCGCGACGAGGCGCAGAACCTCGGCAACCATCTCGGCAAGCTGATCCGCGTCGCGCCCGACGGCACGGTGCCGCGCGACAACCCGTTCGTCGGCCGTGCCGGCACCCGACCCGAAATCTGGAGCTACGGCCATCGCAACCCGCAAAGCCTCGCCTTCCACCCGGCGTCGGGCGAGTTGTGGGAAATCGAGCATGGTCCGCGCGGCGGCGACGAGGTCAACATCATCGGCAAGGGCCGGAATTACGGCTGGCCGGTGATCGGCTATGGCGTCGACTACAGCGGCGCCAAAATCCACGAAGGCACCGCCAAGGCCGGCATGGAGCAGCCGGTCAAATACTGGGTGCCCTCGATCGCGCCCTCGGGCATGGCGTTCTACACCGGCGA
>Ga0182742_1003367_pt1 | contig 15775 bp, 15 predicted proteins | sample eDN5th37CBELigMG_FD_128880 | JGI IMG/M metagenome (GOLD analysis project Ga0182742, IMG submission 128880) | Enriched Miracle-Growth compost microbial communities from Emeryville, California, USA - eDNA 5th pass 37_C BE-Lig MG (version 2)... ...
AGGCGGTGTTCATCTTCCCCTGGGCCACCCGGCTCGAGGCCTACGGCCTGTTCGGCCTCGTCGAGATGTTCCTCTTCATCCTGATCCTTCTGCTGGGCCTCGTGTACGCGTGGCGCAAGGGAGTGCTCCGATGGGCCTAGTCGAGAGCGGCAAGCTGCCGAAGCCGCTCACGAACCTCCTCAACATCAGCCGCAAGTACTCGTTGTGGGCCTACCAGTGGGGCCTCGCCTGCTGCGCCATCGAGATGGGCGCGGCGTTCGCCTCACCCCGCTACGACGTGATGCGCCTCGGCGTCATCCCCCTCCCGGCCAGCCCCCGCCAGGCCGACCTGGTGGTGATCTCGGGCACCGTCACCGACAAGATGGCGCCTTCGCTGCTGCGGCTCTACGAGCAGATGCCGGAGCCCAAGTACGTGATCTCCATGGGCTCGTGCGCCAACTGCGGCGGCCCCTACTGGGACTCCTACTCGGTCACCAAGGGCGTCGACCAGCTGATCCCGGTCGACGTCTACGTGCCCGGCTGCCCGCCTCGGCCGGAGGCGCTCCTCGAGGGCATCGTCCTGCTGCAGGAGCGGATCGGCCGCGAGGACATGGCGGCGCGCTGGCGCGGCGAGACGTTCTCGGACGACGGCGGCACCACGGTCCCCGAACGGGCGCCCACGGGAGCGGAGAGGGGTGAGCCCATTGTCGTCCGCGGGTGACGCCGCCGCTCCCGAGGTCGAAGAGGCCCCGCGCGACGAGGCGCGCGAGGAGATGCTCGAGCACCTCCAGCGCGAGCTCGGCGATGCGATCGTCGGCACGCACCTGCGCCCTCACGACCAGCTGACCGTGCGGGTGCGCAACGACGCCTGGGTGGCGGCCGGCGAGCTGGCCCGCGACCACCTCGGCTGCCACTTCTTCGACTTCCTGTCGGCGATCGACTGGAAGCCCTCGCCGTGGGGCCGCGGCGAGGACGACCCCACCGAGCCGCCCCCCGAGCGGCCCACGGAGATCGTGCAGGGCTACGCCGGCGGCGAGACCCGGTTCCAGGTCTTCGCCCGCGTCCTCAACACCCGCACCAACCTCGGGCTGGTGCTGAAGGCCGACGTGCCCGACGACCGCCTGGAGATCGCGTCGTGGGTCCCGGTCTACGCCGGGGCCGACTGGCACGAGCGCGAGACCTGGGAGATGTACGGCATCACGTTCGTCGGGCATCCGAACCTGGTGCACATCTACCTGCCCGGCGACTTCGAGGGGCACCCGCTCCGCAAGGACTTCCCCCTGCTGGCCCGCATGGTGAAGCCCTGGCCGGGCATCGCCGACGTCGAGCCCATGCCGGGCAGCGACGCCGGATCCGACGACGGGGAGACCGCGTCATGAGCGCCGTATCCGAACGCGACCAGCTCCGCTACATCGCCGCCCAGGCCGCCGACGCCCGGGTGAACCTGGAGCTCGAGACCGAGGGCATGACCCTCAGCATCGGCCCGCAGCACCCCGCCACGCACGGCACGCTGCGGATCGTGGCCCGCCTCGACGGCGAGCAGGTCATCGCCGCCGAACCGATCATGGGCTACATGCACCGGGGCTACGAGAAGCTCGTCGAGGCCCGGACGTACCCGCAGATCAACACCCTGATCAACCGGATCGACTGGTTGAGCAGCTTCGCCAACGAGGTGCCCTTCATCCTCGCGGCGGAGAAGCTGATGGAGATCGAGGCGCCGCCCCGGGCGCAGTGGATCCGCACGATCTTCCACGAGCTCTCCCGCATCGCCAACATCACCCTCTTCCTGGGCGACATGGGCGTGCAGGTCGGGGCGCTCACGGCGGTCTTCTACGCCTTCCGCGACCGGGAGTTCGTCCTCAACCTCATCGAGAGCGCCACGGGCGGCCGCTTCCACCCCAACTTCGACCGCATCGGCGGCCTGAAGGAGGACCTGCCCAAGGGGTGGATCGACGAGACCCGGGCCGTGATGAAGCGGATCCGCTCGTTCTGCGACGAGATGGACGACCTCCTCGTCGGCAACGAGATCTTCCAGGCCCGCACCCGCGGGATCGGCGTGATCCCCAAGGAGGTCGGTCTCTCCTACGGGCTGTCCGGCGCCAACCTGCGCGCCAGCGGCGTCGACTGGGACCTGCGCCGCGACGACAAGGACATCGCCATGGCGTGGAAGCACGCCGACTTCAAGGTGTGGACCCACCCCGACGGCGACTCCTTCGCCCGGTACTGGGTGCGGCTGCAGGAGGTGCGGGAGTCCACCCGCATCATCGAGCAGCTCCTCGACGGGCTGCCCTCCGGGCCGATCATGGCCAAGGTCCCCCGCATCATCAAGGTGCCCGAGGGCGAAGCCTACGTCCAGACCGAGAACCCGCTCGGCGTGATGGGCTACTACGTCGTGAGCAAGGGTGATCTCGGCCCGTTCCGCGTCAAGATCCGCTCCGCCTCGTTCAACAACATCTCGATCACCCCGTGGCTGCTGCGGGGCGTCTACGTGCCCGACGCCATCGCCATCCTCGGCAGCCTCTACTTCATCCTGGGCGACATCGACCGCTGATGCACACCCTCGCCGTGGAGATCCCCTACTGGGGCCAGTCGTTGTTGCGGGTGCTCGGTGTGTTCGCGGCCGTGCTCCTGCCCGCCGGCACCATCGTCTACCTGTACCTCTTCAAGGCCGTCAGCTTCATGCAGAGCCGGCTCGGCCCCATGGAGGCGGGCCCCTACGGGTCCGTGCAGCTCGTGGCGGAGGTCGGCAAGTTCCTGCAGAAGGAAGACATCATCCCGGCGAACGCCGACCGGCGCATCTTCACGCTGGCGCCGTACGTCGTGGTGATGAGCACCTTCCTGGTGTACCTGGTGGTGCCCTTCGGTCCCGACGCCATCTTCGCCGACTACGACACCGGCATCTTCTTCGCCATGGCCGTGTCGTCGCTGTCGACGCTCGGCATCCTCATGGCCGGCTGGGCCAGCGCCAACAAGTACTCGCTCATCGGCGCCCTGCGAGCCGCCGGCCAGATGATCGCCTACGAGCTGCCGCTGGTCCTGGCCGTCACCGGCGTCGTCATCCAGGCGGGCACCCTCAACCTGCAGGGCATCGTCGCCGCCCAGCACGAGGGCGACATGTTCGGCGTGGGCGTCATCGGGAACCCGTTCGTGCTCACCCAGATCGTCGGCTTCCTGATCTTCCTCGTCGCCGCCCAGGCCGAGCTGGCCCAGACGCCCTTCGACATGCCGATCGCCGAGTCGGAGCTGGTCACCGGCTACCTGACCGAGTACAGCGGCATGCGGTTCCTGCTGTTCTTCATCGCCGAGTTCGCCAGCGCCGGCGCCCTCGCCGCCCTGGCCGCCACGCTGTTCCTCGGCGGCTGGTCCATCCCGGGCGTCGACCTCGACAACAACCTGATGAACGTGGTCGGGCCGCTGGTCCTCTTCGCCAAGGCGATGATCATCGCCTTCCTGTTCTTCTGGGCCCGGTTCACGCTGCCCCGCTTCCGCGAGGACCAGCTGCAGCAGCTCGCCTGGAAGGGGCTCATCCCCATCGCGCTCCTCAACATCATGGTCACCGCCGTCCTGAAGGTTGCGTTCTGATGCCCAAGCTCGTGCCCGGGATCGTCAAGGGGTTCGGCGTCACCCTGTCCGAGATGGTCAAGACCATGACGCAGGGCGCCGCCACGGTGCAGTACCCCCACGAGAAGGAGACGCCCACCACGCGCTCCCGCGGGGTGATCGCCCTCAAGGAGGAGAACTGCACCGTCTGCATGCTGTGCGCCCGCAGCTGCCCCGACTGGTGCATCTACATCGAGGGCCACAAGGAGAAGGCGCCGCCCCGGCGGGCCGGCGGCAAGCCGCGCAGCGTCAACAAGCTCGACCGCTTCGACATCGACTACGCCCTTTGCATGTACTGCGGGATCTGCGTCGAGGTGTGCCCGTTCGACGCCCTCTTCTGGAGCCCGGAGTTCGAGTACTCCGAGACCCGGATCGCCGACCTCCTCCACGACAAGGAGAAGCTCGGCGACTGGATGGAGACCGTGCCCGAGAGCCCGCCGCTCGAGGTGGGCGCCGAGGTGAAGAAGCGCTAGTGGTCGCGCAGAACATCTCCTTCGGCGTCATCGCCTTCGTGATGGCGGTGTCGGCCATCAAGGTGGTCACCACGCGCAACGTGGTGCACGCCGCCCTGTGGCTGGTGCTCGTCCTCGCGGGCGCCGCGGGGCAGTACATCCTCCTGGCCGCCGAGTTCGTGGCCGCCACGCAGGTGCTGGTCTACATCGGCGCCATCGTCGTGCTGTTCCTGTTCGGCACCATGCTCACCCGGGCGCGGATCGGTCGCACCGAGGCGGTGGGCAACCGCCAGTGGGGCACTGCCCTCTTCGTGGCCGTCGTCCTCGCCGGCACCCTGGGCTACACGCTCATCGACGCGTTCCGGGGCGAGAAGCTCCCCGAGTCCGTCGACGTGACGTCCAACACCCACAGGGTGAGCGACGTGATCTTCGGGACGTACCTGCTGCCCTTCTGGGCGCTGTCGGTCGTCCTGCTGGCCGTACTGATCGGGGCCATCGTGCTGGCCCGGCGGGAGTAGGGGCGCGCCGTGCTGCTCAACCAGTTCCTGCTGCTCGGTGCGTTCCTCTTCTGCACCGGCGTCTACGGGGTGCTCGCCCGGCGCAACGCTGTGCTGGTGCTCATGTCGATCGAGCTCATCCTCAACTCGGTCAACATCAACCTCCTGGCGTTCGCGATGCGCAACGGCAACCTCGATGGCCAGGTGTTCGCACTGTTCATCATCGCCATCGCCGCCGCCGAGGTCGGCGTCGGCCTGGCCATGGTCCTGCTCATCTACCGCAACCGGCGCAGCATCGCCTTGGACGAGCTCGACGCCTTGAAGGGCTAGTGGAGACCTGATGCTGCGCAACGGTTGGATCATCCCCCTGCTCCCGGTGGCGGCCTTCTGGCTGATCCTCTTCGTGGGCAAGCGCCTGCCCCGCAAGGGCGCGGAGCTCGGCATCCTCGCGACCGGCGGGTCGCTGGTGCTGTCGTTCGTGGCCGCCTACCAGTGGATCGACCGGGTCACCGGCGCCGAGGGCGGCGACCACGGCGGGACCGAGCACGCCCTGCGCGCCATCGGCCGCAGCATCCTCCCCATGGCCGAGGAGGCCCACGGCGCCGTCGTCGAGCCGGTCATCCGCACCTTCACCTGGTGGCAGAGCGGGGGCGTCGAGTTCACCTTCGGCACCCACATGGACGGGCTGTCGGTGATGATGATCGTGGTCGTCGGGATCATCTCCCTGCTCGTCCAGATCTACTCCACCGAGTACATGAAGGGCGACGAGCGCGAGGTGCACTACTTCGCGGCGCTCAACCTCTTCACCGCCGGCATGCTGATCATGGCGGTGGCCCCCAACACGGTCCAGCTCCTGCTCGGCTGGGAGATCATGGGCCTGTGCTCGTTCATGCTGATCGGGCACTGGTGGGAGGAGAAGAAGAACTCCGACGCCGCCATGAAGGCGTTCTTCACCACCCGCACCGGCGACATCGGCCTGCTGGTCGGCATCTCGATCCTGTTCTTCGCCGCCGGCAACACCTTCGACATCGTGACCCTCAACGAGCGGGCGCTGGCCGGTGAGATCGGCGACACCGCCCTCTTCCTCGGGGCGCTGGCGCTGTTCGTGGCGGTCATCGGCAAGTCCGGCCAGTTCCCGCTCCACACCTGGCTGCCCGACGCCATGGCGGGTCCCACGCCGGTGTCGTCGATCATCCACGCCGCCACCATGGTGGTCGCCGGCGTCTACCTGGTGGCCCGGCTCTACGGCGTCTTCTGGGAGGCCTTCGACATCGCCGACGGTGGGTCGAACCTCATCGCCATCATCGGCGCCATCACCATCGTGATCGCCGCCCTGCTGGCCTTCGTGCAGAGCGACATCAAGAAGGTGCTGGCCTACTCCACCATCAGCCAGCTCGGCTACATGGTGATGGGCCTCGGCGTCGGCGGTTGGACGGCGGCGGTGTTCCACCTGTTCACCCACGCCTTCTTCAAGTGCCTGCTCTTCCTCGGGGCCGGCTCGATCAGCCACTCCGGCTCGCACCACTCGTTCGACATGAAGCGCGACATGGGCGGCCTGCGCAAGGCGATGCCGGTCACCTTCTGGACCTTCATCATCGGCACGGCGGCCCTCACCGGCTTCCCGCTCACCGCGGGCTTCTTCTCGAAGGACGAGATCATCGCCACGGCGGGCCAGGGCGGCTACGACTTCTTCGCCTGGGTGGGCCTGGCCGGCGCCGTGCTCACCGCCGCCTACATGACCCGGGTGATCTACCTCACCTTCTTCGGCGAGCCGCGGGGCGCGGCCGCCCACCACCACCCGCACGAGAGCCCGAAGGCCATCACGGTGCCGCTCATGGTGCTGGCGGCGCTGTCGCTCGGGGCCGGCTTCCTCAACGCGGTGATGTTCGACATCCACAAGTTCCAGGAGTGGGTCGAGCCCACCTTCGCCTTCCCGGGCGTGACCCACCCCGAGTTCGAGGTGGGCGAGCTCGTGCTGGCGCTCATCGCCATCGCCATCGGCTACGGCGCCAGCTACGCCTACTACTGGAGGGGCGTGGGCCAGGGGCGCTTCGTCGAGCGCAACGCGCTGGCCCGGGGCGGCTACCGGATCCTCGAGAACAAGTACTACCTCGACTGGCTCTACGAGCAGGTCGTGGTGGCGGGCATCAAGGGCCCGATCGCCAAGGCCGCCTACTGGATCAACCAGTACGTCATCGACGCCGTCGTCAACGCCTTGGGCATCGCCAGCCGGGAGGGCGGACGGTGGGTGTACCGCAACCTCGACCAGCGGGTGGTCGACGGCGCGGTCAACGGGGCCGGGTTCACGGCAGGCGGTTCGGGGGCGGTCCTGCGCAAGGTGCAGACGGGCAAGGTCCAGCAGTACGGTGCGCTGCTCTTCGGCGCTGCCGCCGTCAGCGGCCTCGTCCTCGTGATCGTGGTGTAGGGAGCGAGAAGAGACGATGGACTTCGACAACTGGGCGCTCAGCGCCGCGGTCTTCATCCCGGGGATCGGCGCCCTCGTCATGCTGCTGATCCCACGCACCGAGGAGACGCTGCTCAAGACCGTCGCCCTCGTCACGGCGCTCGTCACGGCGGCCGTGGGCGTCTACCTGCTGGTGCAGTTCGACTACGACAACGCCGGCGTCCTGCAGTTCACGCAGGACAAGGAGTGGATCGAGGTGATCCGCAGCCGGTACATCATCGGCATCGACGGCATCAGCCTCCCGCTGCTGGTGCTGTCGATGTTCGTGGTCGTCGTCTGCATCATCTACTCCTGGGACCACATCCCCGAGCCGGGGAACCCCAAGGCGCTGCTCATGCTCATCCTCATCCTCGAGGTGGGCATGAACGGCACGTTCGTGGCGCAGGACCTCATCCTGTTCTTCGTCTTCTTCGAGATCGTCCTGCTGCCGATGTACTTCCTGATCGGCGTGTGGGGCGGCGAGGACCGGCAGTACGCGGCGATCAAGTTCTTCCTCTACACGCTCTTCGGCTCGGCGCTGATGCTGCTGGCCTTCCTGGCCCTGTTCTTCAAGACCGGGGCGGAGAGCTTCGCCATCGCCTACCTGGCGGAGAACGCCGGCGACATCGTCCACAGCACGCAGATCCTCATCTTCGGCGGCATGTTCATCGGCTTCGCCGTCAAGGTGCCGATCTTCCCCTTCCACACCTGGCTCCCCGACGCCCACACCCAGGCGCCGACGGTGGGCTCGGTGATCCTGGCGGCCATCCTCCTGAAGCTCGGCACCTACGGGTTCGTGCGGATCGCCATCCCGATCCTGCCGGAGGCGGCTCGGGACTACGCGCCCTGGATCGGCCTGCTGGCCGTGATCGGCATCATCTACGGCGCGCTGTGCTGCCTGGCGCAGACCGACATGAAGCGCCTCATCGCCTTCTCGTCGGTGGCCCACATGGGCTTCGTGATGCTCGGCATCTCCACCCTCACCGACTTCGGCTTCAACGCCGCGGTCTTCGGCATGGTGGCCCACGGCCTCATCACCGGGATGCTCTTCTTCGTGGCCGGCTCCGTGAAGGACCGCTACCACACCCTGGAGATCGCCCGGCTCGGCGGCATGCTGAAGCAGGCGCCCCACATCGGCTGGATCCTCGGCTTCTGCGCCATGGCCTCCCTCGGCCTGCCCGGCCTCGCCGGGTTCTGGGGCGAGTTCCCGGCCATCCTCTCGGCCTACAACCCGGCCTCGGGGCTCTCCGAGGAGACCTTCCGGACGTACATGGTGATCGCCGCGGTGGGCACGGTCTTCGCCGCCGGCTACCTCCTCTGGCTGCTGCAGCGGGCCGCCTTCGGCGAGCCCAAGGAGGAGTTCGTCCACGACGGCCACATCCACGACATGGGGATCTACGAGACCATCGCCTGGGCTCCCATGCTGCTCCTCATCGTGGCGCTCGGCGTCTACCCGAACCTCCTGTTCCGGGTGACCGACGACGCGGTGCAGGCCGCGCTCGCCACCGTCAACGGGATCGGAGCCTGAGCCCGTGCACGTGCTCGCCCAGCTGGCGGCGGACTTCGACACGCCCCACGTCGACTACCACGCGCTCGCGCCGGAGGTCGTGCTCACCGGTGCGATCGTGGTGCTGCTCATCGCCGACCTGCTCTTCGACGAGCGCACCAAGTGGGCCACCTCGTCGATCGCGGGGGTCGGGCTGCTGGCGGCCGCGGTGCCCGTGCTCACGCTGGCCGTCGACGGCGTCGACCGGTTCATGTTCGGGGGCGGCTACGCCGTCGACAACTTCGCGCTGCTGCTGAAGGCGCTGTTCCTGCTCTCGGGCTACATCGTCGTCCTCATGTCCACGCACTACGTGGAGGAGGGCGACTACTACGAGGGCGAGTACTACTTCCTGCTGCTCACCTCGGTGCTGGGCATGATGATGATGTCGTCGTCGCGCGACCTCATCTCGATGTTCGTGGCGCTGGAGTTCCTGGCGATCCCCACGTTCATGCTGGCCGCCTGGCGCAAGCGCGACCTGCGCAGCAACGAGGCCGGCATGAAGTACTTCCTGCTCGGCGTGTTCGCCTCGGCGGTGATGCTCTACGGGATGTCGCTGATCTACGGCGTCACCGGCTCGACGCTGTTCAGCGAGATCGCCTCGGGCCTGTCGGGCCCCGACTCCGACCCGATCGTCACGCTCGGCATCGTGTTCGTGGTCGTCGGGTTCGCCTTCAAGGTGTCGGCGGTGCCGTTCCACGCCTGGGCGCCCGACACCTACGAGGGCGCACCCACCCCGATCACCGCGTTCCTGTCGGTGGCCTCCAAGGCGGCGGGCTTCGTGGCCCTGCTGCAGCTGCTGTTCGGCGCCTTCCAGTTCCGCAGCGACGTGTGGCAGCCGCTGTTCTGGGTGCTGGCCGCGCTCAGCATGACGGTGGGCAACGTGATCGCCCTGCGCCAGACGAACATCGTCCGGATGCTGGCCTACTCGTCGGTGGCCCAGGGCGGGTTCATCCTCATGCCGCTGGCCGTGATCGGCGAGTCCGACGACGCCTCCAAGAGCGCCCTCACCGCCGTCGTGGGCTACCTGATCATCTACGCCATCATGAACCTCGGCGCCTTCGCCGTGGTGCTGGCCGTGGCTCGCAAGACCCGCTCGGGCGAGATCTCCAGCTACGGGGGCCTGTTCACCTACGCGCCCGGCCTCACGCTGGCCATGACCATGTTCCTCTTCGCCCTGGCGGGGATCCCGCCGCTCGGCGGGTGGGTGGCCAAGTTCGTGGTGTTCCGGGCGCTGCTCGACGCGGGCGGCGGCTGGGCGGTGGCCCTGGCCGTGGTGGGCGGCGTGAACTCGGTGATCTCGCTCTACTACTACGCCAACGTGGCCCGGGAGATGTGGTTCCGCCCGGTGCCCGACGGCGACGTCACGCCGATCCGCATCCCGTCGGCCCTCGGCGTGGCCCTCGGCCTCACCGCCGTCGCCGTGCTGGTGGTCGGCATCGTGCCGAGCACCGTGCTCGACGTGGTCGACAAGGTGGACCCGGCCGTCCTGGCATCGCCGTAACATGCCTCGCTCCGGCCCTCCGTGGCCTCCGCTCGGGTGCCGCGGCGCCACTCGCGCGCCGGTCTCGCGGCCCCGGCGGGCGGCCATCCTGGCCGCGCGCGGTGACATGCCTCGCTCCGGCCGTCCGTGGCCTCCGCTCGGGTGCCCCGGCGCCACTCGCGCACCGGTCTTGCGGCTGCGGGGGCGGCCATCCTGGCCCCACGGGGTGACACCCTGGCGCGACGGTTCACGCGCTGGTGAGCAGCCTGGCTGAGCGGCTGGCGTCGCGGATCCGGCGCCACGGGCCGATCGGGTTCGACGAGTTCGTCGAGGCCGCCCTCTACGACCCCGAGGACGGGTTCTTCGAGCGGGGCGGCCGAGCCGGGCGGCGGGGCGACTTCCTCACCTCGCCGGAGGTCGGGCCGCTCTTCGGCGCGGTGGTGGCCGCCGCGCTCGACCGGTGGTGGGCCGAGCTCGGCCGGCCCGACCCCTTCGTGGTGGTCGACGCCGGCGCCGGTCCCGGCACCCTGGCCCGCAGCGTGCTGGCCGCCGCGCCCGCGTGCAGCCCGGCCCTGCGCTACGTCCTGGTGGAGCGCAGCACCGCCCAGCGCGCCGCCCACGCCGAGCACCTGCCGCTCGAGCCCCCGTCGTGGGCGTTCGGGCCGCCGGCCGCGGAGGCCGAGGACACCGACGCCGGGCCGGCCGTGGCCGAGGGGCGCGGGCCGATCGCGGTGAGCCTGGCGGAGCTCCCCGCCACGCCCTTCGTCGGCGTGGTGCTGGCCAACGAGCTGCTCGACGACCTGCCCGTGCTGCTCCTGCACCGCACGGCCGAGGGCTGGGAGGAGATCCGCGTCGGCGTGCAGGGCGACGCCTTCGTGGAGGTCACCGTGCCGGTGTCCCCGGCGCTGGCGGCCCGCGCCGACGCGCTCGCGCCCGACGCCGAACCGGGCGCCCGCCTGCCCATCCAGGGCGCGGCCGCCGCGTGGGTGCGCGACGTGCTCGAGCGCCTCGAGGCCGGACGGCTGGTCGTGCTCGACTACATGGACACGACCGCGGGGCTGGCGGCGCGCCCGTGGCCGACGTGGCTGCGGACGTACCGGGCGCACGGCCGCGGCGGGCACCCGCTCGAGGAGCCGGGCTCGCAGGACATCACCTGCGAGGTGGCCCACGACCAGCTGGCGCCGGGGCGCCCGGTGGCGCGGACGACGCAGGCCGACTGGCTGCGCGCCCACGGCCTCGACGCCCTGGTGGAGGAAGGCAAGCGGATCTGGCGCGAGCGGGCCGCCCTTGGCGACCTCGCCGCGCTGCGGGCCCGCAGCCGCGTGCAGGAGGCCGAGGCGCTCACGGATCCCGACGGGCTGGGCGGGTTCACCGTGCTCGAGTGGGCGGTGTGAGCGACGGGGTCCGGAACGTGTCCGGGTAGGGTGACCCGCCGGAGCCGAACCAGGGGGTGCACATGGCGCACGACCGCTCGCCGGCGATCGAGGACTACCTCGTCGAGGACCGGACCTTCCCGCCGCCCCCCGAGTTCCGCGCCGACGCGCTGCTCCGCGACGACACGTTGGCGAGGGAGGCGGCCGAGGATCCCGAGGCCTTCTGGGGTCGCCAGGCGCGCGAGCTGCTCACCTGGGCGGAGCCGTTCAGCGAGGTGCTCGAGTGGGACGTGCCCTACGCCCGCTGGTTCGTGGGCGGGCGGCTGAACGTCAGCTACAACTGCCTCGACCGCCACGTCGAAGCAGGCCTCGGCGCCCGCGTCGCCTTCCACTGGGAGGGCGAGCCGGGCGACACCCGCACCATCACCTACGCCGACCTGCTCGACGAGGTGCAGCGCTTCGCCAACGTGCTGCGCTCCCTCGGCGTGCGCCGCGGCGACCGCGTCAACATCTACCTGCCGATGATCCCCGAGCTGCCGGTGGCCCTGCTGGCGTGCGCTCGGCTGGGCGCGGCCCACTCGGTGGTGTTCGGCGGCTTCTCGCCCGACGCGCTGGCCGACCGCATCAACGACGCCGAGGCCAAGGTGCTGGTGACGGCCGACGGCGGGTGGCGCCGAGGGGCCGTGGTGCCGCTCAAGGCCAACGCCGACGTGGCCGTGGCCAACTCGCCCACCATCGAGAACGTGGTGGTGGTGCGCCGCACCGGGCACGACGTCCACATGGAGGACGGTCGCGACCACTGGTACCACGACCTCATGGCCGAGGCCGACCCGGTGTGCCCGGCCGAGCCCTTCGACAGCGAGCAGCTCCTCTACCTGCTCTACACCTCGGGCACCACCGCCAAGCCCAAGGGGATCATGCACACCTCGGGCGGCTACCTGACGCAGGTGGCCTTCACCCACAAGTACGTGTTCGACCTGCACCCCGAGCGCGACGTGTACTGGTGCGCGGCTGACATCGGCTGGGTCACCGGCCACAGCTACATCGTCTACGGGCCGCTGGCCAACGCGGCCACCTCGGTGATGTACGAGGGGAGCCCCGACTTCCCGGGCCGCGACCGGTGGTGGAGCATCGTCGAGCGCTACAAGGTCACCATCCTCTACACCGCCCCCACGGCCATCCGCACCTTCATGCGCTGGGGCGTCGAGGAGCTGAAGCGGCACGACCTGTCGTCGCTGCGGGTGCTCGGCAGCGTCGGCGAGCCGATCAACCCCGAAGCCTGGATCTGGTACCACACCCACGTGGGCGGCGGTCGCTGCCCCGTGGTCGACACCTGGTGGCAGACCGAGACGGGCGCCATCATGATCAGCCCGCTGCCCGGCGTCACCACGCTCAAGCCGGGTTCGGCCACCTTCCCGCTGCCCGGGATCGCGGCCGAGGTCGTCGACGACCAGGGCCGGCCGGTGCCACGCGGCGGCGGCTACCTCACGCTCACCCGCCCGTGGCCGGCGATGCTGCGGGGCATCTGGGGCGACCCGCACCGCTACCGCGAGACCTACTGGGCTCGCTTCGAGGGCCGCTACTTCGCCGGCGACGGGGCCAAGGTCGACGACGACGGCTACCTGTGGCTGCTCGGCCGGGTCGACGACGTGATGAACGTGAGCGGCCACCGGATCTCCACCACCGAGGTGGAGTCGGCCCTCGTGGGCCACGAGACCGTCGCCGAGGCCGCGGTGGTGGGCGCGCGCGACGCCACCACCGGCCAGGCGATCATCGCCTACGTCACCTTGCGGGGCGACGTGGAGCCGGGGCCGGAGCACGGCGAGGTGCTGCGCAAGCACGTGGCCACCACCATCGGTGCCATCGCGCGCCCCCGCACCATCATCTTCACGCCCGACCTGCCCAAGACCCGCAGCGGCAAGATCATGCGGCGCCTGCTGCGCGACGTGGCCGAGGGCCGCGACCTGGGGGACACCACCACGCTGGCCGACGCCTCGGTCGTCGACGAGATCCGGGAGCGGGCCGGGTCCACCCCGCAGGAGGACTGACGCGGGTGGCCGACGGCTTCACCGTGCCGGCGGTGTGGCGCGACCAGCCGCTCCCGCCGGGGCCGGTGGTGATCTTCGACCTCGACGGCGTCCTGTCGGATGCCGCCGGCCGCCAGCACTACCTGGCGGGGCCGGGCCGCAAGGACTGGGACGGGTTCTTCGCGGCCAGCGGCGACGACCCGATCATCGAGGAGACCGCCCGGCTGCTGGAGCTGCTCGACGACGAGCTCGGCGTGGTGCTGCTCACCGCCCGGCCCGACACCGTCCGCGACGCCACCCTGGCCTGGCTGGCCCGCTACGGCCTCCGCTGGGACCTGCTGATCATGCGGGCGGCCAAGGACTGGCGGCCGTCACCCGAGGTCAAGCGCGAGGCGCTGCGCCAGCTCCGCGACGCCGGCTACGACGTGCGCCTGGCCTTCGAGGACGACCGCCGCAACGTGGACGTGTTCCGGGCCGAGGGCGTCCCCTGCCTCTACGTCCACTCCGGGTACTACGAGTAGTCAGTCGCGGAAGTTGGTGAACTGGAGGGGGACGCCGAAGTCGGCCTCCTTCAGCTTGGCGATCACCGCCTGCAGGTCGTCGCGCTTCTTGCCGCTCACCCGGAGCTGGTCGCCCTGGGTCTGCGACTGGACGCCCTTCAGCCCCAGGTCCTTGATGAAGCGGTTGAGCTCGCGGGCCTTGTCGGAGGAGATGCCCGCCTGCAGGGTGGCGGTCTGGCGGACCCGGCCGCCGGCGGCCTCCTCGACCTTGCCGTAGTCGAGGGCCTTCAGCGACACCCCGCGCTTCACGAGCTTCTCCTCGAGCACCTCGCGCAGCGCCCGCAGGCGGTCCTCGGTGGACGACCCCAACGTCAGGTTGAGCTGCTGGAGCTCGATGGTGGAGTTCGTGTCCTTGAAGTCGAACCGGGTCTTGATCTCGCGCTGCGCCTGGTCGACGGCGTTGCGGACCTCCTGGCCGTCGATCTCCGAGACGACGTCGAAGCTGGGCATGGCCGCCACGCTAGCGAGGCCTCGCTGGCAGGAGGGACGCCCGGACGCGCTACCCTGCCAACCCCGAGGGTCGGTGCCCGAGTGGCCAAAGGGAGCAGACTGTAAATCTGCCGGCGCTGCCTACGGTGGTTCGAATCCACCCCGGCCCACCAAGGAGAGGTCAGGCGCACCAGTGGCCTGGCCTCGCCTGACGCTGCGGGCGCACGGCCGAGGGGACCGAGGGCCGGGCCGCGGCGGGCCGGGTTCGCACGAAGGGGGAGACATGGGAGAGGGCCTGCTGTCCGGCAAGGTCGCCGTCGTCACCGGAGCCACCAGCGGCTCGGGGCGGGCGATCGCCAAGCGCTTCGTCCAGGAGGGTGCGCAGGTCTACCTGCTGGCCCGCGGCAAGGAGCGCTTGCAGGAGATGGAGGAGCAGCTGGGCTCCAGCGCGGTGGGGATCCCCACCGACGTCGGCGACCCCGACAGCGTCCGGGCCGCCTTCGAGGTCGTCGACCAGCAGCAGCACAAGCTCGACGTCCTCGTGAACAACGCGGCCATCTACCGGCCCGTGCCGTTCGACGGCCTGTCCGACGACGAGATCATGGTGCAGTTCCGCTGCAACCTCCTGGGGCCGATCTACACCTGCCGGGCGGCCATCCCCCTGCTGCGGGCGGCCGGCGGCGGCGACATCATCAACACCTCCAGCGAGGCGACCATCGAGTCGTTCGCCATGCTCTCCATGTACGCCGTCACCAAGGCCGGCCTGGAGGCGCTCTGCCAGGCGCTGCGCACCGAGTACGAGCAGGAGGACATCCGGGTCACCACGCTCGTGCAGGGCGTGGCCCTCGGCGAGGGCGGCGGGTCCACCGGCTGGGCCTGGGACCCCGAGCACAGCGCCACGGCCTTCCAGCGCTGGGAGCAGGACGGCATCATGCGGCGGATCGCGGGGCGCTACGGCGGCCAGTCGGTCGACAGCGTGGCCGAGCTCCACGTCTTCATCTGCACCCGGCCGCGTGGCCAGAAGCTCGACGTGGTCCGGTCCCGCAGCTACTGAGGCGATCGACGCAGGAGGTGGGGGGCGGCCGCCCGCACCTCCTGCCTCGTGCGGTGAGCCGCTAGCTGGCCGGCGGGCCCTTCGGCACCTCGCGGAAGGCCACGTCGCGATCGAGGGTGCGCTCGCGCGGCATCCCGAGGACCCGCTCGGCCACGACGTTGCGGGCCATCTCGGTGGTGCCGCCGGCGATCTCGCCGGTCTGGCGCATGAGGAAGCCGATGCCGTGCGAGCCGACCGCGTGGTCGTCCTCGGTCCACGCGCCCGCGGTGGCCCCCGACAGCTGCCAGCGGATGGTGGTGGTGCGCCGCGACACCATGCCCGCCATGAGGCGGCCC
>Ga0182742_1003368_pt1 | contig 15764 bp, 16 predicted proteins | sample eDN5th37CBELigMG_FD_128880 | JGI IMG/M metagenome (GOLD analysis project Ga0182742, IMG submission 128880) | Enriched Miracle-Growth compost microbial communities from Emeryville, California, USA - eDNA 5th pass 37_C BE-Lig MG (version 2)... ...
ATCGTCTATGGCGTCGTGCTGCACAAGACGAATTTCGGCCGCGCCGTCTATGCCATCGGCAACAACCAGACCGCCGCGCTGTTCTCCGGCGTCCGGGTCGGCAGGGTGAAGTTCCTACTGTTTTTGCTGACGGGCTTGATGTCGGCCATCGCCTCGATCTGCCTCACCGCCCGCCTCGGCTCGACGCGCCCCTCCATCGCGCTCGGCTGGGAGCTGGAGGTGGTGACGATGGTCGTGCTCGGCGGTGTCAATATCTTGGGCGGCTCCGGCACCATCCCGGGCGTCGTGCTGGCGGCGCTCATCATGGGCATGGTGACCTTCGGCTTTGGCCTGCTCAACGTGCCGGGCATCGTCATGTCGATTTTCATCGGGCTGCTGCTGATAACCGTCATCGCGCTGCCGATCCTTTACCGGCGTTTTCGCGGGAGCCGTTGAATATGGAGAAATACGCTTTTCGCATGCGGCTGAACCCGGGCATGGCGGACGAATACAAGGCCCGGCACGATGCGATCTGGCCTGAGCTTTCCACGCTGTTGAAGGAGGCCGGTGTCTCCGACTATTCCATCCATCTGGACGAGGAGACGAATTTGCTCTTCGGCGTGCTCTGGCGGCGCGACGATCATAGGATGGCGGACCTGCCGGACCATCCCGTCATGCAGCGCTGGTGGGCTTACATGGCCGATGTCATGGAGACGAAGCCGGACAACGAACCCGTCGCCGTGCCGCTCGTCACCGTCTTCCACATGGAATGAGCCGATGAAGACCATCGCCGTCGTCGATATCGGCAAGACGAACGCCAAGGTCGTGCTCGTCGATGGCGCGGATTTTCGCGAGATCGCCGCCCGCACCATGCCGAATGGCGTGGTCAACGCCGCGCCCTATCCGCATTTCGATACGGAAAAGCTCTGGGCCTTCATCCTCGAAAGCCTCGCCGAACTCAACCGAGAGCGGCCGGTCGACGCCATCTCGGTCACCACGCATGGCGCCACCGTCGCGCTGGTCGACGAAGACGGCAACCTCGTGCTGCCGGTGCTGGACTACGAGTATGACGGCCCGCAGGCGCTTGCGGAAGACTATCGCGCCATCCGCCCGCGCTTCGAGGACAGCGGCACGCCCGTGCTGCCCGTCGGGCTCAATGCGGGCCTGCAGGTCTATTGGCAGACGAAGCGTTTTCCGGAAGCCTTCGCCAAGACGCGCTGGCTGCTGATGTATGCGCAATACTGGTCGTTCCGCCTCACCGGCATCCCCGCCAGCGAGGTGACATCGCTCGGCTGCCATGCCGATCTCTGGGAGCCGCGGGGCGGCCGCTTCTCCAGCCTCGTCGAAAGTCAGGGCTGGGCGCGCCTCATGCCGCCGCTGCGCAAGGCGGACGACGTGCTCGGCCCGATCCGCCCGGAGATCGGCGCGGCCACGGGCCTGCGGCCGGATGTGCCGGTTCATTGCGGCATTCACGATTCCAACGCGTCGCTGCTGCCCTATGTGCTGGCGCGCAAGGCGCCCTATGCGGTCGTCTCCACCGGCACCTGGGTGGTGGTCATGGCGATCGGCGCGCGTCCCGTCGTGCTGGATGAGGCGCGTGATACGCTGATCAATGTCAACGCGCTCGGTGATCCGGTACCGTCCGCGCGCTTCATGGGCGGGCGGGCCTTTTCCTTGCTCGGCGGTCGGTCCGGCGACCTGCCGGCCTCCGCCATTGTCGAGGTGTTCTCGCGCGGCGCCATGCTGCTGCCGTCGCTGCCGGAGGATTCCGGGCCCTTCCCGGACCGCAAGGCGGCCTGGACCGTGCCGCGCGAGGATATGGGCGAGGATGCTGCCCAGGCCGTCATCGCCTTCCACCTCGCCTTGATGACGGAAACCTGCCTTGATCTCATCAGTGCGGAGGGACCCGTCATCGTCGAAGGGCCGTTCGCCTCGAACCGCGCCTTCCTGATGATGCTGGAGGTTGCAACGGGTCGGCCGGTGCTTGCCGGCGGCAGCGCGACCGGCACGAGCATCGGCGCGGCCTGCCTTGCCGCCGGTAAGGCGCCGGAGCCCAATCTGGTTTCGATCGAGGGCGGATTGCCGGAGGGCGCGGCGGATTACGCGGCGCGCTGGCGCAGGCTTGCCTGCGAAGGCTGAGGGCCGCTCAGAAAACCCGGGCCTTGGCCGAGACGCGGCCCGCCTCGATATCGAGAAGAAGAGAGATGGCGGCAAACGTTGCCGCTGCAATCAATATGGCACCCAGTCCCAGAACAATCATTGCCCGTTCCCCCTGACAGCATCGTCAGTCGGCATCCCTATGCGCGCGCGAGCTTGCGCGAAGCTTACGCAACGTTGGGTGGTTTTAATTTCGGCGGAACCACACCGCAAGCCATGAAGCATTAACCTTCAGGCAAGGAATTAACCATAAACATTGGGCTTACACGTCGGAATGGGAAATTCGCCGTTTCTCACCCAGGCATGATGCCGAACCGCCGTACCGGAACCGAGCCGGTATTCGAGTTTCACCGAATTTGATCATGGATCGACGGGTGGCATTCGTGCGCCGGCTTGCGGCGCCGCGCCGCCCCGTGAGCACGGCTTGGCCCGCCAACCTCCCTTCCATGCGAAAATTCCATCGGTCGCCTTCCGGTGACCGGGCATCGTCGTTGGGAGCATATTGGTGCAGGAAATGCCGGCAGAACAGGCTCGAACGGGACAGGCGGCCAGCCTGCGCGACCGTTTGCGCTTTGCCGGCCTCGAAAGCGCCGAGGGCGAGGTGCTCCGCCGTCATCGCCAGACGCTCGAACGGCATGTCGAAACGGCGCTGCGCGATCTCTTCCAGCGTTTCCAGACCTTTCCCGATGCCGCCCGCCACTTCCAGAGCGAGCGCCAGATCGACCGCCTGCACGACCTCCAGAGCTCCCACTGGAGCGTCCTGACCGACGCGCGGTTCGACGGCCTCTATGCGGAGCGCGTCAAGGTCCTCGCCGACAGCGAGAGCCAGATGGGCCTCGACCCGCGCTGGCGCATCGCCGGCCATTCGATCGTCATGGAAACGGTCGTCAACGGCCTTATCGAGGAATATTGGCCGAAGAGCATCCTGCCCGGCGGCAAGGCTCGTCGACAGGAACTGACCGGCCTCGTCGCCGCTTTCCTGCGCACTGCCATGGTCGATGCGGAGATCGGCGTTTCGCTGCGCTTCAACGAATTGCGCCACGCGCATCAGCGCGCGCTCGCCGAGCAGCGGCGCGAGGATCGCGCCGAACTCGACCGCGTCTTCGGCGAGACGATCCGCGGTCTCTCGCGGCTCGACTTCGCATCCCGCGTTTCCGGCGAAGTGCCCGAGGCCTGGCGCGAGCTTGCCGAGACGCTGAACGGCGCGCTCGATGAGATCCAGTCCCGCCTTTCTTTCGCCGCCGACCGGGCGAGCGAGAGCGACGGGCTCTTAGGCGCGCTCTCCTCGGGCGCCGGCGCGCTTTCGGTCCGCGCGGCCGATCAGTCGGCCAACCTCATGGAAACGGCCAACGCGCTCGGCGTCATCGTCGAGCGCGTGCGCCAGACGCTCGGCGAGACGCGCAAGGCGCAGTCCGCCGCCGCCGCCACGCAGGCCTCCGTCGCACTCTCGGGCAACATTGTCGGCGAGGCGATGTCTGCCATGGCGGATATCGAGGCTTCGGCCGAAAAGATCGGCCAGATCATCGGCGTCATTGACGAGATCGCCTTCCAGACCAATCTGCTCGCCCTCAACGCCGGCATCGAGGCCGCCCGCGCCGGCGACAGCGGCCGCGGCTTCGCAGTCGTCGCGCAGGAAGTGCGTGCGCTCGCCCAGCGCTCGGCGGATGCGGCGCGGGAGATCAAGCAGCTCGTGACCGGCACCAAGGCGCAGGTGGAGGCGGGTGTCGAGCATGTGCACCGGACCCAGGACGCGATTGGCAATATCGTGCGCCAGGTCGAGAGCATCAACGAAGCCATCACCGGTATCGTGCGGGAAAGCGCCGTGGATGCCGAGGGGCTCGACGGCGTGACGGCGGAGATCGGCCGCAGCGGCCGCGCGCTCGAAGCCGATGCCGCGGATGCGGGCCGTATCGGCGAAGCGGGGACGGACCTCCAGACGGTCATTCTCGAACTCGGCCGGACGATCCGGGAATTCCACGTCTCATCGGGCAATGACCCGTATCGCCAGGCACGGCCCGCCACGGCCGAACCGCGCATGGTCGCCGATCGCAGCGGGCCCCGGCCGTCGCCGCTCGATGGCTTGACGGCGCGCGCCGCCGGCTTTGGAGGCTGAGATGATGGACGGGCGGCCCGGCACTTGCTCTCGACGGTGCCCGGCAGGCTTGCCGGAGCAGGCGGAAGGATGGCGGCCGTGACGATTTTGGTGAGACGCAGACACTGTTTCAGACAAGGAACCCGGTAATGGCGAGCAAGAAAGCCGCTCAGAAAAGTTTAAGCCTTGCCCCCGTTCTCGACCTCAACGAGGCGACGGCGCTGCATGCGCAGCTCATGGCGCTCAAGGGCAATCCGCTCTCCATCGATGCTTCGGCGGTCGAGCGGGTCGGCGCGCTCTGCGCGCAGGTGTTGATGGCGGGCGCGAAAAGCTGGGAGGCGGACCGGCAGCCCTTCACCTTTGCCAAGGTGTCCGACCCATTCATGAAGACAATGCGACTTATCGGCGTGAATATAGATCACTTGCTGGCACAGGAGGCTGGGCAATGAAGAAAAAGGTCCTCACGGTGGATGATTCCCGGACCATCCGGAACATGCTTCTGGTCACCCTCAACAATGCGGGCTTCGAGACCATCCAGGCCGAAGACGGCGTCGAGGGTCTGGAGGTTCTGGAAAACGCGAATCCGGACGTCATCGTCACCGATATCAACATGCCGCGGCTCGACGGCTTCGGCTTCATCGAGGGCGTGCGCCGCAACGAGAAATACCGGGCGATCCCGATCCTCGTGCTGACGACCGAAAGCGATGCGGAGAAGAAGAACCGCGCGCGCCAGGCCGGCGCCACGGGCTGGATCGTCAAGCCCTTCGATCCGACCAAGCTGATCGATGCAATCGAGCGCGTAACCGCTTAAATCCAGGATTTTCCGCGATGGATATGAACGAAATCAAGGAGATCTTCTTCCAGGAATGCGAGGAGCAGCTTGCGGAACTGGAATCGGGTCTCTTGAAGCTGAACGACGGGGATCGCGACCCGGAAACGGTCAATGCCGTTTTCCGCGCCGTGCATTCGATCAAGGGCGGCGCCGGCGCATTCGGCCTCGACGACCTCGTCTCCTTCGCCCATGTGTTCGAAACGACACTGGATTGCGTTCGATCCAACAAGCTGGAACCCACACCCGACGTCCTGAAGGTCATGCTGAAATCCGCCGATGTCCTAGCGGACCTGACCAATGCGGCGCGCGACGGCGGAAGCGTCGACGAGGCCCGCAGCCGCACCCTCATCCGTGAGCTGGAAGCGCTGGCTCATGGCGAGGCGCCGGCCGCAGCCGAAGCGCCCGCGGCAAAGCCCGTCGCGGCACCGCACAAGGCAGCTGATCCGGTGATGGAAAAGCCCCCGGTCAATGAGGAAGGCTTCCAGCCGATCCCCTTCTCCTTCGGCGATTTCGATGAGGAGCCGGCCGCGCACTATGTTCCGACCTGCCAGGTCGTCTTCAGGCCGAAGAAGGAACTCTACGCCAAGGGCAACGAGGCGGTCCTCCTGCTGCGCGACGTGTCGCGTATCGGCGAGATGAGCGTCTACTGCGACATGGACAGCCTGCCGCCGCTCGACAAGATGAATCCGGAGGAAGCCTATTTCTCCTGGAAGATCTCGGTGACGACCGACAAGGGCGAGGATGGCGTGCGCGCTGTCTTCGAATTCGCCGAATGGGATTGCGATCTCGATATCCGCACCATCGAGGAAGACGTCGCGGCGGATGCGGCAGAGGACGAAGAGCTGCCGATGCAGCCGGTGCCGTTCGACCTGTCCATGCTCGACGAGGCAGGTCCGGCCGCCGACGAAGAGCCGGCGGTTGAAAGCGATGCTGCCGCCGCCGTCGCCGCGGCCGAAACCGCAAGCAAGGTCGCCCAGGCCGCAAGCCGCGCCGCCGAAAACGCCAAGGCCGCGGCCTCGGCCGCCGGCGCGGTCCAGGCCAACCAGGCCGGGCAGACGATCCGCGTCGATCTCGATCGCGTCGACCGTCTGATCAACCTCGTCGGCGAACTCGTCATCAACCAGGCGATGCTCTCGCAGAGCGTCGTCGAGAACGATAACAACGGCACGTCCTCGATCAATATGGGCCTGGAGGAACTCCAGCAGCTCACCCGCGAGATCCAGGATTCGGTGATGGCCATCCGCGCGCAGCCGGTGAAGCCGGTTTTCCAGCGCATGGCTCGCACCGTTCGCGAAATCGCCGATATCACAGGCAAGTCCGTCCGCCTCATCACGGAAGGCGAGAACACGGAAGTCGACAAGACCGTCATCGACAAGCTGGCGGAACCGCTGACGCACATGATCCGCAACGCGGTCGACCACGGCCTCGAAATGCCGGAAAAGCGCGAAGCTGCCGGCAAGAACCCGGAAGGCACCGTTCGCCTGACGGCAAAGCATCGCTCGGGCCGCATCGTCATCGAGCTGGCCGACGACGGCGCCGGCATCAACCGGGAGAAGGTGCGCCAGAAGGCGATCGACAACGACCTGATCGCCGCCGACGCCAACCTGTCGGACGAGGAGATCGACAATCTGATCTTCCACGCCGGCTTCTCCACAGCCGACAAGGTCTCGGACCTGTCCGGTCGCGGCGTCGGCATGGACGTCGTCAAGCGCTCGATCCAGGCACTTGGCGGGCGCATCTCGATCTCGTCCAAGCCGGGGCAGGGCTCGGTCTTCACCATGAGCCTGCCGCTGACGCTCGCCGTCCTCGACGGCATGGTGGTCACCGTCGCGGGCCAGACGCTCGTCGTGCCGCTGACGGCCATCGTCGAGACGCTGCAGCCGGAGGCGTCCGCCATCCATTCCTTCGGCGCCTCGCAGCGGCTCATCTCGATCCGCAACTCCTTCTGCCCGCTCGTGGATGTCGGCCGGATCCTCAATTTCCGCGCCACGCAGGCCAATCCGGTGGAGGGCGTCGCCCTTCTCGTCGAATCGGAAGGCGGCGGGCAGCGTGCCCTCATGGTCGATGCCATCCAGGGCCAGCGTCAGGTCGTCATCAAGAGCCTGGAAGCCAATTACACCCATGTTCCGGGCATTGCCGCCGCCACCATTCTCGGTGACGGCCGCGTCGCCCTCATCCTGGATGTCGATGCGGTCGTCGCCGCCTCGCGCGGGCAGTCCCTGAAACAAGAAACCTCGCTTGCTGCAACCGGTTAAGGACCCATGACGTACGCGGTGAAAAATCTCACGCACGGACGCGAACTGATCGCCTTCAGGATCGGAGATCAGGAGTTCTGCGTGAACATCATGTCGGTTCGGGAGATTCGCGGCTGGACGCCGGCGACGGCGATGCCGCATGCGCCGCCCTATGTGCTGGGCGTCATCAACCTGCGCGGGGCGGTGCTGCCCATCGTCGACCTCTCGCTGCGCCTCGGCATGAAGCCGGCCGAGCCGACGGTGCGCCATGTCATCATCGTGGCCCAGGTCGGGGCGAAGGTGGTGGGCCTGCTCGTCGACGCGGTGTCCGATATCCTGACCGTCACCGACGGCAACATCCAGCCTACGCCGGATATCGCCAATGAAGCGGAGAAGGCCTATGCCCGCGGCATTCTCGCCATCGAGGGCCGCATGATCTGCCTCATCGAACTCGATGCTCTCTTTTCCCATGTGGAAAGCGAGGCGGCATGACCTATTCTCCGGCCATTGACATGAAACAGGCGCCGGACGAGTGCCTGGCGAACGGCGAATATCCGCTGACGCGCCGGGATCTCTCCGAGATCGCGGCCATGATCTACGCGGATGCGGGCATCTATCTCAACGAGACCAAGGCCTCGCTGGTTTATTCGCGCCTGTCGAAGCACATCCGCGCGCTCGGCCTGAAGGGGTTTCGCGAATACTGCGCGCTGGTTTCCTCGCCCGCCGGCGCGGCCGCGCGCAAGGAGATGCTGTCGCACCTGACGACGAACTTCACCCGCTTCTTCCGCGAGAACCACCACTTCGACCATATGAAGACGGACGTGCTGCCGGAACTGCTCGCCCGGGCCCGTAACGGCGGACGCGTGCGCATCTGGTCGGCGGCCTGCTCGGATGGCCAGGAACCCTATTCGATCGCGCTCACCGTGCTGTCGTTGATGCCGAACGTCGCGGACTATGATTTCCGCATCCTTGCGACAGACATCGACCCGAAGATCCTCGCCATCGCCCGTGCCGGTGCCTATGACGCGACCGCACTCGAAACCGTGAGCCCGGCCATGCGAAAGCAGTTCTTCCGGGAAACGGAGATCGCCGGCCGCCAGAAATGGCAGATCGACGACCGGGTGAAGCGCCTCATCACCTTCAACGAACTGAACCTGATGGCGCAATGGCCGTTCAGGGGACCATTCGACATCATCTTCTGCCGCAACGTCGTCATCTATTTCGACGAGCCGACGCAGATGAAGATCTGGTCGCGCTTCGCCGGCATGCTGGCGGAGAACGGCCATCTTTATATCGGCCATTCCGAGCGCGTCTCGGGCGAGGCGAAGAGCCAGTTCGACAATATCGGCATCACCACCTACCGCTATACCGGCAAGCACAGGAGGGGCGCATGATGGCACCTGCACGCGTACTCGTCGTCGACGATTCGCCGACCATGCGCGGCCTGATCACGGCCGTGCTCAATGCCGATCCGGAGGTCAACGTCATCGGCCAGGCGGGCGATGCCATGGAGGCCCGCAACGCCATCAAGCAGCTCAATCCCGACGTGGTGACGCTGGATATCGAGATGCCGAACATGAACGGCCTCGAATTCCTCGACAAGATCATGAAGCTCCGGCCGATGCCGGTCATCATGGTCTCGACGCTCACCCATCGCGGCGCGGAGGCCTCCTTGATGGCGCTGGAGATCGGCGCTTTCGATTGCGTCGGCAAGCCGCAGCCGGGCGATGCACGTCCGTTCGGCGATCTTGCCGAGAAGGTGAAGGCAGCCGCGCGCTCGCAGCGCCGCTTCCAGGCCGTTCCGCCGCCGCTTGCGCCGAGCTCCGCCAATGTCAATCCGGCCGCCAACTACAGGGCCGGCCGCAAGGTCGTCGCCATCGGTTCCTCCACCGGCGGCGTCGAGGCGCTGATCGCCGTTCTGCAGAAATTCCCGGTCAACTGCCCCCCGACGGTCATCACGCAGCACATGCCGCCGACCTTCACCAAGAGCTTCGCCGAGCGGCTGAACCGGCTCTGCGCGCCGGTGGTGCAGGAAGCGACGGACGGCGCGCGCCTGGAGATCGGCAGGATCTATCTGGCGCCCGGCGGTGACCGGCATCTCCAGATCGCCAATGCGCACGCGCCCTGCTGCCGTCTGGTGGAGCGCGAGCCGGTCAACGGCCACCGGCCCTCGGTGGATGTGCTGTTCGATTCCGTGGCCGAGCTTGCCGGCCGCAACGCCGTCGGCGTCATCCTCACCGGCATGGGCCGGGACGGAGCGAGCGGCCTCTTGAAAATGCGTCATGCAGGGGCGCGGACCATCGGTCAGAACGAGAAAACCTGCGTCGTATATGGAATGCCGAGAGTGGCTTTCGAGCTTGGCGCCGTCGAGCACCAGTTTCCGCTCTCCTCCATAGGGGAGGAAATCATGAAGATCACTGCGGCCCGTAGAGAAGGGAGCGAATAATGTCTATCGCTGAAAAAATCAAAGTTCTGATCGTCGACGATCAGGTCACCAGCCGCCTGCTTCTGGGCGACGCCCTGCAGCAGCTCGGCTTCAAGCAGATCACCGCGGCCGGCGACGGTGCGCAGGGCATGGCCATCATGACCCAGCAGCCGCACCACCTCGTCATCTCCGACTTCAACATGCCGAAGATGGATGGCATCGAGTTTCTCCAGGCGGTGCGCTCGAATCCCAACACCAAGAAGGCGGCCTTCATCATTCTGACGGCGCAGGGCGACCGCGCGCTGGTGCAGAAGGCGGCCGCGCTCGGCGCGAACAACGTCCTTGCCAAGCCCTTTACCATCGAAAAGATGAAGGCGGCCATCGAGGCCGTGTTCGGGGCATTAAAATGATAGCAGAAGCCGCGCCTCGCCGCGTCCATGTCATTCAGGGCGAATACAAGGTCTTCAACGATCCGAATGTGGTGCTCACCACCATCCTCGGCTCGTGCGTGGCCGCCTGCATGCGGGACCCGGTGATCGGCGTTGGCGGCATGAACCACTTCCTGCTGCCGGGCTCTGCCGGAGCCCTGTCCGCTGGCGGCGATGCCACGCGCTACGGCGTGCACCTGATGGAACTGCTGATCAACGGCCTTCTCAAGCAGGGCGCGCGCCGGGACCGGCTGGAGGCCAAGATCTTCGGCGGCGCCCGCACGATCGCGCGCTTTTCCAATGTCGGCGAGCAGAACGCGCTGTTCGCCCGGCAGTTCCTGATGGACGAGGGCATCCGCATCGTCGGCGAAAGCACCGGCGGCGAGCACGGGCGCAAGCTGGAATACTGGCCGTCATCCGGCCGGGCCCGGCAATATGCCCTGACGGGCGTCGAGACGCAGAAGACGGTGGCGCTGGAGCAGCGTCCGCTTCCTGTTGCCCGGCCCGTCGAAAGCTCGATCGAATTCTTCTGATCGGGCTTTGCCCGGGGGAAGCGAAAAGACTGTGACAAGTGCGTTGCCGTTCGGGGTCGTCCATCCGGCGGCCGCGCGCGGGAGAAAAAGGGTAGACCATGCAAGCCGAGTATCTGAGTGCAGCGACCATGGAGGAAGCCCTTCCGGATGTGCTGATGCGGATCGTATCCGAACTGCACGACGTCGCTTATCTGATCGAGCGCATCGAACCGCAGCTTTCCGCCGCCCATGGCGCGGCCGTGCTCGACGCCGCCGAGCGGATGATGGTGCTGCAGGGCATCGATCTGGCCGTACAGAAGACGCGCGGACTTGCCGAATTCATCGATACGATCACCGCCAGCGTTCCAGACAGCTGGATCGTCGACGTCACGACGGCGCTCAATCTGGTCAAGCTTGCCGACATGCAGAAGGCGCTGAGCAATGGAATGCGCCACGGCCATTCCCAGCCGATCGGCAAGGCGGCAGGTGATTTCGAAGCCTTCTGATCGATTTGCAGAGGATAATCCCAGCTTCAACGGCGCCCCTCGGGCGCCGTCTTGCGTTCCGGCGCGGTCCCGATGCCGCGGCAACGAAATGCTCGCGCAAGTTTCGCCCGCTAGTTTCGGGTCGGATCAGTTGGATCCGCGTCTTCCATGGGGCAGAGCGGCGCGTGCGGAAATGGGCCGGCTTCGTCTCACGTGATTGAAAATACGTCTGATAGCGCCGGCATGTTGGCCGGGGGCCCAGGCGACTAGTCCGTGCGGGAACAGAATGAATCTGTTGGAACAGTTGACGAAAGTCTACAAGAACCTGGCCTCGCTGGGGCAGGCGAAACTCGCGATGCTGGCGGGTGCCGCCGTCGTCTCGATCGGCCTCGTCCTTGCCGCCGGCATTCTCGTGAACAAGCCCGCCTATGAGACGCTCTATGTCGGCCTGGAAAAGACCGACGTGAACCAGATCAGCATGGCGCTCGCCGAAGCCAACATCGATTTCAATACCGGAAAGGACGGCTCCAGCATCGAGGTGCCGGTCGGGCAGACCGGCAAGGCGCGGCTTTACCTTGCCGAGCGCGGCCTGCCGAGCAGCGCCAATTCGGGTTACGAACTCTTCGACAAGGTCGGTTCGCTCGGCCTCACCTCCTTCATGCAGGAGGTGACGCGCGTTCGCGCACTCGAAGGCGAGATCGCCCGCACCATCCAGCAGATCAGCGGCATCGCCGCCGCGCGCGTGCATATCGTGATGCCGGAGCGCGGCAATTTCCGCAAGGCCGAGCAGGTGCCGACGGCGTCCGTCATGATCCGCGCGAGCGCACAGGCCGGCCGCGAATCGGCCGCCGCCATTCGTCACCTCGTCGCCGCCTCGGTGCCGGGGCTCGAGGTCGACGGCGTGACGATCCTCGATTCCGCCGGCCAGCTTCTCGCCGCCGGCGACGATGCCGAGAACGGCGCGGTCAACCGGTCGCTAACGGCAGTCCAGACCGTGCAGGGCGAAGTCGAGCGCAATATCGAAAAGGCGCTCGCGCCTTTCCTCGGCATGGAGAATTTCCGCGCCAGCGTCACCGCCGCACTCAATATGGATACCCAGCAGATCCAGGAGACGGTCTACGATCCGGAATCGCGCGTCGAGCGCTCGGTCCGTGTGACGCGTGAAAGCCAGAAGTCGCAGCAGCAGACCGCCAACAAGGCGACGACGGTCGAGCAGAACATTCCCCAGGGCGGCCCGCAGGGCGACGGCAATGGTCCGCAGTCCAGCGACGAGGCGGACAAGAAGGAAGAGCAGACCAACTACGAGATCAACAGCAAGACCGTCGCGACCATGCGCAACAGCTACACGGTCGAGAAACTGTCGGTCGCTGTCGTGGTCAACCGCGCCCGCGTCGCCGCCATGGTCGGCGAGCCGGTCGACCAGGCGAAGATCGACGCCTATATCGCGGACATGCAGAAGATCGTCTCTTCCGCCGCCGGCCTCAACAACGAGCGCGGCGACGTGATCACCATCACGGCCATGGAGTTCCTCGATCATCAGCTGCTCGACGAGGCTGTCGCAGGTCCCGGTATCATGGAAGTGCTGACGCGCAATCTCGGCGGCATCATCAATGCGCTTGCCTTCCTCGGCGTCGCCTTCGTCGTGGTCTGGTTCGGTCTTCGTCCGGCGGTTCGCTCGGTCGCCGGCGGCGGCGATGCGGCCAATGCGCTGGAAAGCGACGCGGCCGGCCTCGAACTGCCCGACTTCTCGCCGGCCGGCGGGATCGGCGGCCCCGGCGCCACGCTCATGGACGGCTTCGGCGCGGACTTCGGCTTCGACAGCACGGACGACCTGCTCAATGCGGGTGACGACGGCGACGGCGGCTTCAATCGTCGCGTCAAGGAAGGCCCGGAGCGCCGTCTCGGCCGCATGGTCGAGATCAGCGAGGAACGGGCCGCCAAGATCCTGCGCAAGTGGGCAGTGGAAAAGGAAGCCGCCTGACGGCTCCCGGCAAGCAGGTCGGAAGAAGGGCGCGGTCGGCAACGACCGCGCCCTTCTTCATGACGCAACGACAACGGTCTTTTGCCGAAAAGTGTCGCTTTTGAGCAACGCCGGGTGTGGCGACGGTTGGGATTTTTTTGCCGAGGAGCCCATTTTGCGCCCCGTGCGCCTGTAAATTGCAATGCTATATGAAAAAAAGTTTCGCGCGTTCCGGCTGTGATTTTGTTTCATGACTATCTACCGACGGCTGCATTAGCGCACCCTGTAATGGCTCCTGCTCATCAGGGCGCTTGAATAATATATGGTTAACAATCACTTAACCCATTGCCTCCAGCCAGCTTAACGAACGCGGCGACATGCAAATCACCTTCGCCGCGGGCACTCACAAGTGCGGTCAAAAGTAAATCCCGAGAAGAGGCCCATGGTTTTTAGCGAGGGGCGATGTACACTTTAGTCACTGATTCGCTTGGTGATTCTCGTCGATGCGGCCTAGCCTGAAAGGTTTCGGACGGTTCCGAAAACTTGGGGGAAAGGAGGCGGGTATCTCCGTGCGGAATCGGAACAGGGGGCTATCATGGAAACGATCCGGTCGGATGTCGCGGCCTGGGAATCTTATGGATTCTCCGCGGAGGCGAGTGAGCGTAAGAGTGCGCGTGAACATCTCGTTCAACAGCTTGGCCATTGCGCGGATCACGCCGGCCTTTCAAAAGGGTTGAGGGCTCTGACGGATTATGTCAGCGCGTCCCATTATCTTCTCATACGCCACGATGTCTCGCCCGAAGCCGGGCTTGAAGCCGTCGTGGCCTCCGACTGGCCTTTCGATACGGTGCGCGGCGTTGCCGGCGCGGTGATCGCCGGCCAGTCGCGCATGAGCGAACTGGACAAGTGCCTGGCGCTCCTGAAGCCGCGTTTCTGCTACCTCTCCGAAGAAGCGGCGTTGCCCCCGGGGGTGAGCCGCGAATATTGCGTCATCGCCTTCCAGGTCGGTCGGGTCCGCATGTCGCTCCTGCTGCTCTTTCCGGAGCATTTCATCCTCTCCCAGAGCAAGCTGCGCGACGTCGGCGTGATGACCGGCTATTTCGCCAGCGTGTGCTGCCAGGGCGCGATCGCCCGGCAGGACCGCGAAATGGACCTGACCGAACGGGAGATCGAGTGCCTTTCCTGGATCGCGGAAGGCAAGACGAGCGACGAGGTCGCCGTCATCCTCGGCATCTCGCGCAACACGATCAACAATTACATCACCAGCGTGATGCGCAAGACCGCGACGAAGACACGGTCCGAGGCGATCGCCTGGGCCGTTCGCAACAGTCTGGTGTGAGGGGAGCGCGCGATGAATATGCAGCTTCCCGCCTCCGCCGGAATGGAAGCCGAAATCCGCCTCGCCCGGCCGCAGAAGGCGGTGCGGGCTTCCGATTTCGTCTCTCGCCTGCAGATGATGCGCACGGTCATCGGCGCCGAGCACTTCGCTTTGCTGCGGGTCGGCGGCCGTGGTCTGCCGGCCACGCGCAAGCTGGCCCTCTCGCTGCACAATTGGGCGCAGGATATCGATGGCAACGCCCGGGCGCTGCTCGAAGCCTATGGCCCGGCCATGCTCGCCCATCTGGAGGAATCCATGCTGCCGCTCCTTTGGGAAGGGGCGGGTGACAACCAGTTCGCGGGTACGGGCGCAGAACTCTTCACCACGCGTCTTCCGGCCCGTCTCCTGCCCTGGTCCGGCATCGCCTTTCCCGTCCGCCTCGGTGCGAACGGCAACGGCTACGTGGTCTTCATGGGGTCCTTCATCGCGCCCTCCAGCGACCTCATCGTCGACATGCACATGAAGAGCTGCCAGGTGCTCGTCGACATGCTGGCAGGCGAGGAAAAGAAGCTGGCGCCTGCCGAGGCGCTCAGCGAGCGCGAGACCGCCTGCCTGCAGATGGCCGGCGACGGCTGCATCTCCGAGGCGATCGCCGAGAAGATGGGGCTTTCCGTGCACACCGTGAACGCCTATCTCGGCACCGCAACGACAAAGCTCGACGCGGTGAACCGCATCCAGGCGATCGCCAAGGCGATCCGGCTCGGATACATCACCTGACAAGATGGCCGGTCGGGAGGATCCGGTCGTGCCGGGCCGTCTCCCTCCCGCTCAGTGGGCGTGCTGGGACGCCGGACCCGACTTCACATATTTCGCTGCCGCAAGGCTCCGGCGCAGGAAGTCCGTATTGTCGTCCGGATCGGCGGAAGGGTCGTTGAAGGCGACATGGGTGACCTCCACGCCGGCCTTGTCCTTCTGCAAGAGGAGCTTGGCGTAGACCGTCACGCCTTGCGGGCGCAGTTCCATGTCGAGCGTCACTTCCGGCTCGGTGTCCCAGTCGAGGCGATAATCGCCGCCAGCGCCGAAATTGACGGTGCCGGGCAGGAAATAGAGTTCGGCCGCCGAGGAGACCAGGTCGGCAAGGTTACCGTAGCACTCGAAACGCAACAGCGAGACGAGATCGGCGGCATCGAGCAGTCTGAGCTCAGTGGCGACCGGGCAGATTGCTTCGGCAACAATCTTCTCGCGCTCGGCGGAATAGGTGCATTTTCTCATCGGATCTAGTTTACCCGTCTGGTCTGGGGCGAGGCTGCATAAACCCGGTGAATCAGCTCCGCCACGGCTC
>Ga0182742_1003371_pt1 | contig 15758 bp, 18 predicted proteins | sample eDN5th37CBELigMG_FD_128880 | JGI IMG/M metagenome (GOLD analysis project Ga0182742, IMG submission 128880) | Enriched Miracle-Growth compost microbial communities from Emeryville, California, USA - eDNA 5th pass 37_C BE-Lig MG (version 2)... ...
CCGGAACCGATTTGGCCAAGCATGCAAATGTTTCACGTCAAGTAGTTGTTAATGATATGAATTTATTAAAAGCAAGAAATGTACCCATCATTGCAACTAGTCAAGGTTACGTTTATTTAAACAACGATTATTCCAATCAAATGTTTGAGAGAAAAATTGTTTGTGTACATACGGCAGAACAAGCAGAAGATGAGATGCTAACAATAGTTGATTGTGGAGTGACACTTAAAAGTGTAATTGTAGATCACCCAGTCTATGGTGAAATCACCGCGTCAATGATGATATCTAACCGTTTAGAGGTCCAAGGGTTTATTGAGCGGGTGAAAGATACAGGTGCGAACTATCTATCAGTATTAACAAACGGTACCCATTTACATGTCATTAGTGCCCCAACTATACAGCAATTAGATCGAGCTGAACAACTACTCCGTGAAAAAGGCTATTTAATGGAATCATAAAAAAGAAGATACAAATTGTCCAATTGGCGATTTGTATCTTCTTTTAGTTACATATAATAAGTACATAATATCATTACTATGCTTCTGGAACATTGTATGTATAGTATGTTCCAAGTGACTTTACTGTTACGCCTATTGATTTTAACTCTTCAAAAGCACCCTTCATCATAACATCATTCTCATCTGCTAATACATCTGCTATAAAGAAATAATGACCTAACCCTGTTTTTAAAGGTCTTGATTCAATTTTACTCAGATTAAGCTTTCTCCAAGAAAAAACAGATAGAACTTGATGTAAAGTACCGGATTCATCTGAAGGTAGAGTTAACATTAACGTTGTTTTAGGTTCTCCATCAGACTGTTCAATCGGTAGACGTGAATTGTGTTTTGACAAAACGAAAAATCGAGTATGATTAAAATGGAAATCGTGTATATTTTTTTCTACAATTTCTAAATCGTACTTTTCTGCAGAGGAAGCATTTCCTATTGCCGCAATACAACGATCTGGATTTTCAGCTACAAATTTTGCTGCTGCAGCTGTCGATGAACTTTGACGTAAAGGAATTCCGCTAAATCGGTAAAACAAATATTTATGACATTGTGCTAATGCGTGTGGATGGGAATAGATTTCCTCAATTTGATGCCAGTTGTTTACTTGTGATTTGTTTACCATAAGATGTTGCTGGATCTTTTCTAAGATTTCACCTACTACAAATAGATTTACTTCATGAAATAAGTAATCAATTGTTAATGGTACAATCCCTTCTAATGCATTTTCTAAAGGAACAACTGCATATTGCACATGACCTTCGACAACTGCATCAATACATTCAGGAATCGTTGTCATAGGTACTAGCTGTTCATTTGGAAATAATCCTTTTGTTGCAATATATGTAAATGAAGCCTCTGGACCTAAGTATGCAATTTTTTGTTGCAAATGTTCTACGCTCACCTATATTCCCCCAAATCCTACTATTTTCAAGTAAGAGAATAATGTTCGTTTCTCTTCTAAACTTATAAAGCTCCCGAACTAATTACTTCAGCTGATTCTACGAATTCTAATCTCTTTATCTTTTCAATTAATTCGTTTAAATCTATGTCCATACTTGTAACGTCTAAGGAAAGAGTGACGTTTGCACGACCTTGAATTGGGATCGTTTGATGTATGGTCAAAACATTGCAATGGGCATTTGTAAAAATTCCTAGTAAGTTAGCTAATGTTCCCTTTTGATCTTGTAAACGAATAATGATGGTTAAGATACGTTCTTTTACAATAGAATGGAACGGAAAAACCGCATCTCGGTATTTATAAAAAGCACTTCTTGATAAGTCCACTTTTTTCACTGCATCCCAGATTGAAGAGACTGAACCACTTTCTAGAAGCTGTTTTGCTTCTAAAGTCTTTTGCATTGCATCGGTCAACACATCTTCTCTAACTAAATAATAACGCTGATTTGCAATGTTTTTCATACTTTTCCCCCTAGCACCCTTTGCTAAAAACAATTGGAGGTCAAATGATTATTTATTTGACCCCATATTTACTATTCGTAGAAGTTCAATTTGTTAGTCTACAAACTCAAATTCAAATTCTAATAAACGTACTATATCCCCATCACTTGCGCCTTTTTCTCGTAACGCGTCGTCTACTCCCATAGCACGTAATTGTCTTGCAAATCTACGTACACCATCTTCACGACTGAAGTCCGTCATTTTAAACAAGCGCTCAATTGAATAGCCTGAAATTACGAATGCGCCATCATCGTCACGAGTAATTTCAAAGTCTTCACCTTTTTTCTCATGCTTATAAAGAACAGTTGCATCGCTTTCTTCTTCTTCAATTTCATGTAAAGAGAATTCTGGTGTTACTTCTAATAAATCTGCAATTTCATATAATACAGGCTTTAAACCTTGGCGAGATATTGCTGAAATTGGAAATACCTTTACAGAATCTCCAACTTTCTTTAAGAATTCCTGTAAGTTTTCTTCAGCTTCTGGTATATCCATTTTGTTTGCCACAACAATTTGAGGACGCTCCGTTAATCGAAGATTGTATTGTTTTAATTCTTCGTTGATTGTGATGTAATCCTCATAAGGATCTCGTCCTTCTATTCCACTCATATCAACCACATGAACAATAACACGAGTACGCTCAATATGGCGAAGGAATTGCATACCTAATCCAATCCCTTGATGAGCTCCTTCAATTAACCCTGGTAAATCAGCCATTGCAAAGCTTCGGCCATCATCTGTTTCTACCATACCTAAATTTGGTACTATTGTTGTAAAATGATATGCACCTATTTTCGGTTTTGCAGCGGATACAACAGAAAGAATTGTCGATTTACCAACACTAGGGAATCCTACTAGACCAACATCAGCTAGTACTTTTAACTCTAATATAACATTTAATTCTTGGCCTGGCTCGCCTTTTTCTGCAAGCTCAGGTGCTGGATTTGATGGAGTTGAAAATCTAGTATTTCCTCTTCCTCCGCGTCCACCACGTGCAATGACAGCCTTTTGTCCATGTTCAACTAAATCTGCAATTACAGCTCCGGTTTCTTCGTTCATTACTACAGTACCTGGTGGGACTTTAATAATTGTATCTTCTGCATTTCTACCATGCATCCCTTTACTCATCCCATGTTCACCACGTTCTGCTTTAAAGTGACGTTTGTATCTGAAATCCATTAACGTGCGCAAGCCCTCTTCTACTTCGAAAACAATGTCTCCACCATTTCCACCGTCACCACCTGCTGGACCTCCATTTGGAACATACTTTTCACGGCGAAAGGCAACCATTCCGTCCCCACCATCGCCACCTTTAACATAAACTTTTACGTGATCTACGAACAAAAATACCACTCCTATTCCGAAGTTAACTCATACTTCCATGATTGTTGAGTCATTTCAATAGTTTTAACTTTTAAATTTGTTTTTTCAATTTGATTTACAACATTGGTTTCCCATTTTCCCTCAAGATGGAAATGTAATAATAATTCCTTTTGTATAGCTTTTATTTCAATCAATAAATGATGTTCACTATAAGGATCTAGTCCATTATAAACACTGTTAATGGTTTGTTCTAAGTATTCTACAATTTCATCATCATTTTGCGGATAAATTACATCTTCAATATAACTATTTATGGTTAATTGAATACTGGGATATCGCCATCGAAATAAATAAAGCCATTCTATCGTTTTTGGAAGGGATAACTTATTTAATATTGATAACGATTTATAGTCTTTAGAAATTTCTTTAATACAATTCTTTGCCTCATCAATTTGTCCTACTTCTAAATACAAATGAATAAGTTGAAGATGATTTACAAAATCATGATTTGCAAAACGTAGAGACTTTAAAAGCGTAAATGAATTATTTTCCATAATTTTCTCCTGCAAATAGACTTGTAATCGCTAAAATAAAAAATAAAACCTTTTCTTAGTATATCAATTTATTCTAGTTTTTTCTTGTTCTTAAATCTATTGGAAGAGAATTAATATTTCTACTTAAAAAGGGGGCGTCTGAAAAGGATTTTTAAGACGGCCCCCTTGCGTTGAAGCGAGTAACAATTTAATGTTACCAACTTAGAAGCATACTATTCAAAATGTTATTTACCATAACCAAGACGGGGTTGCCTTGAAAGTATAACTTTCTAGACAACCCCAATGATCTATATGCTTATGCAAAATAAAAGGACTGCATCAAGCAGTCCTTTCGATTATTATGCTTCTTGAGCTACTGGGTATACACTAACTTTTTTCTTGTCACGGCCCATACGTTCGAATTTAACAACGCCGTCAACTTTAGCGAAAAGTGTGTCATCTCCACCACGGCCTACGTTAGTACCTGGGTAAATTTTTGTACCGCGTTGACGGTAAAGAATTGAACCACCAGTTACGAATTGACCATCAGCACGTTTAGCACCTAAACGCTTAGATTCAGAGTCACGTCCGTTCTTTGTAGAACCTACCCCTTTTTTCGAAGCGAAAAATTGAAGATCTAAAGATAACAATAATTTCATTCTGTTCCACCTCCTACTTGATTGTAGTTGATACGAATATATTGTCCGTAACTTTGCACCATAGAATAAACTTGGGCAGTCATTACTTGGACAATTAGTTGTAGTTTTGCATCGATTTCAGAATCTATATCAGATGGAAGATCTATTCGTAAATAGCCTCCACCTTCATTAGCCTGTTCAATTTTAGGCTCAATATTTAGTAAAGCATAGATGGCATTGACTGTACCGAAGGCAATCGTCGATGCACCTGCACAAACTAAATCTTTGCCTGTTTGATCATACTCAGCATGACCTGAGAATTCAAATGCAGATACATGTCTATTTTCATCGTGATGAATCGTAACAGTTATCATCTCATCACTCCTAATTAAGCGTTGATTGATTCAACAACTAATTTAGTGTATGGTTGACGATGACCTTGTTTACGACGGTAGTTTTTCTTCGATTTGTATTTGAATACAGTGATTTTTTTAGCGCGACCTTCTTTTACAACTTTCGCTGTAACAGTAGCACCTGCAACAGTTGGAGCTCCAACTTTCACTGTTTCTCCACCTACGAATAATACTTTATCAAAAGTTACTACTTCGTCAGCTTGAACACCTAGTTTTTCAACATAGATTTCTTGTCCAGCTTCTACTTTGATTTGTTTACCACCAGTTTCGATAATTGCGTACATTTAACTGCACCTCCTCTTAGACTCAGACTCGCCTGTAATGAAAGGTGGTCTATTCGACACTTTAACCTTCCCAGAGCGGTTGTAGCACGGGTGCTACAAACAATAACATTAAAATATTAACACAGCACATATATCAAGTCAATCTTTTCATTACATGTTTTTCAAACGCTAATCGATATTTTCGATATCTCCATTCTTGAACAATTTGAATGAATAAAAAGATACTTAAAACAAAAATAAACAGAGTTTTAGGTAGAAGAATAAAAGTAATAATAGCAGCTAAAAAAATAATGATTAAAGAGATTGAAAGAAACAATTCATAGCTTCTTGATTTACCACTGAAGATTAATATAAGAGAAAATACAATCCTACCGCCATCTAGTGGCCAAATAGGAACTAAGTTAATTAATAGTAATATAATTTGGATTTTAAAAAAAGGCTCCGCAAATAACGGATCCAGCAATGGGGTTATCATTATACAGCTAAACGTTGCAATTGGACCACCAATAGCAATAAATAGTTGCTTTTTTGGGTTGAGCGATGCGCCACCAGCAAGTTGGATTTCACCACCGTAAGGCATGATGACGCATTTCTCAACCTTCACTTTCACAAGCCAAGCTGCTATTAAATGCCCAAGCTCATGTACAATTAATGAAGTTAAAATCATCGCATAATAGGCTACATTTCCGTATAAGACCATTCCAAAAAGTAAAGGTAAAAATAATGGATGTATGACCATTCGTGTCACGATTGAACGAACTCTCTCATCCATTTTATGGTTTCTTCTAAATTTAACCTTTTACCATTTGTTTCAATTTGGATGTATAGATCTCCAGGATCTTCTTTATTTGCAATGGTCTGACCTTTACCAACAGAGGTATATGGTAATGTTGTAAAGGCATCAACAAATCCATAAGTAACAGTTGTATTATTTTCGTAATATACAGAAATGGTTTTGCCAGTATGCGTATTATGTCCAGTGTAGACAACTAAGCCGTTTTCAATTGCAATGATTGGTAGTGTCCGTTCAAAGGTTAATAAATATCCCTCATCATAAGGTTTTACCGCAATAAAGGATAACAGTTCGTTATTGACTGTTTCTGACGATACTGTAATGGTTGGGTCCTCTTCTGTTCCGAACATTTCCTGTAATACATTTCGCATTACATTTAAATCTTCAGAACTATACACCACTTTTTTAATATCGACATTAATCTGGCCTTTATCTTGTAAATAATTTGCTAAAAGGACTGTTATGCAAAGAATTCCAGCACCAATCCATTTCCACTTTTTCAACACACTATCATCCATTCCCATTTTTCATAGTATATGAACAATAGAAAATTATGATTCTATGAGAAAGTAAAAAGATTATGTAAATAAATATCATTTTCAATCATATAAATCTATTACTAATAAAAAAATAGGATTTTTTAGAATTACACTTTTTCTAAAAAACCCTATTTCTTATAATAAATAATTAATCTCTATAAAATAGTACTTCTTCGAATGTTACATCAACTGCTAAGCGCATTGTTAGTTAGCAACATGCGATTCAGACTTCTACAACAAGCATTTTATCTAGAGAAAAGTGATTTAATTTTTGCAAATACACCTTTTTGATCTTCATCAATTGACATTAAAGGAACAGACTCACCTAGAATTCTACGGGCGATATTACGATAGCCTAATGATGCTTTATTGTTTGGATCCATAACGATTGGTTCGCCCTTATTGGAAGAACTGATGACTTCATCACTTTCTATAATAATACCTAATAAATCAATAGATAAGTGAGTAGTAATGTCGTTAATATCTAATGTATCACCGTTATTCATTAATTTTTTTCGAATTCGATTAATGATTAAACGTGGTGGTTCAATATCTTCTTGTTCTAATAGTCCAATGATGCGATCCGCATCACGAACTGCAGAAATTTCAGGTGTTGTGACGACAATTGCACGATCTGCTCCCGCAACAGCATTACGATATCCTTGTTCTATACCAGCAGGACAATCGATTAAAACATAATCAAACTCACGTTTTAATTCGTCTATTAAACTCTTCATTTGCTCTGGATTGACAGCATTTTTATCTGTTGTTTGAGCAGCAGGTAATAAAAATAGTTTTTCATCAACACGTTTGTCACGCACGATTGCTTGATGTGCTTTACAACGACCTTCAATTACATCGACTAAATCATAGATAATTCGATTTTCAAGGCCTAATACTACATCAAGATTTCGCAGACCAATATCAGTATCAACTAAACATACTTTCTTACCTTGAAGAGCCAATGCAGTTCCAAGATTTGCGGTAGTTGTCGTTTTACCTACACCGCCTTTTCCTGAGGTAATTACTATAGCTTCACCCACATTAGCTTCCTCCCTATACAGTATTTAAAGATGGGCGTAAATTTCTAGCTTCCTGTAAACGTTCATACGTAATAACGCCATTTTGATCAATAAATGCAACAATTTGATCGGCATGTTGACTTACAAACGGCTTCTCGTTTGACATGACATCAATTTTATCAGCAATATAAACATGGGTTGGTTCAAAATGGGATGCTACTATAATAGCATCACTATTTCCTTTGAATCCTGCATGTACTTGTCCTTTTAGTTTTCCAAGAACATATATATTACCGCCTGCTTCAACTCGTCCATTCGGATTAACATCCCCAACAATAACAATATCCCCTGATGCTTTTACTATTTGACCAGAGCGAATAATACCTATATAAGTATCTCGCTTACTCGCAAGAAGAAGTTCATTACTTTCATCCACACTTATTACTTCACTATATACATTGGATACATGCATTTTACCAGATTGCTCTACAACTTGAACTAGATCATTTTTCTGTTCCTTAGTTAGAAAACGATATCCTAAATCTAGTTGGACATCCACTTTATTATCGATACCGCCTTCTGAAACTTTGTTTTCAAGTTCTTCTATTAAATCCGCGTAGGCGCAACAGTCATCAAGTCGAAGTACCAATCCTTCTTTTGTCCCTTTAATATGGACAAGCTGTTTTTTCATATAAAGCGACACCTCACGCTTATTTTTAAGTATTTTCACGAGCACGTTGTAGAACACGTGCATTGATTAAGTACTTGAATACCCAACCTAACATAACTAAAAATAGTAAATTTGCTATGATTGTCGGTATTAAACGAGTCATCATAAAGTCTGAAAATGGTATAGTTGTAAAATTAATAAATAAGAAAAAATAGTAAAGAACGATTTCCATCAAGGCAACTAAAATTAATGATAACAAAGTCGTTATCATTAAATGTTGATGGATGAACTTTACGGTCGAACCGGCAATTAAACAAATTAATGGGTATAGGACGGTATATAATCCAATAATATCAATGTAAAACACATCATACAAGAGCCCAAAAATAATACCATATACTACAGCTCGCTTTCGACTGTAGTATATTGATACAAAAATTAAGTATAAAATTAAGAAGCGAGGAACTAAAAAGACTGTTTGTTCATTTAAGTTAATAGGAGAAAATAATGCAAATACAGGTTCTAACAAAAATAATACAATAGCCGTAAGTGGAATTAAAAAACGAACAATCATGATTATTCACCTACATTTTGATTTTCTTCAGTTTGTTCATTCTTTATGTCCTCGTGCTCATCAATCGTAATGACCGTTCGCTTTGCAATCATAACATCCTGTAACAATGAAAAATCTGCAGCAGGTTTAATATAAGCCATTTTTGTTAACCCAAAATCATCAGTTGTAATTTCAGTTACTTCTCCAATTAATATTCCTTTCGGGAAAATTCCACCTAATCCAGATGAAATAACAAGTTCCCCTTCTTTTACGTCTAAGCTTGAATCGATTCGCTTCATTATTAATTCATTACGATCAACATCAAATCCTTCTATTAAACCGAAAATCTCTTCATTTTCCGATTGAATAACAGCAGAAACTCGGAAGTTTGGATTATTGGTTTGAATTAACTCTACTTCAGATGTAAGTGGGGTTACTAAACTTATTTTACCAATTAATCCTTTCGCTGTCATGACTGCCATATTCAATTCTACACCGCTTGAAGAACCTTTATCTAGAATAATTTTTTCTTCCCACTGATCTGGATTTCTAGCAATAACAGTTGCTTGAATCGGTACATATTCTCTCAAACTACTCTCTTTATCCACGATATCGCGTAAAGATGTATTTTCACTTTTCAACGTATTCACTTCTGATTGTAATGCTGCAAAGTCTTCTAAACGCATTTTCAAACGTTTATTTTCTTCGTAAGTATTTAATAAAGAATTAATATCGTTAAAAATTCCAGTTATGTAATTTGCTGGTTTAGCGACAAATCCTTGAGCTAAACCAACAGTATCTTTAATGAATTGTTCGGGTAATGTTGCATTTTGACGGTCACGTAATGAGAAGCTAATCAATGCCACAATGAAAATCATGCTAACAAGTAGCAATATTAATTTCTTGTTTGAAAAATGTGGCATTGCTATTCCTCCTTATTTTTTCAATTGTTGAGAACGAACTAAATCAATATGATCTAACGCTTTACCTGTACCGATTGCAACGCAATCTAAAGGATTTTCTGCAATAAATACTGGCATCTTCGTTTCGTCACTAATAACTTTGTCAAGATTACGTAGCAATGCCCCACCACCTGTTAGGACAATTCCTCTTTCCATAACGTCAGCAGATAATTCTGGTGGAGTTTGTTCTAATGTCTTTTTCACTCCATCAATAATTGCAGAAATTGCTTCTCTTAATGATTCAGAAATTTCTTTTGAGGTAATTTCAATCGTTTTTGGTAATCCTGTTACTAAATCGCGGCCACGGATTTCCATTTTTTCAATTGTCTCATCTACACGAGCAGTACCAATTTCAATTTTAATATTTTCAGCAGTACGCTCACCAATTGTTAAATTATACGCTTTTCGAATGTAGCTAATAATCGAATAATCCATCGCATCTCCACCTATGCGAACAGAATCACTTGTAACAATTCCACCTAATGAAATAACTGCTACTTCAGTAGTACCACCACCGATATCCACTACCATTGAGCCAGTTGGATCCCAAACAGGTAAATTTGCACCAATTGCAGCTGCAAACGGTTCTTCAATTGTAAAAGCTTCTTTAGCTCCAGCTTGACGACTTGCGTCAATAACTGCACGTTGTTCTACAGTTGTAATACCATAAGGTACACAAATCATTACGTTAGGTTTTTTCCAATTTGAGCCTGAATTTTTTAAGGCTTGTCTTAAATAATATTGAATCATTGCAGTTGTAATATCAAAGTCAGCAATAACTCCATCTTTCATAGGGCGTATTGCAACAATTGAGCCTGGTGTACGGCCAATCATATTTTTCGCGTCATTTCCCACTGCTACAATATCACCAGTTTTAGTATTTTTTGCTACAACTGAAGGTTCGCGTAGAACGATACCCTTTCCCTTAATGAATACTAATGTATTAGCTGTGCCAAGATCAATCCCGACATCTTTATTTCCTAGTCCAAACAAGTTTTGTACTCCCTTTCTCTAAGCCAGGACACAATTAGTCCTTAAATCATACGATTTATTATAGCTGATTAATGAAAAAAATTATAGTGTAGATACAATGGTTCAGAAAAAATTGTAGAACTTTGTTGTTTTTAGCTGATTATAGCTACAAGTTATTTATCTTTTTTTCTAAAATAAGACAAATGACTCGAAACACGTTAATAAATACAACAACTTTCATTGTATTTGTATTTTGCCCATAGAACAAATAAAAAATTTATTTATCTTTTTACATTCGTATGACTAAATTCAACAAATAACATGACGTATAAATGAGAAATAGGTTCTTATGAAATGTTTATGTAATATTGTAATAAAGCTGCCGTATGAACAATATTTTTGTGACATTACCTTTATCATGCGGATTTTGACACCGTATTATCACTTTCAATATGGCCAAAATTTTTTTGTTTATAAGAAAAAATGAGATTGTCTAAAATATATTTTTAGACAATCCCTTCAAATGATAATGGGTGATTGTGATTCTATAATTCCCAATTATTTACATATAACCCTTTTCTTTCAAACTTATGAATTGATGATCACCGATAATAATATGATCAATTAAGTCAATTCCAATAATATAACCGGCCTCTTGAATTCTTTTTGTAACATCAATATCTTCTGGACTTGGTGTTGCAATACCACTCGGGTGATTATGGGCACAAATGAAGGATGCAGCTGAACGTTTTACTGCTTCACGGAATATTTCTCTTGGATGTACAATCGAGGAATTGAGGCTACCGATAAAAATCGTTTGTTTATGAATCACTTGATTTTTTGTATTCAAAAATAATGTAACAAAATGCTCTTGATTTAATGATGACATTTCTGGCATGAGGAAACTAGCAGCATCCTGTGGGGATCTTATAGTAAATCGATTATGCACTTGCATTTGAGCTAATCTTCTTCCTAATTCAATTGCTGCTAAAAGTTGTACTGCTTTTGCCTCCCCAATACCCTTTATAGATACAATTTCCTCTAAAGTTGCATGTTTTAATTCATGAATTTTTTCAAAATAATTTAGTATACGATTTGCTAATGACAAAACAGACTCACTTTTCGTACCCGTACGAAGTAAGATTGCGATTAGTTCTTGATTTGAAAGACTTTGTGGTCCTTGTTTTATCAGTCTTTCCCTAGGTCGATCATCAATGTGAACATCGCGGATCATTACTTCAGTTAATACATTTACTGCCACTCATTAATCACTCCTGAATATGTAGAATATTTAAAGTGATCAACTTTTCAAAAACCGTTGCTAAAGGAAATCCGACAACGTTATTATAATCTCCTTCTATGCGCTCGATGAATAATGCGCCACCTGTCTGAATACCATATCCACCTGCTTTATCAAAGGGGTCTCCGGTATTTACGTATGCATTAATTAGAATTGGTGATAGTTTTCTAAAATAGACTTTCGTTTCTTCAACAAACGTTTCTTCATTTCCATTTTCATCTATTATAACAATAGCAGTCATTACAGAATGGCAATTATTTGAAAGCTTTTCTAAATGACTAATTGCTTCTTCTGTCGTTTTTGGTTTATGGAGAAGTTGATTTTGATAAACAACTATAGTATCAGCACCAATAATGGTTTTACCCGTTTCATTGTTTGCAACATCGCGAGCCTTTAATAATGCAACTTCCCGCACATAATTCTCCACCTTCTCCTCCTTTATGATTGTTTCCACAACATTACTTGAAACAACCTCAAAAGGGATTCCGAGTTTTGATAGTAATTCTTTTCGTCTTGGTGAAGATGAAGCAAGTACAATTTTGTGATTAGTAGTAAATTTCATGACCATTCCTCCTACTGCTATCATACACTGGAAGAATTGTTTTGAAAAATATGTTTGATTATAAAAAATGAATTTTTACTTAAATAACACTTAGTTAAAATTGAATTTTTAAACAGCTATTCAATTCAAAATAGTGCTTTAATAAGTGTACCCGCGTCACATCTAAATCGCTCGAAAGGTTTGCCATTGCTGTAGTGATTGATTGCCAATCTTCCGGCAGATTATCTGGAGTATCAGTACCATCAAAATAAAATTTTGCACGATCCTCACTCGCTAATAAAATTGGAATATTTTGAATGGATGGGTTCGGGCAAGCACCAGCAGATAACGAAAATTCCTTAACAAAAGATTGGGGATCTTCTGATTTCGATATACCATCTTTAACTGTTGATACTTCTGACCAAATATAATAACTGTTATCTACTTTAACAATGGCACTTGTATTCAAAGTCGGATACCCAGCCATAAACTCTGTAGCTCCATTGAAAGTTGAAAAAACTCCGTATTGATTTGCATAAAATTGTTTAGAAAATAATTCGCTAGAAGGTGTATTTTCCTCGGTTTCGGTTGACTGAACAGGAATCGTTTCTTCTTGATTTTCTTTACTTTCCTCCACCGAGACTTGCGTGTCTACCGTATTCATCGAATTCAAAATAAAAACAAAAACTAGTACGCCAATTACTCCAGCTATTGATCCAAATATTGCTGCTTGCATCAGTTCTTTTCGTCCGATTACTTTGTTAAATTTCATGCATATCACCTCTAGTCTACCTTACCAAAATAAAAACAAAAAAAGACAAGAGCCGTGTCGACCTTGTCCAAAAAATTATCGCATCAAAATGCAAAAATCACTCAATAATGACAATTTATTTAATGTTGGAATGGTTGGCTTCATTATAAATAAGCATAACCAATGAATTGTTATTTTCTACTTAAAATTTGCAGACGAATTTCTGCTAATAAATATAGGGAACCCGTTACAATGGTTTTACTACTCGTTAAACTTGATTCTTGTATAAAGGAGACATAATCCTTAAGTATATGTTTCTCGCTTACGTTCGACAATTTCAACATATCTTCCGCTTTCATTGCACGTGGATTTGAAAAATCAACAAAATAAAATTGATCACTAACATTCTCCAAAATTGATAGGACGCTTTTCACATCTTTATCAGCTAACATCCCCATAACAAATGTGATAGGTTCATTAGGGAAATATTTCATTATCGTATTAGCTAACTTTTGTGCGCTTTCTGGATTATGTGCTCCATCAAAATAAACGTTTGGTATAACTTCCTCAAATCGACCAGGTACACTCGTTTTCGCTACTGCTTCTCGTATTTTTTCAGATTGAATTGTTAGTTCAAATTGACTGGCTACCTCGATAAACGCAGTAATTGCTAATCCCATATTCCAACCTTGATGATCACCTAAAAGAACCCGTTTTAGACGTTCAATACGAATCCCCTTATTTTTATTAATATAAGTGTCACCATCCGCTGTAAGTTGTACCTGAAATTCATCTCCAAGTCGATGTATTGGAGCATTTTTCACCGATGCTTCTTTTTCGATTACTTCAAATGCATTATTCGGCAAGTTTCCTATAACTACAGGTCTATGATCTTTAATAATACCTGCTTTGTGTCCTGCAATACTTTCAATGGTGTTCCCTAGAAAACGTGTATGTTCTAAGGATATACTTGTAATTACTGATACAATTGGTGTGATGACATTCGTACTATCTTCTCGACCACCCATTCCAGCTTCTAATAGTACTAAATCTACCTGATTGTTCTTAAAGTGAATAAATGCCGCGCAAGTAAGTAATTCAAAATCAGTCAGCAAACCACTTACTTTTGAATTTTGAAATGTAGAGAAAATTTGATCCATTTCACTTGCAGAAATAGGGGTCCCGTTAACTTGAATTTGATCATGAACGTCCACTATACAAGGTGACATAAACTTCCCAACTGTAAGCCCATGACTTACTGCAATGTTTTCAATAAAAGTTAATGTTGAACCTTTGCCGTTAGTCCCAGCTATATGAACTACCTGTAAATCTTTATGCGGATTACCTAACATTTGTAGTGCATGTATAATAGCATCAAGTCCAGGTTTAATAGATGTATCACTTTTAATGTCCCATCTTTCTTTGTATATATCAAATTTGGGTATCATAAAGAGTTGTCCTTCTTTCTATTATTCATCGATAGAAGATATTGTCTTACTTCTGCAATAAAATAAAGTGAACCAGTGATGACAAGTAGTTCATCTGTTTCATTAAGATGGTTCAATTCATCCTCTACCAATTGCTTCCAATTATTATCTACAGAAATATTGGTATGGTGAGATTGAGCTGCAAGTAATTCAGCCTGTGCTCTTCTAGGTAAAGAGATTTCTGTGAAGCACATTTTATGTGCCACTTTATCCATCATTTCAATACTTTTTTGATGATCCTTATCTTGGAGCGCAGCATAGATAAATTTATATTTCTTATTCGGTTCAGTTTCTAATAAGGTACTAATTAATGCGCCAGTACCTTCTGAATTGTGGGCTCCATCAATAATAACTCCATTCCCTAATTTTTCAAATCGCCCTTCCCACTTTGCTCTTTTTAATGCATATCGAATGGCTTCTTCTGAAATTGTCGAGTCAAAAAGGAGAGAAGCGCTAATCGCTAAAGCTGCGTTATCAATTTGATGTTCGCCAGCCATTGATAGGGGAATATCATTTATGCTGTTATTCAGAAAATGATATGTAAAATATTGCGGGTCCCCTTTCTTCACATTTGTAAGTTGGATTTCTTTTCCCAGTTCATAAATTGCTGATTCCATCTTATTAGCTTTTTGTTCAATCACGTTAAGAGCTTTTTTATTCTTCACACCAACTACAACCGGGATGTCTTGTTTAATAATGCCAGCCTTTTCAAATGCAATTTTTTCATAAGTATCACCTAATATTTCTGTATGTTCCAAGGAAATAGTTGTTATGACAGAAACTTTTGGAGTAATTACATTCGTTGAGTCAATTCGTCCACCAATCCCGGTTTCGATTAACGCAACGTCTACCTGTTCATGAGCAAAATGTTGGAATGCAATTAACATCATCACTTCAAAAAATGTAGGATATTTGCCTTCCAGTTTTTCTTCAATCACTTCAGAAACTATATTCGCATATTGAAGAAATTTTTCATCTGAAATTTGGCTTTTATTGATTGTCACTCGTTC
>Ga0182742_1003372_pt1 | contig 15755 bp, 13 predicted proteins | sample eDN5th37CBELigMG_FD_128880 | JGI IMG/M metagenome (GOLD analysis project Ga0182742, IMG submission 128880) | Enriched Miracle-Growth compost microbial communities from Emeryville, California, USA - eDNA 5th pass 37_C BE-Lig MG (version 2)... ...
CCGGCGCCGATCCAGGTGAAACCGATGGTGCCGTAATAGTCGCTCCCCGTCAGGTTCGGGAAGGTGCGGCCATCGGAGGAGAGCAGGGCCAGGCCGCGGGTCACGTAGAGCGTGCCGAGGGTGGCGATGAACGGCGTCACGCCGAGCCTGGTGATCAGCAGGCCGTTGATCGCCCCGATCAGGACGCCCAGGCCCAGCGTGATCAGCACGATCTCGTAGACGTTGAACCAGACCGTCCAGCCGGTGCCGGTATCGAGCCCGTTCAGGATCAGCCCGCCGGCCACCATCCCGGCCAGGCCCACGATCGAGCCCACCGACAGGTCGATGCCGCCGGTGATGATCACATAGGTCATGCCGATAGCGAGGATCGCGTTGATCGCGACATGCTTGCTCATCAGCACGAGGTTGGCCGCACCCAGGAAGTTGGGCACGGCCGCGGTGAAGAAGATCAGCACCGCGAACAGCGCGATGAAGGTCCGCAGCTTCAGGATCTGCAGCAGCACCGTGCTGCCCGATGGCCCTGACTTATGGGGCAGGGCGGTCTGGGAAGCGGCCATCAGTGCCTCGCGTGGGAAGGAGAGACGCCGTGCCCCTCGGCCGACGCGGCGATCACCGCCTCCTCGGTGGCGTCCTTGCGATCGAAGATCCGGATCAGCCGGCCGTTGCTCATCACCGCGATCCGGTCGGACAGCGCCATCACCTCCTCCAGGTCGGAGGTGGCGAACAGGATGCCCAGCCCGTCCGCGGCGAGCCTGCGCATGGTCCGGAACACGTCGGCCTTGGCGCCGACATCGATGCCGCGCGACGGCTCGTCCATCAGCAGGACCTTGGGCCCGGTCATCAACGCCTTGCCGATCACCACCTTCTGCTGGTTGCCGCCCGAGAGCGAGGACACCTCATAGGCCGGGTCGGCGACCTTGATCGACAGGTCCTCGATGTAGCGCCGCACAGCACTCCCCTCGGCCTTGCCGCGGATGTGGAAGGCGGAGGTGAACTTGTTCAGGCTCGCCAGGGTCAGGTTGGCCGCGACCGACAGGATCGGCACCAGGCCCTCGCGCTGCCGGTCCTCGGGAATCAGCGCGAGCCCATGGCGGATCCGGGTCGCGACGTCGTGCCGGCGGATCGGCTGGCCGTCGATGAAGATCGTGCCGGTCGAGTTCGGGTGGCGGCCCATCACGCAGTCGAACAGTTCGGTGCGCCCGGCACCCATCAGCCCGTAGATGCCGACGATCTCGCCGGCACCGAGCTTGAGCGAGACATGATCGACGGCAAAGCCGCCCGAGACCCGCGGCAGGCAGATGTCCTCGGCACGGAACACTTCCCGGCCGGTGCGGTGCTCCAGGGGCTTGGCGAAGTCCTTGGCATCGGAGCCGATCATCTGGCGCACGATCCAGGGCACGTCGACCTGCTCCATGGTCTGGTGGCCGGTGATCCGGCCGTCACGCAGGACGGTGATGTAGTCGCCGATCCGGATCAGCTCCTCCAGCCGATGCGAGATGTAGACGATCGCCACGCCCTGGGACTTCAGGTCCGCGATCACCCGGAACAGGATCTCCACCTCGGCGGCACTCAGCGCCGAGGTCGGCTCGTCCATGATCAGGACCCGGGCGTCCTGGGCCAGCGCCTTGGCGATCTCCACGATCTGCTGCGCGCCCACCCGCAGGTCCTCGACGGGAGTCCTGGGGTCGATGTCGTGCTCCAGGCGGCGCAGCAGGTCGGCGGCACGGCGCTCCTGCTGGGCATGGTCGATATGGCCGGCCCGGGTGAGCTCGCGGGCGGCGAAGATGTTCTCCGCGACCGACAGGTTGCCGAACAGGTTCAGCTCCTGGAACACGATGCCGATGCCATGCGCGGCGGCGACCTCGGTGCTGGTGAGCCGGACCTCCTGGCCCTTGACCAGCACCCGGCCCTCGGTCGGCTGCTCCACCCCGGCGATGATCTTCATCAGCGTCGACTTGCCGGCACCGTTCTCGCCGACCAGCACGTTGACGGCACCCTCGTACACCTTGAAGTCGGCGTTCTTCAGCGCCAGCGTGCCGGGATAGGCCTTGCTGACGCCCTGGACCTCGAGGGCGACCGCGTTCATTCGATGCTGGCCTCGACCGGGGTGATCAGCGGCGGCTGGCCCGGCTTGTCGTAGGTGAACACGCCGAGCAGCGTCATGCGCCGGCCGACCAGGTCCTCACGCGGCAGGCCGGCCAGTACCCGGTCATTGGCCTGGGTGTTGAGCGCCTTGCCGAAGTTCGCGAACGCGATCTGGTTGCTGAAGTCCTCGAAGCGCACGAAGTCGAGCACGTCGCGGATGGCGGTGCCGCGGATCACCGGCCCGAGCTGCGCGGTGAGGTCGACCTGGCCGTCGCCATCCGTGTCGAGCCCGGCCGTGGCGGCGCGCGACTTGGTGTTGGCCTCGACGATCGTGCCGCTGGCCCGGACCACGATGTTCCAGGGAGTCCCTTCCTCCTTGGGCCGGTAGCCGTGCTGCCGTCCGACCTCGTCCGGGGATGTGGCCAGCATCGGGCGCAACTCGGCGAACTCGCCGGCCTTGCCCTGCAGGTAGGGCAGGACCTTGCCATCCCAGCCTTCCGCGGCCCGGGCAGCCGGATCTGCGCTGCCAGGTGAGGCTGCGCCGGCAGGCTGGCTACCTTGGGCGGCAGCGGGCGGGCTTTCCCCGGTACGCTCGATCCTGCAGCCGGAGAGGATCGTGCCTGCCAGCATCAGCGCCGGGATCATGGCCAGCAGAATGCGCATCGGGTGCAAACTCGTCGCCTGGTCGTGGCAGAAAATGCTGCGGAGGCGGCTCCCCCCGGTACCGCCTCCGCAGCAGGACGGCGGCCTTACTCCTTCAGGGCGAAGGTCTCGAGCTTGGCCGCGTTGTCGGCATTGATCAGGATGCAGTCCATGAGCTGCTTCTCGTCGGCACCGGTCGAGCCGGTCTTGAGGTACTGGTCGGCCTGCTCCACCGCGAGCTCCGCCTGGCGGTAGGCCGGTTGCAGCACGGTCGCCTTGATGCCGCCCTTTGTGATCGAATCGCGGACATCATTGCTTCCGTCGAAGCCCACCACGATGACATCGGTACGGCCGGCCGCTTCCAATGCCGCCCAGGCGCCCATCGCCATGGTGTCGTTGCCGGAGATCACGCCCTTGATGTCGGGATGCGCCTGCAGCATCGATTCCATCTTCTCGAAGGCTTCGGTCTGGCTCCAGTTGGCCGACTGCTGCGCCACCATCTCCAGGTCAGGATACTGGTCGATCACATCGTGGTAGCCCTGGGAGCGGATGCCGGCATTGGTGTCGGACTCCTTGCCGACCAGCTCCACATACTTGCCAGCCTCGCCCATGTGCTTGACGAACTCCTCGGCACCGAGCTGGGCGCCCTGGTAGTTGTTCGACACGATCTGCGAGACGGCCACACCGGTGGCATTGATCTCCCGGTCGATCAGGAAGGACGGGACGCCTGCGTCCTTGGCCTTCTGCACCGCGGCCACGGTCGCGTCCGCCCCGGCATTGTCCAGGATGATCGCCTTGGCGCCACGGGCCACGGCGGTGTCCATCAGCTGCGACTGCTTGTTGGCGTCGTCGTCATGGACCAGCACCAGGGTCTCGTAGCCGAGCTCCTGGGCCTTGGCCGCAGCACCGTCGGCCTCCGCCTTGAAGAACGGGTTGTCGTGCGATGGCGTGATGATCGCGATCAGGTCTGCGGCCAGCACCGCGCCGGCCTGGCCCACCACCAGCGCACCGGCCATGGCGGCGGACAGGAGCAGCTTCTTGAACGTCATGCGCAACCTCCCTGCCGGTCGATATGGACCGGCTGTTCTCGATGAAAGCTCAGGTGATCCGGCGGATGCTCGCCATGATCTCGTCGGGCTCGAACACCCGCTTCCAGTCGTCCTTCATGAGCACCGGCTTGCCGAACTCGATCGCCTTGTTGCAGGCGTCCGAGAACACGCCGTCTACTTCTTTGAAGATCACCGAGCCCAGCACGTTCATGTGGCCGAGCAGGAAGTCGCGCGCCGCCTCGGCGGGCACGCCGCGGGCGATCGCCTCCTCCATCGCCTCGCGCATCACGTCCAGCAGCGTGGCGCAGACCGTCTCGGACAGGCCCGGCTCCAGGATCGCCATCTGCTCGACGGTCACCCGGTGCGAGCGCATCACCGGCTTCCAGATGGTCTTCGCCACCGCCTCGCCGACCGCGTAATGCTCCTCGGGACCCTGCATCAGGGCGTTGACGATGTGCTGCTTGGCGGCGACCCCGCCGAAATGGTCCTTCTTCGCCGCCGGATCGGTCTCGTCGTTGAAGATCGGCGGGTGGCAGGGATGGGTCACGAAATAGGTGATGTCGTCGCGCTTGGGCAGGTGGCCGGCATGGGGTGCCGCGGCATCCAGGATCACCACGATCGTGCCGGGCCTGAGCTTGTCGACGATGCCGCTCGCAACCTTGCCGATCAGCGTGTCGGGCACCGCCAGGATCACGACCTCGGCACCGTCCAGCGCCTTGTCCGAAGCCACCGGCACCACGCCCAGCTCGTCCTTGAGCCGCGCCTTGCCTGCCTCGCTCACCTCGACATGGCGGACCTCGTAGGCCGAACCGACGAGGTTTTTGCCGAGGCGCATGCCCATCTTTCCGCCAGCGCCGAACAGCGCGATCACCGTCATCCCGACCAACCTCCCAGCCTGCCGTCATCCGAGCGGGCGGAAGCTATGGTGTAATGAGTTGACCAGTCAACTGGTATGATCTGTTGCTGAGCCGTTCGCGCCAGTGCTTGCGACCGCGGCGGCCGAGCTACATCCGCCGCAAAATCGCCCGGAACTCCATCGGCCGCGGTCTTTGCAGGGCGAACCACAGGCGGCATCGTCAAGAATGGAGCGGGCCCGACCCCGCGGGCAGTCTGCGGGACACGGCCTGCTTGGTCTCCCACTCCCCGTCATGACCTTCGGGGATGATCCCATGGCAAATGATCCGGACGTCGTCAGCGTCCGCTATGTCGAGGTCGACGTAACCTACTTCGAGAAACGCAAGCTGCGCCGCTATGCCGGCGTCTGGTCGCTCTGGGCGCTAGGCGTGGGTGCCGTGATCTCCGGCCATTATTCCGGCTGGAATCTCGGCCTGTCGATCGGCGGCTGGGGCGGCATGTTGATCGCCACCTTGCTGATCATGGTGATGTATCTGGGCCTGACCTACTCGATCGCCGAGATGAGCCCGGCCCTGCCGCATACGGGCGGCGCCTATTCCTTCGCCCGCACGGCACTCGGGCCCTGGGGCGGATTCCTCACCGGGCTGGCGGAGAACGTCGAATACGTGCTCACACCGGCCGTGATCGTGTTCTTCATCAGTTCCTACATGACCGGCATCTTCGAGACGCCCACCGCCATGCAGCCGCTATGGTGGATTGCCTTCTATGTCCTGTTCCTGGGGCTCAACATCGTGGGCGTGGAACTGTCGTTCCGGGTCACGCTGATCGTCACCCTGGCCGCCCTGGCCGTGCTGGTGGTGTTCTGGATCAGCGCCCTGCCGCATATCGACTTCGACCGCTGGGCGCTCAACATCGGCGCGGACGGCAGCGAGCTGCCAGAAGGCGGCGGGCCGTTCCTGCCGTACGGCATCACCGGCGCGTTGGCCGCCATGCCGTTCGCGGTCTGGCTGTTCCTGGCGATCGAGCAGTTGCCGCTGGCCGCCGAGGAGAGCCATGATCCCAAGCGCGACATGCCCAAGGGCATCCTGGCCGGCATCTTCACCCTGATCGTGTCGGCCTTCATGATCCTGTGGCTGAACCCGTCGGTGGCCGGCGTGGGCTCGTTCCACCTGGGCACGTCCGGCGAGCCGCTCCTGGACGGGTTCCGCGCCATCTTCGGCAGCGATATCGCCAAGATCCTGGCGCTCGTCGCGGTGATCGGCCTGATCGCGAGCTTCCACACGATCATCTTCGCCGAGGGGCGGCAGATCTACTCGCTGTCGCGGGCCGGCTACTTCCCGCGCGCCCTCTCGGTCACCCATGGCACCCGCAAGACCCCGCACGTCGCGATGATCACCGGCTCGATCGTGGCGCTGATCGTCATGATGTGCGTCTGGTATGGGGTCGGCCAGGAGCGCGGCGGTGCGATCATCGGCGGTACGCTGCTCAACATGGCGGTGTTCGGCGCCATGTTCTCCTACGTCATGCAGGCCCTGGCCTTCATCTATCTGCGGCGCAGACTGCCGGACATCGAGCGGCCGTTCCGCAGCCCGCTGGGCGTGCCGGGTGCCTGGCTTACCGTGATCATCGCCCTGGTGACCGTGTTCTTCCAGCTTTCCGACCCGGTCTACCGGGTGGGCGTGCTGGGCGTGGCGGCCTGGTTCGTGATCGGCATCCTCTACTTCCACTTCTATGCCCGCAACCGGATGGTCCTCTCGCCGGAGGAGAAGTTCGCGATGAGCCACCGCACGCGTGCGTGAACCGGCCGGTCCGGCCTCTTGCATCGATGGCCGGTCCGCCGGACAAGGGCGCCTCAAACCAGGAGGCTGGCGGTGATGGCGGACCCGATCGAACAGGCGGCAGGGCAGGTGGCGCAGGCGCGCCGGGCAAGGCAGGTACTCACCAGCCTGCCCGGCATCGCCCCGGACGATGTCGACGCCGGCTACCGCGTCATGCGCGCGGCCAACACGATGCTGGCGGCGGAGTTGGGGCCGGTGGTGGGCTTCAAGATCGGGGCGACCAGCGCGCACATGCGCGACTATCTGGGCGTGTCCGAGCCGGTGTTCGGCGAGATCTTCGCCCGCAGCGTGCAGTTCCTGAACGGGCAGGTGCCGTTCTCCGCCTACCGGCGCCTCGGCATCGAGACCGAGATCGCGGTGGTGCTCAAGGACGAGCTGCGCTTGGACCGGCCCCACGACCGGGATTCGGTCGCAAGTGCAATCGAGACGGTGCATGCCGCGGTCGAGCTGGTCGAGGACCGCTACGACGACTTCCGCACGATCGGCCCGGCCACGCTCGCCGCCGACAACTTCTTCGGCGTCGGCCTGGCGCTGGGCCGCTCCCGGCCACTCGCCTCCATCGATGCGCTGGCCCGGCTGAGCGCGGTCACCTTGCTGGAAGGCGAGGAGATCGGGCGCGGCACCAGCGATGCGCTACTGGGCCACCCGCTCGACGCGCTGGCCTGGTTCGCCAATTGCCGGGCGAGGCTGGGCCTGTCGGTGCCGGCGGGCAGCGTGGTGACGCTGGGCTCGATCACACCGGTGGTGTGGCTCGAGCGGCCGCACACCGCCAGCATCGAGATCGAGACGCTGGGCAAGGTGAACGTTCATGTCGAGGCTGGCTGACGGGGTAGTTCAACGGCTGGTCGATCTTGCCACAGTATTCGGGCGATGCGCCGTCTGAGTGCTTCCGGTTGTCATGATCCGCCGTTACCTCGATAGTCGCGCACGGTTCCGAAATGGGGAGGCTATTGCCCTTATGACCATCAAGTTCAGACGCCGTGGAGTCGTGGCCGGTGCCGGACTCGCGACCGCAGGCATCGCGGCCGCAGCATCGCTCCTGCCCAAACCGGCGATTGCCCAGGACGCCCCGCAGATCAAGTGGCGGCTGACCTCGAGCTTCCCCAAGTCGCTCGACACGATCTACGGCGCCGCGGAACTGTTCGCCGAGGCGGTCGCGGCCGCGACCGACGGCAAGTTCCAGATCCAGGTGTTCGCGGCCGGCGAGATCGTGCCCGGCCTGCAGGCGGCCGACGCGGTGACCAACGACACCGTCGAGATGTGCCACTCCTGCTCCTACTATTACTTCGGCAAGGACCCGACCTTCGCCTTCGGCACTGCCGTGCCGTTCGGCCTGAACGGCCGCCAGCAGAATGCCTGGATGTACGATGCCGGTGGCATCGACCTGATGAACGAGTTCTACGCGAACTACAATTTCATCGGCCTGCCCGGCGGCAATACCGGTTGCCAGATGGGTGGCTGGTTCAGCAAGGAAGTGAAGACGGTCGACGACCTGAAGGGCCTGAAGATGCGCATCGCCGGCATTGCCGGCCAAGTCATGTCGAAGCTGGGCGTGGTGCCGCAGCAGATCGCCGGCGGCGACATCTATCCGGCCCTGGAGAAGGGCACGATCGATGCCGCCGAGTGGGTCGGCCCCTATGACGACGAGAAGCTCGGCTTCTACAAGGTCGCCAAATATTATTATTATCCCGGCTGGTGGGAAGGCGGCGCCATGCTGCACTTCTTCATCAACCAGACGAAGTGGAACGAGCTGCCGCCCGCCTACCAGGAAGTGGTGCGCACTGCCGCTGCCTATGCCAACGTCGTGACCCAGGCCCGCTACGACGCGCGCAACCCACGGGCGCTGAAGGCGCTGGTCGCGAATGGCGCGCAGCTGCGCCCCTTCAGCCAGGAGGTCATGCAGGCCTGCTACCAGGCCTCGCAGGAGGTCTATGCCGAGATCGGCGAAACGAACCCGGCGTTCAAGAAGGTCCACGACCACATGATGGCCTTCAAGAGCGACGAGTATCTCTGGTTCCAGGTGGCCGAGTACTCGTTCGACACCTTCTCGATCCGGGCACGCTCGCAGAAGAGCTGAGCCGACGGCCGATTGCAGGACGGGCCCGGGTGGATCCGCCATCCGGGCCCGTTCGCGTTGGTGGCTTCGTCCTCAGGCCTTCAAGGCTGCGCCGGCTGCAGCTCCGCGGGCGGGGCCAAGTCGGCCGGCGGGGCCAGGTCCGCTGGTGGTGCTAGGTCGTCGGGCGGAGCCAGATCCAGGGGCGGCCCATCCAGCCCTTCGGGCGTGCCGAAGTCGAACTCGCCGGGCGGTGCGATGTCGATTTCCGGGATGTCCAGCTGCTGGATCGACTCCGGATCCACCCCGGTACCCGCACCCCGATAGTGCATCACCATGCCCGGGAACAGGACCACCAGCGCCACCATCACCAGCTGGATGCCGACGAACGGCACCGAGCCCCAGTAGATCTGGCCGGTGGTGACCGGCTCCATCCGCCGCCCGGTGATCTTGTCGATATAGGCATTCCTCGGTGCCACCGAGCGCAGGAAGAACAGGGCGAAGCCGAACGGCGGGTGCATGAAGCTGGTCTGCATGTTCACGGCCAGGATCACGCCGAACCAGATCAGGTCGATGCCCAGCCGGTCTGCCGCCGGTCCCAGCAGGGGCACGATGATGAAGGCCAGCTCGAAGAAGTCGAGGAAGAAGGCCAGCAAGAACACCAGGATGTTCACGACGATCAGGAAGCCGACCTCGCCGCCCGGCAGCGAGACCAGCAGTTCCTCGACCCATTTGTGACCGTCCACGCCATAGAAGGTCAGCGAGAACACCCGGGCACCGACCAGGATGAACAGGACGAAGGCCGACAGCTTGGCGGTGGAATCGAGGGCCTGGCGGAGCAGGCCGAAGCTCAGGCGGCGCTTGAACAGGGCCAGGATCAGGGCACCCGACGCCCCCATCGCACCGCCCTCGGTGGGCGTGGCGATGCCCAGGAAGATCGTGCCGAGCACCAGGAACACCAGGGCCAGCGGCGGGATCAGCACGAACACGACCTGGCTGGCCAGGCGCGAGAGCAGACTGAGCCCCAGGCCCTGATTGAGGAGTGCCGCGAGATAGGCGAACAGCACGCCTGCGGCGATGCCGACGATCTCGGCCCCCTGCTCGACATGCGGCGCTACCAGGACGTCGGCCAGATAGCCCACGAGCGCGGCGACCACGACCAGCACCAGCAGCGAGCGGGTGCCGCGGCTGCCATCCGCCTCCCTGATGGTCATCGCCTCGTCGGGAAGGGCCGGCGCAGCATTGGGCGAGACCAGCGAGACCACGAGCACGTAGCCGGCATAGAGCATCGACAGCACTAGGCCCGGGATCAAGGCGCCGGCGTACATGTCGCCCACCGACCGGCCGAGCTGGTCGGCCATCACGATCAGGACGAGCGAGGGCGGGATGATCTGGGCGAGCGTGCCCGACGCCGCGATCACGCCGGTGGCGACCCGGCGGTCATAGCCATAGCGCAGCATGATCGGCAGCGAGATCAGGCCCATGGAGATCACGGACGCGGCGACCACGCCGGTGGTAGCGGCGAGCAGGGCGCCCACGAAGATCACGGCATAGGCGAGGCCGCCGCGGATCTTGCCGAACAGCTGGCCGATCGTGTCGAGCAGGTCCTCGGCCATGCCGGAGCGTTCGAGGATCAGCCCCATGAAGGTGAAGAACGGGATCGCCAGCAGCGTATCGTTGTAGATGATCCCGTAGACCCGCTCCGGCATCGCCTGGAGGAAGTTGGTCGGGAACAGGCCGAGCTCGATGCCGACCATCGCGAACAGGAGCCCGTTGGCCGCGAGCGCGAACGCGACCGGGTAGCCCAGCAGCAGGAACACCACCAGGGAGCCGAACATGATCGGCGCCATGTTGTGGATCAGGAAATCCATGGTTCAGCCCGTTCCCGTCGCTGGCGCTCAGATGATTTCTTGGCCGAGGGAGCCCTCGGGCACCTCGTCGTGACGCTCATGCGGATCGGGAATGCGTCCCCGCATCACGGCCACGCGCTTGATGATTTCCGAGATGCCCTGGAGGAACAGGAGGAAGAACCCAACCGGGACCAGCAGCTTGGCCGGCCATTGCGGCAGGCCCCCGGCGTTGAAGGACTGCTCGTTGCCCAGATAGGAGCGCCAGAAGAACGGCCAGCCGTCGACCATCATCAGGATGGTGAACGGCAGGAGGAACAGGCCGTGCCCGACCAGCTCGATCCAGTTGCGCAGTGCCTTGGGGAAACGGCTGTTCACGATGTCGATGCGGATATGCTCGTTGGCCAGCAGCGTGTAGCCGGAGGCCAGCATGAACACGCAGCCGAACAGCTGCCACTGCATCTCCAGCCACATGTTCGAGCTGACGTCGAAGGCCTTGCGGATGATCGCGTTGACCGTGGAGATCACGACCGCGACCAGGATCAGCCACATCACGGTCCGGCCGATCGCCGTGCTCAATCGGTCGATCGCACGGCTGATCGCGAGCAGGGTATCCAAGCCGATGCCTCCCCCGAACGTCTGGCCCGGCCGTTCCTCCCGAATTGTATCGAGACGATGACGACAGCGCGGCGCGACATTGGCGGGGCAGGCTGCCGGCATCAAGCCCGCAGGACGAACTCGGACGACATGGATCCGCCACCCGTGGCCCGGGGCTTCCCGACGGCAGGCCGGGCCATGGCTGCGCAGGGTGGTTCAGTCGAAGCGCCAGGGGGTGAGGAGCGGGCGCCCGGCATAATGGGCGTCCAGATTGTCGACCACCAGCTGGGCCATGGCGTCGCGCGTCTCTTCCGTGGCCGAGCCGATATGCGGCGTCAGCACGACGTTGGGCAGGTCGAGCAGTGGGGCCGGCACGTTGGGCTCGTCCGCGAACACGTCGAGTCCGGCCCCGGCGATCTTGCCCGCCACCAGGGCCTCGACCAGCGCCGGCTCGTCGATCACCGAGCCGCGGCTGATGTTGACCAGGAAGCTGGACGGCCGCAGCGCCGACAATACCTCCCTCGACACCAGGCCGCGCGTGGCAGGGCCGCCCGGGCAGGCCACCACCAGCAGGTCGACCTCGCGGGCCATGGCCACCAGGTCCGGGCGGCGCGGCCAGGACACGTCCGGCTGGTCATGCCGGCCATGCCAGACGACGTTGAGCCCATGGGCCTCGGCGCGCTTGGCGATCGCCTTGCCGATCCGGCCGAGCCCGATGATGCCCGCGGTCTTGCCGGCCAGCCGGGTGGCCAGCGGCAGCGGGCCGTTCTGCCACGAACCCGCCCGCACGAACCGGTCGGCGGCCACGATCCGGCGCATGGTCGCGATCGTGAGCCCTATCGCCAGGTCCGCCACGTCTTCGGTCAGCACGTCCGGCGTGTTGCTGACCGGAATGCCGCGCTGCTTGCAGTAGGCGAGGTCGATCCCGTCCACGCCCACGCCGAAGCAGGAGATCATCTCGAGCCTGGGCAGGCGGTCCATCAGCTCCGCCGAGCAGCCGAGTTCTCCTGAGGTGACGATCGCGGTGATCCGCGGTGCCACCTGGGCCAGGAGCGCCTCGCGGTCTTCGGCCAGATCCAGCCGATGCGCGGTGTAGCGCTCCTCGATCTGGGCGGTCTGGCGCGGCAAGAGCCCGCGCAGCATCAGGATCTCGGGCTTCAACGGATGTTCCTTGTCTGGCTGTCGCGCCGAGAACCTAGCGGCAGTGCGCCCCCGGCAGAAGCCCTGCGCGCGGCAGGTTGCCGCTGGCCTGCCGCTGCGGACGATGGCAGGGGTGAGGAGCCCTTCGGTGTCATGGCATAGGACGGGAATGAGCGAGCGGGACGAGACGGCCGAGGTGCTGGCCTTCCTGGAAGGGGGCGGGCTGGGCGAGCCGGTCCAGCGGGTCGACACCCATGGCGCCCACGTGTTTCTCGGCCGGGAGCTGGCCTGGAAGATGAAGCGGCCGGTGCGGTTCAGCTTCATGGACTTCTCGACCCTGGAACGCCGTGAGGTGGTGATCCGGCGGGAACTGGAGCTGAACCGGCGCACCGCGCCCGGGATCTACCGGCGCGTGCTGCCGGTAGTGCGCCGGAACGACGGCAGCCTGGCGCTGGACGGGGCAGGGCAGGCAGTCGAGTGGCTGCTGGAGATGGTGCGCTTTCCCCCGGATGCGCAACTCGACCGGATGGCCGAGGCGGACCGGCTGACGCCGGAGACCGTGGAGCGCCTGGCGCGCCGGGTCGCGGCCTTCCATGCAGAGGCGGCGGTGGTGCGCGATGGTGGCGGCCATGCAGCGCTGGCCGAGGTCGTGGCCGGCAACAGTGGGGACCTGCGGGGTCTGGCCGAAGGCACCGTCGATCCGGTGCAGATCGACCGGCTGGACCGGCTGAGCCGGGAGGCACTCAAGCAGCACCGCCACCTGCTCGACCGGCGCCGCGACGAGGGCCGGGTCCGCCACTGCCATGGCGACCTCCATCTGGGCAACGTGGTGCTGCTGGCGGGCGAGCCCACGCCGTTCGACTGCCTGGAGTTCGACCCGACGCTCGCGACGATCGACGTGATCTACGACCTGGCCTTCCTGGTCATGGACCTGCTGCACCGCGGCCTCCGCCCCCATGCGCAGCGGGCGCTGCAGGGCTGGCTGGAGATCAGCGAGGACGACGAAGCCACGGCCCTCCTGCCGCTCTGCCTGGCGACCCGGGCGGCGGTGCGCGCCAAGATATCGGGCCTGCAGGGCGAGCCGGACGAGGCGCGGCGCTATCTCGATCTCGCGGTCGCGATGTTCCACACGAAAGCGCCCGCACTCGTGGCGCTGGGTGGGGTCAGCGGCACGGGCAAGACCACGGTCGCCCGCGGGCTGGCGCCGGATCTGGGCCGCCCGCCCGGGGCGGTGATCCTGCGTTCGGACGTGATCCGCAAGCGCCTGTTCGGGGCAGCACCGGAGGAGAAGCTCGGTGCCGATGCCTACCAGCCGGAGGTCAGCCGGCGCGTGTTCCAGCGCATGGCGGAGCGGGCGGCGCGGCTGCTCGGCAGCGGGCAGGCGGTGATTGCGGACGGCGTGTTCGGCGACGCTTGGCAGCGAGAGCTGATCGAGGCCGCGGCGGATGGGGAAGATGCGGTGTTCGGCGGCCTGTGGCTGGAGGCGCCCGAGGCGGTGCTGGCCGAGCGGATCACGCGGCGCCGCAACGACGCATCGGATGCCACCGTGGCCGTGCTGCAGGACCAGTTGCGCGCCATTGACCGGGCCCGGATCGACTGGCCGGCGGTCGATGCCGGCGGTAATGCGGAGGCGACGCTGGCCGCCGCCCGCAAGGCGCTCAGAAACGGCGGATGAAGTTGTCGGCGTAGGACTTCGGCCGCACGACCCGCTGGTGCGGCTCGTCGACCTGGACGCTCAGGCCGTGGCGCTCGGCATAGGCGAGCGCCGCCTCCTTGGTCGGGAACTTCAACGTGATCTGCTGCTCGGTGTCGTCCGAGCCGATCCAGCCGATCAGCCGGTCCGGCTCCTTGCGCGAGCGGGGCTCCATCTCCAGCAGCCAGTAGCGGGTCTTGGCGCGGCCGGATTGGACGGCGGTCTTGGCGGGCTGATAGATGCGGGCGTCGGGCATGGCGATCTTTGCGAAATGGCCGTGGCTGCGATTAATCCGCGGCCACCGGGGAAGGCAAGGCCGAAGCGGTCGGTCGGGCGGCCATGAGTGCCGGCCGGCGCAGGGCCAGCGCCTGCAGCCCGACCAGGGCGGTCACCCCCAGGATCCGGCCCTGTGCCAGGCCGGCCATCGCCGCCTCGAAGCCCATGACATGGGTGAGGATGTCCTCGTTTTCATGGGCCAGGCCGAACACCGCGCCCTGCTTGGGCAGCGTCGTCAGGCCCAGGAAGACACGGACCCGCTCGGTGGTGCAGCCGGGCGAGGACAGGAACTGTGCCACCTCTTCCAGATGGTCGAGGACCAGCCCGGCCTCCTCCAGCGATTCGCGCCGCGCGGTCTCCTCCGCACCGTCCTCGCCGTCGATCATCCCGGCGATCGCTTCCAGCACCCAGGGACCCTCGGGCGCATCGATGGCGCCGGCGCGGAACTGCTCGACCAGGAGCACCCGGTCGGTCGCGGGATCATAGGGCAGCACCGCCACCGCATCGCGCTGCCGCCAGAGCTCGCGCGCACACTCGACCTCGCCGCCGGAAAAGCGCTCGTGGCGGATGCGGAGGTCCTCGGCACTGAAGAAGCCGCGCCACACCTCCTGCCGCTCCAGCACCTGGAAGCGGCGTGGCTGCCGTGGCGTCATTCGGCCTCCGCCGCGCGGCTGCCGCGCGGCACGGCGATCCGCATGAAGGCGGGCACGGCATCACCGAAGCCCAGGACCGGCATCTCGCGCGATTCGCCGCGAGCCCGCTCATTGGGTACCGGGTCGCGGTTGGGTGCCGCCTTGGTCGCGCGAACGGCCGCCACCGGTTCAGGCTGCGGCACGTCCTTCACCACCGCCGGCCTGCTGGCCTCGACTCCGTTGGCCCCGGGTTGGCTGGCGTCGGTCGGGCGCGGCTCGGCCTTGCGGCGCCGCGTAGGCTTGGCCTGCTCGTCGCCGTCCACTGCCTCCTTGACGCGCTTGGCGGGACCGGCGGACTTGGCGCGGCTACGCTTGGGCTCTTCCGGCTCCAGCGGCGCATCGAATCCGCCGATGCCCTCCACGTCGAGGGCCGGGATCTCGCGGCCGACCAGGCCCGTGATCGCCGCCAGGTACTTCAGTTCCTCGGAGGTGACGAAGGTGAAGGCGCGGCCCTTGCGGCCGGCCCGGCCGGTGCGGCCGATCCGGTGCACATAGTCGTCCGGGTGGGTCGGCACGTCGAAATTGATGACGACCGGCATGTCGGAGATGTCGAGGCCGCGCGCCGCCACGTCGGTCGCGACCAGATAGTCGACATCGCCGCGCTTGAACGCGTCCAGGGTCGCCTGACGCTGTGCCTGGTCGAGATCGCCATGGATGTCGCTGGCATTCAGCTTGCGGCGCTTGAGGGTGCGGTTCAGCTCCGCGACCGACTTCTTGCGGTTGGAGAAGATGATCGCCTTGTCGATATCCTGGGAGCGGATCAGCTTCACCAGGCCGTCGACCTTGTCGCGCGGCGAGGTCATCACCACTACGTCGTCGATGTTCTGCGAGGTGGTGGCCGGGCGGGCCACCTCGATCACGGCCGGCTCGTGCATGAAGCGGTCGGCCAGGCTGCGCACCTCCTTGGGCATGGTCGCCGAGAACAGGAGGGTCTGCTGGCGGGCCGGCAGCAGCGAGATGATCCGCTCGACGTCCGGGATGAAACCCA